>FRDC01001795.1_pt1 | contig 16229 bp, 11 predicted proteins | sample 1106171 | NCBI WGS metagenome assembly FRDC01 (sample SAMEA3930566, study PRJEB13176) | freshwater metagenome | biome: Drinking water system; feature: drinking water; material: water | place: Singapore | collected 2014-12-20 | reverse complement strand
CGGCTTCTTCCGCTCAAATTTCGCCTTCGCCATGACCGAACTCCTCCTCTACGTCCTCAAACAATCGCGAGAATTATTCGCCCCGATACTTCGCCATGATGGCTTCAGAAATCTGCTTCGGCACCTGGTCGTACCGATCGAACTCCATGCTGTAGGTCGCGCGGCCCTGCGTTCTCGACCGGAGATCTGTGGCATACCCGAACATTTCCATCAGCGGCACCGATGCCTCGATGGCCTGAGCTCCAGCCCGAACCTTCATGCCCTGTACCTTGCCGCGTCGGCCGTTTAAGTTGCCGATCACGTCGCCCATGAATTCCTGCGGCACCAGCACTTCGACTTTCATGATCGGCTCAAGGAGAACGGCGTCCGCCTTCTTGCAGGCATCTGCAAACCCCATCGACCCCGCAATCTTAAACGCCATTTCGTTGGAGTCGACTTCGTGGTAGGAGCCGTCGATGACGGTCACCTTGATGTCGCGCAACGGATAACCGGCAATGACCCCGTTTTCCATGCGCTCCTTCACACCCTTTTCAATCGCAGGGATGAATTCCTTCGGAATCGCGCCGCCAACAACCTTATTGACGAACTCCAAGCCCTTGCCCGCCTCGGCCGGTTCTACCGTCAGGACCACGTGGCCATACTGACCGCGGCCGCCGGTTTGCTTGATGTACTTGGACTCCGATTCCGCCTTGCGGCGAATGGTTTCGCGGAAGGCGACTTCGGGCTTGCCGACATTGGCTTCGACCTTGAACTCGCGCAGCAACCGGTCGACTATGATTTCAAGGTGCAACTCGCCCATGCCGGCGATGATCGTCTGCAGGGTTTCTTCATCGGTGCGGACGCGGAACGAGGGATCTTCCTGCGCGAGCTTCTGCAACGCAAAACCCATCTTTTCCTGGTCTTGTTTCGTCTTCGGTTCGATCGCCATCGCGATGACCGGCTCGGGAAACTTCATGATCTCGAGGAGTACCGGCTGCTTTTCTTCTGACAGCGTGTCTCCGGTCGTCGCGCCTTTCAACCCCACCGCCGCCACGATATCGCCGGCATAAGCCGTGTCGATTTCTTCGCGCTTGTTCGCATGCATTTTGAGGAGACGGCCGATGCGATCCTTGGTGCCCTTCGTGACGTTCAGCACAGGCGTCCCGGTCTTGAGCGTGCCCGAGTATACGCGGAAATAGGTCAGCTGCCCGGCAAATGGATCGGACATGATCTTGAAGGCCAGGGCGGCAAAGGGCTCACTATCCGCAGCCTTCCGTTCCACTTCCTTGTTCGTATTGGGATCGATACCGATGACTGGAGGAATATCGAGAGGAGAAGGCAGAAAATCCACTACGCCGTCGAGCAACTGCTGGACACCTTTGTTCTTGAAGGCCGAGCCGCACAGCACGGGCGTCACCTTCATCGAAATGGCGGCCGCACGAATCACCCGCTTGACCTCTTCTTCGGTCAACGATTGGCCGTTCAGGTACTTTTCCATGATCTGATCGTCGAACTCCGCCACCGCTTCGAGCATCTTCTCCCGATACTCTTTCGCCTTCTCCTTCAAGTCGGCCGGAATCTCTTCGACCTTGTACTTGGCTCCGAGCGTTTCGTCGTCGTACACGTAGGCCTTCATCGTCACCAGGTCGATCGACCCGCGGTACTCCGATTCTTTACCGATCGGAATCTGAATCGGAATCGGATTCGCACCCAAGCGATCGATAATCGTCTGCACGCTGAAATAGAAGTCCGCCCCGATACGGTCCATCTTGTTCATGAACGCGATGCGGGGAACACGATACTTGTCGGCCTGCCGCCACACCGTTTCAGATTGCGGCTCCACGCCCTGCACGCTGTCGAACACCGCCACCGCACCGTCCAATACACGGAGCGAACGCTCGACCTCAATGGTAAAGTCGACGTGGCCAGGGGTATCGATAATGTTAATGCGATGATCTTTCCAGAAACAGGTCGTGGCGGCCGCGGTGATTGTGATACCGCGCTCCCGTTCCTGCTCCATCCAGTCCATCGTCGCCGCACCTTCGTGGACCTCGCCCATCTTATGCGTCATCCCCGTGTAATAGAGAATCCGCTCGGTCGTAGTGGTCTTGCCGGCATCGATGTGGGCCATAATGCCGATGTTTCTCGTCCGCTCTAACGGTGCTTGTCTAGCCACGATTCATCCCTTAAAAACACACGTGCTGCAGCTTGAGCCGACCAATCGCTGCGATTCAGGGGCACCCGCGTCTGCGGATCGCAGCACGGCCCAACTGCAGCACAGAACGACGTTACCAGCGATAGTGCGCGAACGCCTTATTGGCTTCCGCCATCCGATGCACGTCTTCCCGCTTCTTGACCGACGCCCCTGTGTTATTCGACGCGTCCAGGAGTTCAGCCGCAAGCTTGTCCTGCATGCTCTTCCCTCCCCGCGTCCGCGAATACTCAGCCAACCACCGCATCGCCAGCGACATGCGGCGGGTCGGGCGGATTTCCACCGGGACCTGATACGAAGCGCCGCCCACGCGACGCGACTTCACTTCGACGATCGGCTTGACGTTGTCGAGTGCTGCGCGAAAGACCTTCAGAGGATCCCCGCCCGTCTTCTCCTGAATGACGTCGAACGCGCCGTAACAAATCCGCTCCGCCGTGCTCTTCTTCCCGCGCTCCATCAGGATATTCACAAACTTCCCGACGAGTTTGTCGCGATATCGCACATCGGGCAATGGTTCGCGGTGACCGAAAAATCTACTTCTAGGCATGGACCTTCAACTTTCTCTGAGTTACTTCGGGCGCTTCGCGCCGTACTTGGAACGACCCTGTTTTCTATCCGCCACACCGACGGCATCCAACGCGCCGCGCACGATGTGATAGCGCACGCCCGGCAAGTCCTTCACACGACCGCCGCGCACCAGCACGATAGAGTGCTCTTGCAGGTTGTGTCCCACGCCGGGGATGTACGTCGTCACTTCCATGCCGTTCGTCAAACGCACGCGCGCGACTTTTCGCAACGCGGAGTTCGGCTTCTTCGGCGTCGAGGTATAGACGCGAAGACAGACCCCGCGCTTCTGCGGGCAGGACTTCAACGCCGGACTTTTTGTTTTGGCATGAGCCAGTCGTCGGCCCTTGCGCACCAGCTGATTAATCGTAGGCATCGTGAAATTCTCTTGCTTTCGTCAGAACAGTTCAGTCCCCGCCCGCGCCCCTTCAAGAGCAAAGCCGGTGGATTATAGTGATCGAACCCTCGCCTGTCAAGCCACCTGGAATCGCCAGAATTTATGCAGCCCCCGGCTCTCCCGCCGCTGCGGCTGCGCCTTCACGCGGCAACGCGGGCGCATCCCCGACGGCCCCGACGACCACCGGTTCAGGTTTCGGGCTGATCACGAACGTATCGCGATACTCCTCGAACCCGCTGCCAGCCGGAATCAATCGACCGACGATCACGTTCTCCTTGAGACCCAACAGATTGTCTTCGCGTCCATTGATGGCCGCTTCCGTCAAGACGCGCGTCGTTTCCTGGAATGACGCCGCGGAGATAAAGCTGTCGGTCGTCAACGCCGCCTTCGTAATACCCAAAAGCACGGGCTTGCCGAGCGCAGGCGTACCACCCTTCTTCAACACGCGGTCGTTCTCTTCTTCGAATGCCAGCTTATTGACCTGGCTGCCCGGCAAGAATTCGGTATCACCCGGATCTTCGATCCGCACCTTGCGCAGCATCTGCCGCACAATGATTTCGATGTGCTTGTCGTTGATCGAGACGCCCTGCAAACGATATACGTCCTGCACTTCGTCGACGAGATACTTCTGCAGTTCATTCGGCCCGAGTACGTCGAGGATGTCGTGCGGATTCGCCGATCCGTCCATCAGGGGCTCGCCGGCGCGCACCCAGTCGCCTTCATGCACGTTGACGTGTTTGCCTTTCGGAATAAAATACTCCTTCACGTCGCCGAGCTTGTTGTCGACAAGCACCTTGCGCTGACCCTTTACGAATCCGCCGTAGGACACTTCGCCGTCGATCTCGCTGATCACCGCCTGCTCTTTCGGCTTGCGCGCCTCGAACAGTTCGGCCACACGCGGCAGACCGCCGGTGATGTCCTTGGTCTTCGTCGTTTCGCGGGGAATCTTCGCTAACACGTCGCCGGGATGTACGATTCCGCCTTTTTCGACGAAGATGTGAGCGCCGACCGGCAAAAGATACCGTGCCACCGTATTCGCCCCACCCGACACTTTGGCCGTCTTGCCGCTCTCGTCCTTGATGGAGACGCGGGGGCGCAGCGTAGCGCCGGAATGTTCGATGATGACCTTGCGGGAGAGACCGGTCACCTCGTCGAACTCTTCCTTCATGGTGACGCCTTCGACGATATCGCCGTAGGCCACCTTTCCGCCGACTTCCGTCAGAATCGTCAATGAATACGGGTCCCACTCGACGAGTTTCTGCGAGAGGTCGACCTTGTCTCCGTCCTTGATTTTGATCTTGGCGCCGTAGACCACCGGATACTTCTCGCGCTCGCGGCCGTTGTCGTCCACGATCGCGATCTTCGCGTTCCGGTTCATCACGACCCATTCGCCTTCCTTGTTTTTGACGGCAATGGAGGCGTTGTGCACGTCGGCGTTTTTCTTGGCGTCGAAGCTCATGAACTTCATGCGGCCCGCATGTTTGGCTTCCAACACCGTTTGCTCGACAACTTTGCTCGCCGTACCGCCGATGTGGAAGGTCCGCATGGTGAGCTGTGTGCCCGGTTCGCCGATGGACTGCGCCGCAATGACGCCGACCGGCTCGCCCTTCTCAACCAAGCGGCCGCGCGCCAAATCGCGGCCGTAACAGGCCTGACAGACCCCTCGGCGAGATTGGCAGGTCAGCACGGATCGGATCTTCACCCGATCGACCGCCGCTTCAACGATATCCTTCGTCCGCTCTTCGGTGATTTCCTCGTTGAAGGACACGATCACTTCGCCCGTCACGGGATCTCTGATGTCTTCCGCCGCCAACCGGCCCAACACGCGCTCTTCGATCGGCTGGATGATTTCGCCGCCTTCGACCAAGGCGCTGACGAAAATCCCGTCCGTCGTGCCGCAATCGATTTCGTTCACGATCACGTCTTGCGCGATATCGACCAACCGGCGCGTCAGATACCCCGAGTTGGCGGTCTTCAACGCGGTGTCGGCCAACCCCTTGCGGGCGCCGTGCGTGGAAATGAAGTACTGCAACACCGTCAGACCTTCACGGAAATTGGCGGTGATCGGCGTTTCGATGATTTCCCCCGAGGGTTTGGCCATCAGTCCGCGCATACCGCCCAACTGGCGAATCTGCTGCGAACTACCGCGCGCGCCGGAATCCGCCATCATAAAGATGGGGTTGAACGCTTCCACCTTCGCTGGATCGCCGCCGCCGCCGAGTTCCTTCATCATTTCGCCCGCGACCTGCTCGGTCACGTGAGCCCAAATGTCGATGACCTTGTTGTAGCGCTCGCCGTTGGTGATCAAACCTTCGCCGTATTGGCGCTCGATTTCATTAACCTCGCGCTGCGCCTTGCCGAGCAACTCTTCCTTCTTCGTCGGAATGTGCATGTTGTCGATACAAATCGACACGCCGGCTCGGGTCGCATAGGTGAAGCCCGTATCTTTGATTTTATCCAAAAACGTGACCGTCTCGCGGTGCCCCGACTGCCGATAGACGGCGTCGATCAGCTTGGTCACTTCTTTCTTCGTCATCAGCTTGTTCGCAAAGGAAAACGGCATGCCGGGGGGCAGCACTTCCGACAGAATCACGCGTCCCACCGTGGTCTGAACCAGATTGCCCTCGATCCGGACCTTGACTTTCGCATGCTCCTCCACTTCACCTGCATCGAAGGCGATCCGCACTTCTTCGGGAGCCCCGAAGACCTTGCCTTCGCCCCGGGCGCCGACACGTTCCTTCGTGAGCCAGTAGCAGCCCAGCACCATGTCTTGCGAGGGCACGGCAATCGGCTTCCCGTTGGCCGGCGACAGGATGTTGTTGATCGACATCATGAGGACGCGCGCTTCGACCTGCGCTTCCACGGACAGCGGCACGTGCACCGCCATTTGGTCTCCGTCGAAGTCCGCGTTGAACGCGGCACAGACGAGCGGATGCAAGCGGATCGCTTTGCCTTCCACCAAGACCGGATCGAAGGCTTGGATGCCCAATCGGTGGAGCGTGGGAGCGCGGTTCAACAGGACCGGATGCTCCCGAATGACTTCATCGAGCACGTCCCAGACTTCCGGACGCTCTTTCTCCACCAGACGCTTCGCGCTCTTGATCGTGGTGGCAGCGCCGCGCTCTTCCAGCTTGTGGAAGATGAACGGCTTGAACAGCTCCAACGCCATTTTCTTGGGAAGACCGCATTGATGGAGGCGCAACTCTGGCCCGACCACGATGACGGTACGGCCCGAATAGTCGACGCGTTTACCCAAGAGGTTTTGGCGGAAGCGGCCCTGCTTGCCCTTTAGCATGTCGCTCAAGGACTTGAGCGGGCGCTTGTTGGGTCCACGAATCGCGCGGCCGCGACGCCCGTTGTCGAACAACGCGTCGACCGCTTCCTGCAACATGCGCATCTCGTTGCGGATGATCACACCCGGCGCCTTCAACTCCATCAGCCGCTTTAACCGGTTATTCCGGTTGATGACCCGGCGATATAAGTCGTTGAGGTCCGAGGTCGCGAACCGGCCGCCGTCCAGCGGCACCAGGGGGCGCAGCTCAGGCGGCAGGACCGGAATCACATCCATGATCATCCACTCCGGCTTGTTGCCGGAACGGCGGAAGGCCTCGATCACTTTCAATTGCTTGGCGTACTTCTTTTTCAACGCGGCGGAGGCCGACGTCTTCGACTTGGACTTAAGCTCGTCCCACTTGGCGTTAATGTCGATCTTCCGGAGCAATTCCCTGATCGCATCCGCCCCGATGCCGACCTTGTACGATCCGGCGTTATACTCCGACTGAAGTTGGCGGAGTTTTTCTTCCGTCACCAACTCCTTCTCCGCCAAATCGGTCTCTCCGGCGTCGACGCAAACGTAGCTCTCGAAGTAGAGGATTTTCTCCAACTGCTTCAAGCTCATGTCGAGCAGGGTCCCGATGCGGCTCGGCACGCCCTTCAAGAACCAGATGTGTGCGACCGGCGCCGCCAGTTCGATGTGGCCCATCCGCTCGCGGCGGACCTTCGACTGAATCACCTCGACGCCGCACTTGTCGCAGACGATGCCGCGGTGCTTCATGCGCTTGTACTTGCCGCAGTTGCATTCCCAGTCCTTGATCGGCCCGAAAATCTTCGCACAGAACAGCCCGTCTTTTTCCGGCTTGAACGACCGGTAGTTGATGGTTTCCGGCTTCTTGACTTCGCCGTACGACCAGGACCTGATCTTTTCGGGCGAGGCGATGCGAATCCGCATCGAATCGAACGACACCGAATCTCTGGGCTTCTCGAATAATGTGTATACGCCTTCCAAGGTAGTGACCTCCTCTGATGCCGGCGGCGCCGGCACACAAGTTGGTTAGTCTTGCGTCTTGACCAGCTCGACGTCGAGCCCCAGACTTTGCAACTCTTTGACCAAGACGTTGAACGACTCGGGCAACCCCGGCTCCAAGAAGGGCTCGCCCTTCACAACCGCCTCGTACATCCGCGAACGCCCCGGCACGTCGTCGGACTTCACCGTCAGGAACTCCTGCAGCGTCGACGCCGCTCCGTAGGCTTGCAACGCCCACACTTCCATTTCTCCCAAGCGCTGACCGCCGAACTGCGCCTTACCGCCCAACGGCTGCTGGGTGACCAGCGAGTACGGACCGATCGATCGTGCGTGAATCTTGTCGTCCACCAGGTGGTGCAGCTTCAGCACGTACATGTACCCAACCGTGACCGGGCTGCCGAACGCTTCTCCGGTGCGCCCATCCATCAGCTTGGTTTGGCCGCTGGAGGGCAGCTTGGCCTTCTTCAACAGTTCCTTGATTTCCTTCTCCGAGGCGCCGTCGAACACCGGGCTCGCCACCTTGATCCCCAAGGCTTTCGCCGCCCATCCGAGGTGCGTCTCCAGAATCTGCCCGACGTTCATACGCGAGGGCACGCCCAACGGATTGAGCACGATCTCGACCGGCGTACCGTCCGGCAAATAAGGCATGTCCTCTTCGGGCAACACCCGGGATACGACACCCTTGTTTCCGTGCCGTCCGGCCATCTTGTCACCGACCTGGATCTTTCGCTTCATCGCGATATAGACCTTGACCAGCTTGATGACGCCCGGAGGCAGCTCGTCGCCCCGTTTCAGCCGTCCGACCTTCTCGTCGTAGAACGTCTGCAGGATTTCAATCTGCTCCTTAGCACGCCGCTCCACATCCTCCAGCTCCTTTTGCTCGTCCGGATCGCTGAGGATGATGTGCCGCACTGACTCGTCCGGCATGCGCTTAAGGATCTCCGCGGTCAGCTTGCCCTTCTTCTTCAGAATGACGTCGCCGCTTTCCGGATCCATCAAATCCCGGCCCACCACTTTGCCGAGCAGAAGCTTCCGAACTTTCTTCGTCTTTTCCTCTTCGATGATGCGCAGCTCTTCATGATGGTCGCGCTGCAGCTTGAGCGAATCTTCACGCTCGATACTCTTGGATCGCTCATCCTTGTCCAATCCCTTCCGGGAGAAGATCTTGACGTCGACGATGATACCCTCGACGCCCGGCGGAACGGTCAACGACGTATCCTTCACGTCGCCAGCCTTTTCGCCGAAGATCGCGCGCAACAATTTTTCTTCCGGGGTCAATTGGGTTTCGCCCTTCGGCGTGACCTTGCCGACCAGAATGTCACCCGGCTTCACTTCCGCTCCGATGCGGATGATGCCGCTCTCGTCGAGATTCCGGAGCGCTTCTTCGCCGACGTTCGGAATGTCGCGCGTGATGTCTTCCTTGCCGAGCTTCGTATCGCGCGCTTCCACTTCGAATTCCTCGATGTGGATCGAGGTAAAAGCGTCCTCCCGCACGAGCTTCTCGCTCAACAGGATTGCGTCTTCGAAGTTGTACCCGCCCCAGGGCATGAAGGCCACGAGGACGTTTTTCCCTAAGGCAAGTTCGCCGTGATCGATCGCCGGTCCGTCACCCAGGACTTGGCCTTTCTTCACCGGCTGCCCGATGCGGACTACCGGCGTCTGCGTGATGCAGGTATTCTGATTGGATCGTTGGAACTTGATCAGGTCGTAGACGTCTAAACCTGAATCTTTTCCGCGCTTGCCGTCTTTCGAGTCGGCCCGGACGACGATGCGGGTGGCATCCACACTCTCCACCACACCCGCGCGTCTTGCTTGGATGACATAGCCGGAATCGCGCGCCACGACCGCTTCCATCCCCGTGCCGACAAGCGGCGCCTCTGCGGTCAGGAGTGGCACGGCCTGGCGTTGCATGTTCGAACCCATCAGGGCGCGGTTCGCGTCGTCGTGCTCCAGGAACGGCACCAGGGCGGTCGCCACGCTGACGACCTGCTTCGGCGACACGTCCATATACTCGATCTTGTCCGGCGTCGCGGTGACGAAGTCGCCGGCCGACCGGGCGGAGATGGTTTCCGACACGAGCTTCCCGTTCGCATCCACTTTCGAGTTGGCCTGCGCGATGACGTACTTGTCGCCCTCGATCGCCGAGAGAAACTCGATCTGATCCGTCACGCGCCCCTTGTCGACCTTGCGATAGGGTGCTTCGATGAACCCGAACTGGTTGATTCGCGCATAGGTCGCCAGGGATGTGATCAACCCGATGTTCGGACCTTCCGGCGTTTCGATCGGGCAAATGCGGCTGTAGTGCGACGGATGCACGTCGCGGACCTCGAATCCGGCCCGCTCCCTGGTCAAGCCGCCAGGGCCGAGCGCGGAGAGACGACGCTTGTGCGTGATCTCTGCCAAGGGATTGGTCTGGTCCATGAATTGCGACAACTGGCTGCTGCTAAAAAACTCCTTCACAGCCGCCACAACCGGCTTGGCATTGATCAGGTCGTGCGGCAACACCGTCTCCATATCCAGGAGGTTCATCCGCTCCTTGATACTCCGCTCCATACGGACGAGGCCCAGCCGGAATTGATTTTCAAGCAACTCGCCCACGGAACGAACGCGGCGATTCCCCAAGTGGTCGATGTCGTCGATCTCACCCTTGCCGACCTTCAAGTTGACCAGGTAGCGGATGACTTCGACGATGTCTTGCGCCGTCAGCGTACGCTGTTCGAGCGGCAGGTCCAGCCCGAGTTTCTTGTTCAACTTCAGCCGGCCGACCGGCGACAAGTCGTACCGCTTGGAGTTCAGGAAGAGGTTATCGAAGAGCGCACGCGCTGTGTCCACCGACGGCGTTTCACCCGGCCGCAGACGACGGTAGATTTCCACCATCGCCTCTTCTTTCGAGGCCGTCCGCTCCATTTCCAGCGTGTCGAGAATAACCGGCGTCGCCGTCGCGGTATCGAAATAGATCACTTTGAATTCGTCGATCTCGTTTTCAATGATCCGCTCGACGATCTCGGCCGTCAGGCGCTGGTTCTTCTCCGTGAGCTTGTTCTTCTTGCCGTCGACGATCTCGGTCAAAACCGCGCGACCGATCAACTCGTTGGGGGACAGCGGAATCTCCTTCACGCCGGCCGCCTTCAACTTGGCGATCAGCCCCTTCGTCAACTTCGCCCCTTCGCGCACGATCGGTTCATGCCCGCCCTTGTCGGACACTTCCGCCGAACAGCGCAATCCCTGATGGATCTCGGGATCGAGCTTGCGCATCAGCTTGCCCTTGACCACCCGGATCTCTTCGACCGGGTAATACATCTTCAGCAGGTCGTCGCTGGAAAAGCCGAATGCTTTGAGCAAAATCGTCGTCGGCATCTTGCGGCGGCGATCGATTCGCACATAGAGGATGTCGCGGGCGTCGAATTCGAAATCCAGCCAGGATCCGCGGTACGGGATGATCCGGGCGCTGTACAGGACCTTGCCGCTCGCATGGGTCCGACCCTTGTCGTGCGTAAAGGAGGCGCCGGGCGACCGGTGCAACTGGCTGACCACCACCCGCTCGGTCCCGTTCACGATGAACGTCCCCCGTTCGGTCATGAGCGGCAGTTCGCCGACGTAAACTTCCTGCTCGCGGACGTCCAAGACTTTCTTTTTCGGTCCCTTGTCTTCCTTGTCGAACACGACGAGGCGCACTCGCAACTTGAGCGGCACCGCGAAGGTCATGCCCTGCTCGAGGCATTCCCGTTCGTCGTATTTCGGCGTGCCTAGCGTATAGCTGGTGAATTCGAGCACCGCCGTATTGTTGTAGTCTGGAATCGGAAACACGCTGGCCAGCGCGGCCTGCAGTCCGTGATCCTTCCGGCGGTCCGGTTCAACTTCGAACTGCAGGAATTCCTCGTACGAACGCTTCTGGATCTCGATGAGATCCGGAATATCGATGTTCGTACGGATGCGGGAATAGTCTTTCCGTTCGACGAACTCTTGCAGAGTCGTGTCGGGCATTCGCCAGTCCTCCACTACAATGGTTGGGCTTGGGCACCCGCGCCAAGCGGGTGCCCACAGATGCTGAACGGACCGAGACTACTTGATCTCGACTTTCGCGCCGCTCTCTTCCAGCTTCTTCTTCATGGTATCGGCTTCTTCCTTCGCGACACCCGTCTTGACGGGCTTGGGAGCGGCCTCCACGAGATCTTTGGCTTCCTTCAAACCGAGGTTCGTGAGTTCGCGCACCACCTTGATGATCTGGATCTTCTTGTCGGCCGGCGCGGACGCCAGAACGACGTCGAACGCGGTCTTCTCTTCGGCCGGCGCAGCGGCCGCACCGCCGGCGGCAGGTGCCGCAGCCACGGCGACAGGAGCCGCGGCGGTCACGCCGAAACGCGCCTCCAGACCCTTCACCAACTCCGCCAGATCGAGCACGCTCATGCCCTCGATGGCCTTGATCAATTCCTCTTGTGATAACTTGGTTCCCGTAGCAGACATGTCCCCTTCTCCTTTCCGTTTATCCTGAATGGCCGCAATGACTCTCACAAACTTTGCCAACACCGCGTGAAGCGTATAGACCAAGCCGCGCGCCGGCCCTTGCATGGCCGAGAGCAGCATGGCGATCAACACTTCCTTCTTCGGCAGCTTCGCGACGGCTGCCAATTCGGCCGGCTGGACGACTTTGCCTTCCAGCACGCCGACGGTAATCCGAATCTTTTCCTCCCGCTTTTCCGCCGCGATGAAATCGCGCAGAATCTTGGTCGGCAACACCGGATCGTCGTACCCGATCACCATGCCCGTCGGACCCTTGAGGTGGGTCTTCAAGCCCGTCAGGGCAGTCCCTTCGGAGGCCCGAATGGCCAGGGTGTTCTTGACGACTTTGAATTCGGCTTTGGCGCTCCGCAATTGCTTGCGCAACTCCGTCACCTGGTTCACGGGAAGCCCGGCGCATTCCGTCAGGATCGCCAGCCGCGCACGGCCGAACTTCTCCGTCAACTCTGCTACCGCTGTGGCTTTCTCTTCCTTCTTCATCTCACTTCCCCTCTTGTTTCCCTATCACTAAGCGGGTGGCGTCTTTCGGCCGCCCGCCCGCAGCGGGACCCCCACACCGAGCGGGGCGCGAGGACAATTGGCCGAAAGGCGACAGGACCCGCCCCTAGCTCCACTGCTTGGCGAGCGCGACGGCGTCCAGCTTGACGCCAGGACCCATCGTGCTCGAAATGGTCACGCTCTTCAGATAGCGTCCCTTACACGAGACCGGCTTCGCCTTCACCACGGCCTCGAGAATCGCTGAGGCGTTGTCGAACAGGTGCTCGGGCTTGAACGACACCTTGCCGACCGGCACCTGCACGATGCCCGCCTTCTCAACCTTGTACTCCACGCGCCCCTTGCGGATTTCCCCTACCGCTTTTCCGACTTCGAACGTCACGGTCCCGGTCTTCGGGTTCGGCATGAGACCGCGGGGGCCCAGCTGTTTGCCGAGCTTACCGACGGAAGCCATGAGGTCCGGCGTGGCGATGGCGCAGTCGAAATCCAGCCATCCGCCCTTGATCTTCTCCATGAGATCGTCCGATCCGACGAAGTCAGCCCCGGCCTGCCGGGCCTCCTGCTCCTTGTCACCCTTGGCGAACACGAGCACACGGACTTTTTTCCCGGTGCCGTGCGGTAACGAAGTCGTGCCGCGCACCATCTGGTCCGAGCGCTTCGGGTCGATCCCCAAGCGGATCGCCAAATCGACGGACTCATCGAACTTCGCGTAGGCCGCCTTCTTGACCGCTTCAACGGCCTCCTTCAGATTGTAGACACGCGGCTCAACCTTCTCCAACGCCGCTTTCATCTTCTTTCCCATTGCCCGTACTCCTTCTTCCCGAATGCCGTCTGTCTCAGCTCTGGACGACGATCCCCATGCTGCGGGCCGTCCCTTCGATGATGTTCATCGCGCCTTGGAGGTCGGCTGCGTTCAAATCCGCCATCTTCTTTTGCGCGATTTCCGTCAACTGCTTCTTGGTGATCTTTCCAACCTTGTCCTTTTGCGGGACACCGGACCCCTTGATGATGCCCGCGGCCTTCTTCAGCAGATCTGACGCCGGAGGCGTCTTCATGATGAAGGTGAACGTCCGGTCCTTATAGACCGTGATGATCACGGGGATGATGCTGTCCCCCTCTTTTTGGGTCTTGGCATTGAATTGCTTGCAGAACTCCATGATGTTGACGCCGTGCTGACCCAACGAGGGGCCCACCGGGGGAGCGGGATTCGCCTTGCCGGCCGGAATCTGCAATTTGATTTGCGCCGATACTTCTTTCGCCATACGTGTCTCCTGAACCTGTTAAATCCGTTCAACCTGCAAAAAGCCGAGCTCGACCGGTGTCGACCGCCCGAAAATGCTGACCATCACCTTCAACCGACTGTGGTCCTGATCCACCTCGTCCACGATGCCGTTGAACCCGAGGAACGGCCCGTCGACGATGCGCACGTTGTCCGTCTTGATGAACTTTACCTGCTCGCGCGGACCGGCATTGCCGGCATCCACTTGCTTCAACAGCTCCGCCACTTCTTCGCTGGTCAACGGAGTCGGCTGGGCCCCGCCTCCCACGAATCCCGTCACCTTCGGCGTTTCTTTGATCATCTGCAGAGTTTCATCGGCCAACGGCGACTCCAACTCCACTAAGACATAGCCGGGGAAAAACTTTCTCCGTGACGTGCGCCGCTTGCCGTCCTTGATCTCAATCACGTCTTCCGTCGGTACCAGCACCTGCCCAAGCTTGTCCGTCAAATTCATCTGGTTCGCGCGCTCCAACAGACTGGTCTTGACCCGTCCTTCGAAGCCCGCGTAGGTATGAATGACGTACCAGTTCTTCTCCATGCCCTGCTCCTTAGAGGATCTTGCTGACCAACCATGACAAAAACGAGTCGATCACGGACAAATAGATCGACATCAACACGCAGAACACGATGACCACCGTCGTCGACCCGATCGTCTCGGCTTTGGTCGGAAACGAAACTTTTTTCAGCTCGGCCCGCACATCGGTGAGGAACTCCTTCACCGTATCAATCATCCGCTTGAACATCGCTGTCTATTCCCTCTCAATACCCATCTCACCCATCGACCAGCACCTCGCCAAAAACCACTGGAGGTGCTCTACCCGCTCAGCAAGAACCACTATCTTGCTTTGCGGTCGAGCGAGCTCTGTTTGGCAGGGGCACTAGGATTTGAACCCAGACTCTCGGTTTTGGAGACCGATGTGCTGCCATTAACACCATGCCCCTACCAGAACGTGAAACGTGAGGCGTGAAACGTCAGCTGAGTCGGTGAGTCCCCTCACCCCTTACGCTTCACCCCTTACCCCTCACGTTATTTCACCTCTTTATGCGGCACGTGTTTCCGGCAGAACTTGCAGAACTTATTCCGCTCCAAACGATCCGGATCGTTCTTCTTGTTCTTCATCGTCGAATAGTTCCGCTGTTTGCAGGCCGTGCAGGCCAAATCGATGATTTCTCGCATTTCTTTCTCCTCGTTAGGCGTGAGGCGTGAAATGTAAGGCGTATGAAGTCGGCACCCGCATCATCGCCTTACCCCAAACGCCTCACCCCTCACAGCTCACTACGCCAAGATTTCGGTGACGACGCCGGAGCCGACGGTCTTGCCGCCCTCGCGCACCGCGAAGCGCAACCCCTGGTCCATCGCGATCGGGCTGATCAACTCCGCCGTCACACTCACGTTGTCGCCCGGCATCACCATCTCCACTCCCGGATTCAACTGCACGATCCCCGTCACGTCCGTCGTCCGGAAGTAAAACTGCGGCCGATACCCGTTGAAGAACGGCGTATGCCGTCCCCCTTCTTCCTTCGTCAACACGTAGATCTCCGCCTTGAACTTCGTGTGCGGCGTGATCGTCTTCGGCTTCGAGAGCACCATCCCGCGCTCGACTTCTTCCTTCTTCGTCCCGCGCAGCAGCACGCCGATGTTGTCGCCCGCCTGGCCCTCGTCCAGCACCTTGCGGAACATCTCGACGCCCGTCACAACCGTGGTCTGGGTGGGCTTCAAGCCCACGATCTCGATTTCATCGCCCACCTTCACAATCCCGCGCTCACAGCGCCCCGTCACCACCGTGCCGCGCCCGCTGATCGTGAACACGTCTTCGATCGGCATCAGGAACGGCTTATCAATGGGGCGTTGGGGCGTCGGAATATAGGTATCGACGGCATCGAGCAGCTTGAGGATGCTCGGCACGCCCAGCGGCCCCTGATCACCTTCGATGGCCTTCAACGCGCTCCCCTGAATGATCGGGGTCTTGTCGCCCGGGAAGCCGTACTTGCTCAGCAGTTCCCGCACTTCCAGCTCCACCAGATCCAGCAATTCCTTATCGTCGACCTTGTCCGCCTTGTTCAGGAACACCACGATGTAGGGCACGCCCACCTGGCGGGCCAACAGGATGTGCTCGCGGGTCTGGGGCATGGGGCCGTCGGCCGCACTCACCACCAGGATGGCTCCATCCATCTGCGCGGCGCCCGTGATCATGTTCTTCACATAGTCCGCGTGGCCGGGGCAGTCGACGTGTGCATAGTGCCGCTTGTCCGTCTCGTACTCGACGTGGCTGATGGCGATCGTCATGATCTTGGTCGCGTCCCGGCGCCCTTGGCTCTCGCTCGCCTTCGCCACTTCGTCGTAGCTGATGAACTTCGCCATGCCCCGGTCGGCACAAATCTTCGTCAACGACGCGGTCAACGTGGTCTTGCCGTGGTCCACGTGCCCGATCGTCCCAATGTTCACGTGCGGCTTCTTCCGCTCAAATTTCGCCTTCGCCAT
>FRDC01004180.1_pt1 | contig 16246 bp, 17 predicted proteins | sample 1106171 | NCBI WGS metagenome assembly FRDC01 (sample SAMEA3930566, study PRJEB13176) | freshwater metagenome | biome: Drinking water system; feature: drinking water; material: water | place: Singapore | collected 2014-12-20 | reverse complement strand
GAGCCGACCACGATCACCTTCTGGCACATGTCGCGCGCGATCGGCAGGCCGAAGCCGCCGCACACCACGTCACCCAGGAAGTCGAGCAGGACATAGTCAAAGCCCCATTCGTGGAAGCCCAGCTTTTCCAGCGTCTCGAAGCCATGGATGATGCCGCGCCCGCCGCAGCCGCGGCCAACCTCCGGCCCGCCCAGCTCCATGGCGAACACGCCGTCGCGCTGGAAGCACACATCCTCGATCGCCAGATCCTCGCCCGCCAGCTTCTTCTTGGACGAGGTTTCGATGATCGTCGGCGTCGACTTGCCGCCGAACAGCAGCGAGGTGGTGTCGCTCTTGGGATCGCAGCCGATCAGCAGCACGCGCTTGCCCTGCTGCGCCATCATGTAGCTGAGATTGGCGAGCGCGAACGACTTGCCCGAGCCGCCCTTGCCATAAATGGCAATAATCTGGGTTTCCTTGGTCACAGGACCGCTGGGAACCGGATCGGGCTCCTGGTTCGCTTCATTCCGCAACGCGCCAACATCAAGCATCATCACGCCACCCTCCAATCGAGTACCATCTTCAGACAGTCCGGATCCTCGAACGCCTCGGGATAAGCATCCGCCGCCTGCACCGCCGGCCGGACATGGCTGACGAGGCCCGCGAGGCTGAGCGCCCCGGCGCCGACCAACGCAATGGTCGAGGCGCTGTCTTCCGGCGTAAACTCAGCTGCAATGCGCAGCCGCACCTCGCGCATGAAGGCGGGGGGATAGGAGAAGGTTAGCCGGTCATAAAAGCCGGCCAGCACGATCTCGCCTCCCTTGCCCAGCCGCCCGATCAGCGTATCGAGCAGCCCGCTTGACCCGCTCGCGTCGCAAATGACGCGATAGTCTGCACGGATATCGACTTCGGGCGCGATGACGGAATAGCCCTGCGCACCGCCGCGCCGCGCCGGGTTAGTCTCCCACACAATCGGCGGGGGCGCACCGCACGCAATCGTCAGCCGCGCGATCAACCGGCCGAGAATGCCGTGACCGATGATGAGTTCAGGGGGCGGGCCGCCGACCATGGCGTGGTGCGCGGTGGCCGCCAGCGAGAGCAGCACGCCATCCTCGCCGAGCGACTCGTCGATGGGAAGCGCGCGCGCCGCCGGCACAATCACACGCTCGGCAGTGCCGCCGAACAACGCACGCGCGCCCTCGAAGCAGTTGGCACCGGGTACGAAAACCCATTCGCCGATACGGCCTTGCGCATCGCGCCCGGCATCGATGATGCGCCCGACGGACTCATAGCCGGGCACCAGCGGATAGGACATGCCCGGGAAAGGCGGCATCGCGCCCGACCACAGCAGCTTTTCCGTGCCAGTGCTGATGCCGCTCCAGGCAATTTCGACCAGCACATCACCGTCGGCAAGCGCGGTCAGCGCGAGGGCGCGAAGCTCCAGCTTCTTGGGGGCATCCAGGACGACCGCTAGCGCCTTCATCACCACTCCCTCGTGGCCTCTAGGGGCCATGTGGCATATCTCGCTTCATTGCAGTTAAAACCTTACACAATTGACTGTCAAGTCAATTGGACATTGTTCAGCGGCACTCGGCCGATATCAGTCTTGCATTAAGCGGCAGCGGCGTCGGAAACTCCCGAACTCGACTGAATTCGCAGGCGCTTAGCATGGCAGCGATCTCGTCGGCACGCCGTGGACGACCCGAACCCATTGCCCAGAGATACAGACCGAAATAGGCGTCACCTGACGCCTCGGCACCCCGAGTCCCGGCCATTGGCTCAGCAATCAGGAGTCGCCCGCCGGTCGGCAAGGCCGCGCGAATGCTGCGCAGCAAAGCCAGTGCGGGCTCATCGTCATGATCGTGGAGAACCCTTACCAGAGTCACCAGGTCATAACCCTGGGGCAACGGATCATGGAGGAAACTGCCGCCATGGATGGTCACGCGATCGACAATGCCGGCGGCGGTCAGACGGGCGCGGGCACGCGCTCCCACGGCAGGCAGATCGAACAGGCCCAACTGCAAAGCCGGGTGCGCTCGCGCAACGGCGGTGGCAAACGCGCCTTCGCCGCCGCCCACATCCAGCATCGCGCGGTGGCGACCAAAGGGATAGCTGCCAATGACCTGTTCGGCGACAAAGGGCTGTGACGCCGCCATAAGCCGCGAATAGGCGCTGACTTCGTCGTCCCGGCCCTCGCCTGCCTGACCGGCATAATGCCAATAGGCCTGCAACGCGCCCCCGCCGCCGCCACGGCGCAGCAACGCCACCGGATCGCTCAGATCGGCATACAGCAACTGATGGTGCTCGATCATTTCGGCAATGCCCGGATTGCCGAGCAGCGCCGCCCCTTCCTCGCCCAGCGTCCAACGATCGTTGCCGAGCGACTCGACCAGGCCCAGCGCCCGGCCCGCGCGCAGCAGCCGATCTGCCGCCGCCGGGGTCATCGCCCAGTCACCTGCCAACTCCGCCAGCCCAGCAGGCTGATCGCGCAGCCGTTGCAACACGTCCAACCGGATGAAAGCGAGCAGGATCTGCGAGTAAGTGAAGCCAGCTACTCGGTCGAACATCGCCCGTGCCCGTGCCCGCACTACGCTGCGCATCAGCGGGAGTCGCATCATCGCGCGTTGCGTGGCAGGGTTGGACAACAGCCGGTTGCGCCAAGCGAGCCAGCGCAGCCTTAGGCTATTGTCATTATTTTTGGACAGGCTCATATGTTGTAAAGATTGGACGACAGGCGCACCTGCGTCAATCTGGTCAAGGAGTGGCGCTTGCACGACGGTACCGAGCGCGAGTCAGTCATCATCATCGGCGCAGGAGCCGGTGGCCTGGTCAGCGCGGCCTTGCTGGCGGCTCAGGGACTTGACGTAACTGTCGTGGAGGCGGCAACCGCGCCGGGCGGCAAGATGCGCTTGCTGCCCGCCGGACCCGGCAGCATGGATGGCGGCCCCACCGTATTCACGATGCGCCCGGTATTCGAGGAGATTTTCGCTGCCTGCGGCGCGCGACTCGAAGACCTGCTGACCCTGACCCCGGCCACCACGCTCGCGCGCCACGCCTGGGACATGGACCGGCTCGACCTGTTCAGCGACCGCGAACGGAGCATCGACGCGATCGGCACCTTTGCCGGCGCCGCAGAGGCCCACGGCTATCGGCGCTTCTGCGACGAAGCCGAACGCATCTATCGTTCACTCGAAGCACCCTTCGTGTACGGCCCCCAGCCGACACAATTGAGCCTTGCGTGGGCGATGGCGCGCGCGAACCCGGCCGATCTGCTCACGACCCGCCCGTTTCAGACCCTGTGGCGCGGGCTGAAGGATTATTTTCGGGACGAACGCCTGCGCCAGCTGTTCGGCCGCTACGCCACTTATTGCGGGGCCTCGCCCTATCGCTGCCCGGCGACACTGATGCTGATCGCGCATGTCGAGGCGAGCGGCGTGTGGCTGCTCGACGGCGGCATGCATGCGCTGGCAAGAGCGCTTGAGTCGCTGGCGGTGCGGCACGGTGCGCGCTTCCGATATGAGAGCCCCGTGCGCGAGATCCTGACCGGTCGCGACGGCGTTTCCGGGGTCGTACTGGCAAGTGGCGAACGGCTCCACGCCCGCCGCATCATCTGCAATGCCGACCCGGCGGCGCTGGCCGATGGCCGGTTCGGCGCGGCCGTTGCCAGCGCAGCGCCAGCGATGCCACCCAAATACCGTTCGCTCTCGGCGCTGGTATGGACGACGCACAGCGAGACATCGGGCTTCCCACTCGCGCACCATAATGTCTTCTTCTCAAAGGATTATGCCGCCGAGTTTGCCGCACTCGACGCGGGCGAGATGCCTGGTGACCCGACCGTCTATATCTGCGCGGCCGACCGGCCGAGCGATGGCGGCCCGGTGGCCCCGCGCGAGCGGCTGCAGATCCTGATAAACGCGCCCGCACTTGGCGACCAGCGCATCCTTTCCCAAGCGGAGATCGAGCAATGCCAATCACGAATGACCGCGTGCCTGGCCCGATCGGGCCTGTCAGTAGCGCTGCCGGCGGAAACCACAATGCTCACCACACCGGCGATGTTCGAACGGCTTTTTCCGTCGACGGGTGGAGCCCTTTATGGACGGGCATCGCACGGCTCAGCGGCCGCCTTCCGCCGGCCAACGAGCCATACCCCCATTCCCGGGCTTTACTTGGCGGGCGGCGCGACGCACCCGGGGCCGGGCGTGCCGATGGCAGCGCTGTCTGGCCGGCTAGCTTGCGCTACCCTGCTGAAGGACCTCGCTTCGACGCGGCGGTTGCACCCGGTGGCTATGCCTGGTGGTATATCGACGCGACCAGCGACGACGGGCGCTACGGGCTGACCATCATCGCCTTTGTCGGCAGCGTGTTTTCACCCTATTATCGGGCTGAAGGATGGCGCGACCCGTTCGAGCATTGTGCGCTGAACGTATCGCTCACCGGCCCGCGCGCGAGCGCCTGGACGATGACCGAGCGGGGCGCCCGCGCCTGCGCGCGCGACCGCGAAACTTTCGAAATCGGGCGCAGCAGCGTGCATTGGGACGGCGACAGCCTGGTGATCCACATCGACGAAACCGGCGCGCCACTACCAGTGCCGGTGCGCGGCATCGTGTCGCTGCGGCCGGAATGGATCGGCGACACAGGCTTCCATCTCGATCCCGCCGGCCGCCATCGCTGGCACCCGGTGGCGCCACGCGCCCGCGTGCAGGTGGCGATGGCGCATCCGGGCACCAGTTGGCGCGGGCAAGGCTATTTCGATTCGAACTTCGGCGAGGAGCCGCTGGAGACCGGCTTTAGCGACTGGCACTGGTCGCGTGCGCACCTGAAGAACGATGTCGCGGTGCTGTATGAAGGAACCCGCGCCGGCGGTCAGCCCTTTGAACTTGCGCTGCGGATGGACCGTTCGGGCACCTGGCACGACATGCCGCCACCGCCGCGCGCAAGGCTGGCCCGCAGTTTCTGGGGAGTCGACCGGCTGACCCGAGCCGACAAGGGCGCCCGACCCTTCGTTCGCGACACCTGGGTGGATGCACCCTTCTACGCACGCTCGGCAATCGAAACGACGATCTATGGCGAGCGCGCAACGGCGGTGCATGAAAGCCTGTCGCTGGACCGGTTCCGCACCCCGCTGGTGCAATGGATGCTGCCGTTCCGCATGCCGCGGGTGCGCTGACCGCCGCTAGTCTTTGGGTAGCGACCGGGCGAAAGTCTCGATCCGGGCGGCAACCGGCGCCGGGTCTTCCTCATGCGCGAGGTGACCAAGCCCGGCGAGCAAGTCGACATGGGCGCCCGGCACCAGCGCGGCGGCATCGCGCGCGGCCGAAGGCGGCACCATCGCGTCACCCGCGCCGTGAATCAGCAGCAGCGGCACCGCGAGCCGGGGCAGGTCACGCGCCAGCGCATCCAGATCCCAGTCCGCCATCATCGTGATGGCACCGGCGACATGCGCGGCGGTGCCGAAGAGCTTTTCATAACTGTCGAGTCCCGCCTGGTCGATCCGCGAGCCGGTGCTGCGCCCCAGAAAGCGCTTCACTTCGCCGGGTTGTCGCGCAAGCGTGGCAAAGAAATGCGGCGCGAACGGGTTGACGAACAACAGTCGCGCCAGCCCCGGGAACAGCTTGGCGGCAATGCCCGGAAACGGCATCATCGCCGGGTTGAGGCCGACCACCCCTTTGGGCGCCGCCAGACCGTCCAGCACCATTCGGCAGGCAATCGCCGCGCCCGCCGAATGGCCGACGATCAGCTGCGGCTGCACCGCCATCGCGCGGGTCAGCGCCGCGACCGCACCCGCCATCGCCGGCATTGACAGGCCACCCGCCGGCCGGCCCCTGGTAAAGCCATGACCCGGCAGATCGGGCGCGATGACCGTGAAATGCGCGGCAAGCAGCGGCGCCAGCCCGCGCCAGCTATGCGTCGCGGCTCCGGTGCCGTGCAGCAGCAGCAAGTGCGGCCCCGCCCCCATTACCTGAACATGGAAGCGCAACGGGCCAGCCTCGACAAAGCGGCTCGCCTCGCGGTGCGGCCAGCCGGGCACCGCTTCCAGGCGCAGCTGATCGCTCAGCATGGCCCGGCCGCCATCGCCGCCGAGACACCGGCGTGGACGCGCGCGGAATCGGCGCGCGGCAGCGGCAGATAGCGGGCATGCATTGACTGGGCGAGCGCCTCCCCCTCGGGCCGTGGCCGGGGCGAGATATCGACAAAGGCCGCGCCGATGCCGAGTGCGGCAATGGCGCGCGCGGCCTGGTTAGCGTCAGCCGTCGCCCTTGCACGATCGGCGGAACCATCGGCGGCGATATTGGCCCGCCCGTCCGACAGCACCACCAGATAGGGCGTGCGCCCGCGCCGTGCCGCCGCCTCGGCCAGTTCGTGCGCGGCATTCAGCCCGGCGGCAACCGGCGTGCCGCCACCGCCCGGCAATCCGGACAGTGCTTTCTTGGCACGGGCAAGCGAACGGGTCGGCGGCAGAATCAATTCGGCCTGCTCGCCGCGAAACGCGATCAGCGCGACCTGCGCGCGCTTCACATAAGCCTGCGCCAGCAACAGCTCGACTGCACCCTTCGCCTCGGCCAACCGGGCAAGCGCGGCCGAACCGGACGCATCGACGGCAAAGATCGTCAGCGCCTCGGTCCGCGCTTCGAAGCGTTTGATGCGCAGATCGTCGCGCGCCAGCTTGATCCGGCCGGGCGGGGCATGGCGCACCCGTTGCCAGGGGGCAGCCGCGCGCATCGTATCGATCAGGCTCAGCCGGCGCCGGCCGCCCGGCATGCCCGCCCGCGCACCGAGCGGCCGGCCACGCTGCGCCGCACGCTGCCGCGCGCCCTTGCCCTGCGACTGGGCCTTGCGCTTGGCGGCACCCGCCGCAAGGCTCGCCAGCATATCGGGCGGCAGGGCGGCCAGCGCCGCTTCGACGATCAGTTCCTCGGGCGGCATGGCATTGGGCTGCTTGTCCTGCTCCTCGCCGGGTTCGGTCGAGTCCGGCGGCGGCGGCTCGTGCGGCGCCTCGTCTTCGCTCGCGGGCATGCGAGTCGCGCGGTGCGCCAGCACCAGCCGCGCCGCCAGCGCCACATCCTCATCGATAACCATGGTCCGTCCCGCCAGCCGGGCCGCCCCGCGCGCCGCACGCAGCGCAAACAGCGGCGCCCGTGCCGAATCGATGCCCAGCGCCAATGCCGCGCCGGCAATCGAGTCGACCAGCGCATCATCGGCAGCGGGTGGCACGGCACTGGCGTTCGAGGGTGCCAGCGGCGGCGGCGCCTGGAGTTCAAGCGCACCGGGCGCGAGGTTGACACGCGCCGCTTTCAGATCGACCCGGAATGCCAGCCGCTCGGCCAGTGCCGCCGGCACGCCCTCGCCCTCATCCTCCGCCAGCACCACGAAGCGCGCATCGTCGCCCAGCCGCACACCTTCCCGCTCGGCCACGATCCGGCCGGTATCAAGCGCGGCTGCCAGCACCGCCGCCGTGCCGCCATTCAGCCGGTCGGCCATCGGCACCACGAGCGCGCCGCCATGCGCCGCCGCCAGCACGCCGGCGCGCGCGACCGGCCGTCCCGTCGCCAGCGTCGCGCCCAGATCCAGGCCACCATAGAGGCGCTCATCATCGATATGCCCGGGCAGCCGCAATACCGGCGCACCGGCTGGCAGTGCGGCCCTGAGCGCGTTCTCGATCAGTGGCAACAGCGGCCCGGCGCCCGTCACGATCAGCCCGCCAAGCCCCGGATCACCCGCGCATAGCCGCGCCGCGAGCAGCGCATCAGCCAGCGGGTCCGGCGCGGTCATGCCGCAAACACTTCTTCCACGGCCCGCTCGATCCGCACGGTCGAGCCCGTATCGTCGAGCACATTGCGCCGGAGGCGGTGGCGCAGGGCGAGCGGCGCGACTCGCTTCAGCTCGGCATCGCTGGTCACCTTTGCCCCTTCAAGCGCCGCAAGCGCCCGCGCCGCGCGCATCAGCGTCAATTCACCGCGCAGGCCATCCGCCCCCACCGCCATGCACAGTTCCGACGCGCGCGCGAGCACGGCTTCGGGCGTTTCAACCCTGGCGATCCGGTCCTTGGCGCGGGCAATCTGTTTCAGCGTGCGCTGTTCGGCCTTGTGCCAGTCCTCGACGAAACTCTCGGGATCGCGCTCGAACGCATCGCAGCGGCGCAATATCTCCACCCGGTCCTTCAGCACCTGTGGCGTGCGCACCTCGACCGACAGGCCGAACCGGTCGAGCAATTGCGGCCGCAGTTCACCTTCCTCCGGATTGCCGCTGCCGACCAGCACGAAGCGCGCCGGATGCCGCACCGACAGCCCCTCGCGCTCGACGACATTTTCGCCCGAGACCGCCACATCGAGCAGCAGGTCGACCAGATGATCCTCCAGCAGGTTGATCTCGTCGATATACAAAAAACCGCGATGCGCGCGCGCCAGCAGCCCCGGCTCGAACGCCCTTTCGCCCATTGTCAGCGCCCGTTCCAGGTCGAGCGCGCCGACCACCCGGTCCTCGGTCGCGCCCAAAGGCAGATCGACAAAGGGCACCGGCATGCTGGCCTTGCCCTTCTGGTGGCGTTCCGGCTCCGGGCAACGCGGTTCGCCGGGTGCGCATTGATAGCGGCACCCCGGCGCCACCGCGATCGGCGGCAGCAGCCCGGCCAGCGCGCGCACCGCAGTCGATTTGCCGGTGCCGCGATCGCCGAAAACCATCACCCCCCCGATCCGGGCATCGACGGCGGCGATCGTCAACGCGAGTTTCATCTCGTCCTGACCGACAATTGCGGTAAAGGGAAATGAAGCGCGCATTGTGCCGACTGTATCATGGGTTGGACGCTCGACAAGATGGACAGCAGCTATCTGCCGATTTACCTCGCCGCCGGCTGGGCGATCGTGCTGGGCGTGGCCGGCGGGCTGATGACGCCGCTGGGGACCTGGTATGACACTCTGCGCAAGCCGCCCTGGCAGCCGCCCGACTGGCTGTTCGGCCCTGCCTGGACGGTGATTCTGGGGCTGGCGGCCTGGTCGGCAGCGGGCAGCTGGTATGCCGCGCAGACTGATTCCCAGCGGATGACCGTGGTGGTGCTGTTCGCGGTCAACGGCGTGCTGCATTTCCTGTGGAGCCCGTTGTTCTTCCGGCTGCGGCGGCCGGACTGGGCGCTGGTGGAAGTGGTGTTCTTGTGGGGATCGCTGGTCGCGCTGGTGGCGGGGCTGTGGCCGATCTCACCGCTCGGCAGCCTGCTGATTCTGCCCTATCTGGCCTGGGTCAGCTTCGCGGCGTTCCTCAACCTCACCATCGTGCGGCTGAACGCGCCCTTCGGCAGGCCGGCCGGATAGAATTATTGGGGCGCGCCGCCCGCCTGGGCATTTTGCGCGGCCAGCATGTCGAGCAGGGCAATGCGTTCGGCAATGCCGCGCCGATACTCGGCCTTTTCGGGCGTCAGCCGCAGCGCCTGCTGCCACGCCGCGCGCGCCTCGCTGATTTTGCCGCCCTGCACCAGCGCCAGCCCCAGGAAGAAGGGCGGCGCCGGATGCTTCGGCGCCAGCGCGAGCGCGCGACGGAAGGCGAACAGCGCAGCCGGCGACAAGGTGCCCCCATCATGCGTTGCCAGCACCGATCCCAGATTGGTCCACACCTCAGCGCTTTGGGGATAGCGGCGCACCGCTGCCAGTGCGACCTGCACTGCCTGCTGCGTGCTGCCCGCGCGCAATAGGCCGTCGGCGGCGGTGGCGAGTGCGGCCTCCTGCGTGAAGCGGCCCCACATTTCCTCGCGCAACTCCACGAATTCCGGCGCGATCTCGATCGCATCGACCTGGGGCTTGGGCGCGGCGGCGGGCAGGCGGGGCGTGCCCTGCAGCGCATAGCCGGCACAGCCCAGCATCAGCACCGTGCCGGCCGCCGCCCACAAAAGGCGCGGCAGGCCTAACAGCCATAACAGCGCGGCCGTTGCAACGGCGACCAGTGCAAGCGCGATCCAGCCCATCAGCGCCGCCGCCGCTTGAACGTGCCGCGCGCCAGCCACGCGCCCAGCGCCAGCAACACCAGCGGCGCGATCCACAAGGGCGCGGTCGCCCAGCCGAGTGGTGGATCATAGGTGACGTAATCGCCATAGCGCGCGATCAGCCAGGCGCGGATCGCCTCGGGCTTTTCCCCGGCGGCAATGCGCCGGCGGACCAGCGCGCGCATGTCGCCGGCCATTTCGGCATCCGAATCGGCAATCGACTGGCCCTGGCACACCAGGCAGCGCAGCGTCGTCATCAGCTTTTGCGCGGCCGCCTCCTGCTTGGGGTCGCTGAGCTGGGTATAGGCCAGCCGCGCCGGGGGCAGCGCCGAATCGGCCAGCGCCGGCCCGGCCATCGCCAGCAGCAGAGGCAAGGCAAGCCGCTTCAAGAGGCTTTCCCCAGTGCCGCCAGAATTTCGGGCACGTCCTCAGCGCGGATTTCGCCGACATGCTGGAGGACGATGCGGCCCTGCCCATCGATCACGAACGTCTCGGGCACGCCCGACGAGCCGAGCGACAATTGCAGCCGGCTTTCAGGGTCGCTGCCGATATGCTGGTAAGGATCACCATAGCGGGCGAGGAAGCCCTGCACTGCCTGCGGGGTATCGCGGATGGCGACCGCGTCGATCGGCACGCCGGCGGCCTTCAGCCGCGCCAACTGCGGCGCTTCCACCGCGCAGGGGATGCACCAGCTGGCAAAGACGTTGAGCAGCCTTGGCTGGCCCTTGGTGAACAAGGCGCGGTCCAGGCCGGGCTTGCCGGGCACGATCGGAGGCATGGCAAAGCCGGGGAGCGGCTGGCCGACCAGCGCGGAGCGCACCGTGCGGTCGGCGGGGCGGAGCAGGCCGTAGAGCGCGATGAGAGACAGTGTCGTAAACACCAGCAACGGCAGCCAATAGAGTATACGCTTCATGCGTAAGACGCTCTATTATAACGGAAATAGTCGCGATTGACGCGCCCGAGCAGCGACAGCGCACCACCCAGTGCCACCAGCGCGCCGCCCGCCCAGATCAGCGTGACGAACGGCTTCCACCACAGCCGCAGCTGCCAGCGGTCGCCATCGGCCGCGCCCAGCACGGTATAGAGCTGGCCATCGGCAACGGTCGCAATCGCGGACTCGCTTGTCACGGTCGCGGGCGTCGCAAAAAAGCGCGATTGCGGCGCGAGGTAGAACACGGAACCGTCCCGCTCCACCTTCAACCGCGCTTCGAGCGCCGACCAGTTCGGCCCGAGCGCCGGCGCGACCGACATCAAAGTGACCCGGTAAGGCCCGGCGCGCACGGTTTCGCCCACCCGCGCAGCAACCAGAGCCTGCTGGCTGAACGCGGTTTCGCTCGCCATGCCGGCGATGCTGACGGCAATCCCCAGATGGGCAATCACCATGCCCCAGGTGAACAGCGGCGTGCGGCGCAGATTGCGCTTCCACAGCGGCGCAACGCTTGCCACCGCCAGGCCTGCCGCCAGCGCCAGGCCCAGGATCGGCAGCACGCCAGCCCCCAGCGCCAACGCCAACAGTGCCGCCAGCGTCAGCGCGGCCGCGGCAATCGGATAGACAAGCCGCGAAAGCACCGCCCCGCCCTCATCACGGCGCCAGCGCATCAGCGGCCCGGCGGCCATCACTGCCATCAACACCAGCGCGATCGGCCCCGCTGCCTTGTTGAAGAAGGGCGGCCCGATCGACACCTGCACCCCGAACGCGCCCGCCGCGACAATGGGATAGAGCGTGCCGATGAGCACCACGCCCAAAATCACCGAGAGCAGCAGGTTGTTGGCGACCAGCCCGCCTTCACGGCTGATGAAATCAAACCCCTGCCCCTCGCGGATCGTCGCCACCCGCGCGCCGAACAGCGCCAGCGCACCGCCGATATAGAGTGCGAGCAACGCCAGAATGAAAGTGCCACGTTCGGGATCAACGGCAAAGGCATGCACGCTGGTGAGAATGCCCGAGCGGACCAGGAACGTGCCGATCATCGACATCGAAAAGGCCACCACCGCCAGCATGATCGTCCAGGCGCGCAGCCCGTCGCGCGTTGCCAGCACTGTCACCGAATGGAGCAGCGCCGTCGCCGCCAGCCACGGCATCAGCGATGCGTTCTCAACCGGATCCCAGAACCACCAGCCGCCCCAGCCCAGCTCATAATAGGCCCAATAGCTGCCGGCGGTGATGCCCAGCGTCAGGAAAATCCAGGCGCCCAGCACCCAGGGGCGCATCGCGCGGGCAAAGGCCGGGCCAACATCGCGCGTCACCATCGCGCCGACCGCGAAGCTGAACGCGACCGAAATGCCGACATAGCCGATGTAAAGCGTGGGTGGGTGGAAAGCGAGGCCGGGGTCCTGCAGCAACGGATTCAGGCCATTGCCATCGGGCGGCGCGGCGGCGAGCCGGGCAAACGGGTTGGAGGCGAACAGCAGGAAAGCGTAGAATCCCATCGCAATCGCTGCCTGACTGCCAAGTGTCGCGACCAAAGTCGGCTCGGCCAGCCGCCGCTCCAGCACCGCCACCGCCGCCCCGGCCACGCCCAGGATCGTCACCCACAGCAGCATCGATCCTTCATGATTGCCCCAGGCGCCGGCAATCTTGTAGATGAGCGGCTTGGCCGAATGGCTGTTTTCGGCAACCAGCTTTACCGACAGATCGGTGTTCACGAACAACGCGATCAGCACCGCCATCGCCGCCAGCACCAGTACGCCCTGCACGACCGCCACGCTGCGCACCGCGCGCATGATGTCGGGCTCGCCGCGCGCGACACCCAGTGCGGCCAGCCCCAGCTGGAGCAGCGCAAGCGCGGCTGCAATCCACAGCGTGGCCAGTCCGGCTTCGGCGGTCATTGTGCGTTCGGCTTGGCGCCGGCCTTCAGCCCGGCCATTTGCGGCGGCATATAGCGTTCGTCGTGCTTCGCCAGCAGGTTGGTGGCGGTGAAGCTGCCATCGGGGTTGAAGCGCCCTTCGGCCACCACACCGGAGCGTTCCTTGAACAGATCGGGCGTAATCCCCTTGAAGGTGACCGGGACGACTGCCTTGCCATCGGTCACCGTGAAATCGATCGTCACTCCATCGGCACGGCGCTTGAGCGAGCCGCCCGCCACCATGCCGCCCAGCCGCACGTCGCGGCCCAGCGGCAGGCCCTGTTTCGCCACATCGCCGGGAGCATAGAAGAACGCGGCCTGATCCTTCAGCGCCGAGAGCGCGAGGCCGCTCGCGCCGCCGATCGCGACCAGCGCAAGGCCCGCGAGCACCAGCCGCTGATGCTTGGCCTTCATTGCCCGCGCCTTTCCGCCGCGACCATCGCCCGCCAGCTCCACAGAACGATGCCCGCGGAAACCACCAAGGTGATGGAATAGGCAGCGATGACAAAGGGCCAGTGGTTCATGCCGTCATGCCTCCGCCGCCAGCCGCCGCAGCCGCGCCTCGGCCTTGGCAGTCGCCAGCATCGCGCGCATGCGCATCAACACGATCGCGCCAAACAACAGGGTAAAGCCGCCGACGGTAAAGGGCAGCGGCCACAAGATGCTCTTGTCGATGGTGTTCTTGGTCAGGCCGATGCTCTGCGCCTGGTGCAGCGTGTTCCACCATTCGACCGAATAATGGATGATCGGCAGCAGCACCGTGCCCGCCACGCCATATAGCGCAGGGATGCGCCCGTCGCCGCCGCGCTCGGCATCGGCCCGCGCAAGCGCCATGAAGCCCAGATAGACGAAGAACAAAAGCAGCATCGACGTCAGCCGGCCATCCCATTCCCACCAGGTCCCCCAGGCCGGTCGACCCCAGATGGAGCCGGTGATGAGGCAGAGCGCCGCATACATCGCGCCCGGCACCGCGCAGGCGCGCGCCGCGGTCATCGCCAGCGGGTGGCGCCAGATGAGGAAAGCAAGGCTCGAAAGCGCAATACCGCTCCACCCGCCCATGCCCAACCAGGCAGTGGGCACATGGATGTAGAGGATGCGTACTGAATCGCGTTGCAGATAATCGGGCGGGGTCTGGGTAAGCCCAGCCCAGGCGCCGAACGCGATCAGCAGCACGCCCGGCCAGAACAAGGCCGGCGTCAGCGGCCGGGCAAGCTTCAGAAAGCGGGCGGGATTGGCAAGGGCGTGAATCGACGGCACGGGTGCAAGCTTAGTGGATGGCGGCGTCGGTTGAAAGCCCGCGCCTCAGTCGCCGCTCACCGGCATCGCCACCGGCCCCAGATCGCCCTGGCCGACCGTGGCCGATGCCATCGCCAGCATCGCGTCGAGCGACTTTTTCGCGCTGATCCGAAGCCCCTCCTCAATCTCGATGCGCGGCGTCAGGTCGCGAAGGGCGAGATAGAGTTTTTCCAGCGTATTCAGCGCCATATAGGGGCAAATGTTGCAATTGCAGTTGCCGTCCGCGCCCGGCGCGCCGATAAAATTCTTGCCCGGTTCGGCTTTGCGCATCTGGTGGATGATGTGCGGCTCGGTCGCCACGATCAGCGTGTCGCCGGGCATCGTCTTGGCGAAATCGAGAATGCCGCTGGTCGAGCCGACATAATCGGCATGGTCGAGGATATAGGCCGGGCATTCGGGGTGCGCGGCAACGGGCGCGTCGGGGTGCTGCGCCTTCAGCTTCAGCAGTTCAGTTTCGCTGAATGCCTCATGGACGATGCACACGCCCGGCCACAACAGCATGTCGCGCCCGGTCTTGCGCTTCAGATAGCCGCCCAGATGCTTGTCGGGGCCGAAGATGATCTTCTGCTCAGGCGGGATCTGCGCGAGGATCTTTTCGGCGGACGAGCTGGTGACGATGATATCACTGAGCGCCTTCACCTCGGTCGAACAGTTGATGTAGGTGAGCGCGATGTGGTCCGGGTGCTGCGCGCGGAAGGCGGCGAACTTGTCCGGCGGGCAGCTGTCTTCCAGGCTGCAACCGGCATTGAGATCGGGCAGCACAACGATCTTGTCGGGCGACAGGATTTTGGCGGTCTCCGCCATGAACTTCACGCCGCAAAAAGCGATGACGTCGGCGCTGGTCGCCTGTGCCTTGCGGCTCAGCTCCAGGCTGTCGCCGACATAATCGGCCAGATCCTGGATTTCGGGCTTCTGGTAATAATGCGCCAGGATCACCGCGTTGCGCTCACGGCGCAGCCGGTCAATCTCGGCGCGCAGGTCTAGGCCAACAAGGCTGTCGCGGACGGGTGCGTTCATCGTCGGTCCCCTGGAATAACGCCCGCCACATGGCCCGTCGCGCGGGTGAGATCAAGGTGCGTGCGGCGGCGGAAATGCCATCGGCGCCACGCTTTCGCCAATGCCGCCGGCCGTGATCATCTGATAGAGCGCCAGCCCGATCGTGCTATGCGGGATCAGTTCGATCAGCACCAACGTGGCGAAGATCGCCCCCAGCCCCCAATGCCAGGCCGGGTGGATGCGGCCGCTGCGGCGCACATCGGCAACCATCCCGGCGACGGGAAAGATAAGCCCGGCAAGGAATGCCGCCTCGAACGCATAGGGGACCATCAGCGGCATCGGCAGCAACCGTCCGAAGCCCGGGCCGAGCAGCAGCACCATTGCGCACAGGTTCAGCCGCCGGTGCCAGTCGGTCTGCCGGCGCAGCGCGATCGCGGCATAAGTCAGTCCGGCAAAGCCGAACAGCGTCATCGGATCGAACACCAGAAAATGCAGCGGCTGAAAGAAGAACGGCACGCCGCCCCGGCGCACCATCGCAAAGGTAACGAGGCACCCCAGCACCAGCATTGGCACCACCCAGAAGGCAGCGACCCAGCCGAGCTGACGGTGCAGCGCAATCGGCCCGCGCGCGGCCAGCACATTTTGCGCCACGTAAATCGCCACCCAGCCGAAGAACACAACGGCATGGAAATGAACCAGCAACGGCGCGCCAAAGCTGGACCGGCCCATCACGATGCTGAGCGAAAAGCCCGCGACCATGACCGCCGCCATCACCAGCGCGCTGATCATGAAGAAGCGCCGGTCGTCCCGGAGATCGGCGCTACCTGCGCCCGCCCGCGTTGCCATATCCCCCTCCCCCATAATTACGTAAGCGACATTACCGCATTCTGGTCGATGGGGCCAATCGGCATCATGGGACTGGCGCCTCGTCCACGAACCGCGCATAGACCCGCACCGCAAGGCCGGATGCGCGCAGCGGCCCGGCAAAGGCCGCCGCCACCATCCGCCGCGCCGCCGCGCGTGCCTGGGCCATCGGCGCAGGGGCGTGCGCCTGGCGAACCAGTTCATTCTCGCCCGCGAGCCGGTTGGTGGCATCGAGTGTTTCGGCCGCATTGCCGAGCCCGGAAAGCAGCCCGCCGGCGCCGAACTGGCGCACTTCCGC
>FRDC01000620.1_pt1 | contig 16254 bp, 16 predicted proteins | sample 1106171 | NCBI WGS metagenome assembly FRDC01 (sample SAMEA3930566, study PRJEB13176) | freshwater metagenome | biome: Drinking water system; feature: drinking water; material: water | place: Singapore | collected 2014-12-20 | reverse complement strand
ACACCTTTACTGGTCCCGATTGCCCTGCATTTAATATAATGTAACATTTGATTGATCCTTTAGCCTTAACTAAGAGTTTAACTATTATAATATAAATTATAATGTAATAACTTAGTTCCTGTCAAAAATAAATCGCAAAAAAAGCAGATAAGTCGAATTTACGACTTATTTTTTTTGATATTCCGTTTTAAGATTGCTTCTGTATTTTACAGGAGCTTTTTTAATGCGCATATCTTTAGCCACAAAATCAATTGCCGAGTCACTGGAGCTTTACATCCAGACCCATAGTGAATATGGGGAACAGTTAACACATTCATTAGCTTCAGGAATGATAGCCCAGGAGTTAATGAATACGCTAGTTGAGTATGACAGACAGTTTTTAAGATCGCTGGTTCAGATTAGTGTTACCTATTACATTGCCATTGGTAAATTAAATCGTTACCCCTCGTATTTAACCAAAGACGAGGAAATAGAAAAACTAATCATTAGCCTTGTTAATGAAGATCTTAAATTTAATCAGCGTTTAGCACTTGCCACCACGGTTAATGGCTGCATTACAGGTATTCAGACCATGCTTCAAAATGGGCAGTCACTCCAAAAAATTGGAATCCTGCTTAAATTATTCCGCGACAGCTTTTCAGTAAACCGATTCTATGAGACTGTAATAACAGTCCACGACAATCATTTAGAGGTAATCAACAATGCAAAATAAACTAAAAGCTCTGACAGCGGGGATAGTTTTCATTAGTGTTTCTTCCCCTGCTCTGGCAGCAATTAACAATACCTATCAATATGGGCATGTTGAGGTTGGTGAATCTTTGATTATCCCAATTAGCAATAATGCAATAACGCTCAACCCTGCAATTGATGCCATAAACCCACGGGATCCAAGAATTAAAACAGTGATTGACTACGCTAAAAAGAATGGCAAAGGTGTATCAGTAGTATTTTGTAATACTGAAAATCTGCGTTACGTCAAAAAGCTTAACGAAATGTTTGCTGCAAATGGGGTGTTCGCCACACCACCTCAGTTAACCAAAAGCAAGAATATGATGGACTTCAATTTAGTACGAGTTTACGTAATTGAAAACCAGAATAAAAAGCTGGAAAGCAGCGAGCCTGCCCGGATGAAGAAAACTGGCGTATAGCCAGCTGGATTTATCTGGACATTAGTGGTGTATTTTAACTTTAAGAAAGGAAATCATATGCAAATGTTGCAAATGAGTAATGGTGCGAGTATTTCATCTGCTCATGCTGTTTTTAATAACCGTGATGTTGTAATCAAACAATGGTTAAAAGCGATATTCTGGGTTGCAGTTATCATGGCTTTTATGATGGTAGCGCATGCTACTGACTCAACTGGAGTAGCCGATCTTGACCAGAAAGGTACAAACCTGCAAAACGGTATTAAAGCTTTTGCCAAATGGGGTGGTATTCTGGCAATTGTAATTGGCGGGGTTCTGTTAGCTAAAGGCGATGGACAGGGACAAACTGCAAAAATCATCTTTGGTATTGTCCTTGGGGCTGGTGTGATTATGGCAGCCTGGGGCTGGTTCTCGGACAACTTTAGTTATGGATTTGCCTTCTAACCATGAGAATGATTAAGCTCCACAAATCAATCGTGAAGCCGAAACTCATAGCAGGGTGCGAGCGTGCACCCTTCTTCCTGGTTGCGATGACTTCAACCCTGCTACTGGTTGAGGGTACGTTTACGGTAAAAATCTTTGGCGTAGTGTTAATGTTTATTGGATTAGGAATTATTGCTTTTTTGAATAAGAGTGACCCATTTTTTTTCAAGGTATTATTCCGATTTTTAAGCAATCGTCAAAATTATTACTCAGCGTCAGCTAGTTACCCTTCCCGTAAAAAGAACCCCAATAATAAGGATAGTTAGAACATGAAGAGTTTTTTTAAAAATTCACTATTTTGGGTAAAAAGGTTTGTAACTCTGGACGTGTTTCAGTCCAAAGATTATGGGCATAGTGATGTGATTATTTGGGATCGTTTTGTGGCTCCAAATATCATATTAAATTGTGATGGCAGCCTGATGACAATTATGAGATTTCGGGGAAATGACCATGATTCATCAACTGATGATGAATGCGCATTTATGAGTCAGTATGTCAATCTGGCGATGTGCAAAATGGGTTCAGGCTGGGCAGTACATGTTGACTGTGTGCGTAAGGAATCAGTGGGATACATCAGGGAATCTGACTGTAACTTTACTAGTGCAACCCATTATCTGATAGATCAGGAAAGACGGTTTGGCTATAACCAGGAGGGAATGCACTACGAAAATGACTACTACCTGTCATTTACCTGGTTACCTCCGGCTGATACCATCTCCAAATTGCAAATGGTCTTTGTGAACGAAGGCGAGACCCAGCCTAAAAACACAGTAAATTACTCAAAATACCTGACGTTATTCAAGGAACAGGTATCAGATGTAGTAGATATTCTATCAAGAAAATTTACAATCAGTAGAATTTCCGATGATGAAATATTTTCATATTTGCATTACACCGTATCAGGCAACTGGCTAAACCTTAAACTTAAAAACAACTATTGGACACCAATCCGCTATCAGGTAACCAATCAGGACTATATTAATAGTACCAGTCCTATGATTGGTGAAAAACATTTGAGAGTTATTAGCTTTGGTGAAGAGTTTCCCAATGCAACTTACCCTACTATGCTGCGGGAATTAAATAATCTTGGCTTCAGCTATCGCTGGGTAACCCGCTATATCTTCCTTGACAAGCTTGAGGCAGAAAAATATATCAGTAAAATGGCAGACCTGCACTACCAGGGCAGAAAGTCAGCTGCAAGCCTTGCTATTGAGCATTTTGGTGGTAATAATGACCATAAAATCAACCGCAGTGCTGATGTAATGTTTGATGATGCTGAAGAAGCAAGGATGTTATCCGAAGTTGGCGGTATCCGCTTTGGGAAATATACCTGCTCCTTGGTACTATATGAAGATGACGTTACGATTCTTAATGAAAAAGTAAAGATTATAAAGAGCGTTATTAATAACCTTAACTTTCTGGCACGGGTTGAATCCACCAATGCAATGGAAGCATATCTTGGGACTTTACCTGGTATGGTTAGAGCCAATGTCCGTAAATATGTCATGCATTCAACCAATCTGGCGGATCTATTACCAACAACAGCAGTTTGGGCTGGACAAACCCAGAATCACTGTCGCTACTATAAGGAAGCTGGCAATAACCCAGTGTTATTCTACGCATCCACAACTGGTAATACACCATTCAGGGTTTCATTACACGTTAATGATATAGGTCATACCTTAATACTCGGACCAAGCCGAACCGGTAAGTCAGTGCTATTAAACTTCATGGCTTCACAGCATACACGTTACAAAAATGCAAAAGTGTACATTTTTGATAATGGCTTAAGCTCACTACCCTTGTGTTATGCAACTAATGGCGGAATTCATTACGATATTGGTGCTGATGATACCAATATCTCATTTAAACCTTTGGAACACCTTAATACAGATGAAGACTTTAGTTTTGCCTGCGAATGGCTGGCTGATTTATGTACTGTACAGGGTTTTGAAATAAAAGCAAAACATCGAACAATGATAGCAGAAACACTGGCTATTATTCGTGATGTTGGTGCAGACAATCAGCGGACATTGTCCTACTTCTATTACCAGATCAGCTCGAGGGATGATAGCGACCGTGACTTTAGTGAACAGTTTAAACCATATACTAAAACTGGTGGGGCTGGTATGCAGTCAACTATTTTTGATGCGGTTAATGACTCATTGACATTAAGTAGATTTACTGTTTTTGAGCTGGCAAAACTAACCAAAGCTGGTGATCAGATATTAATTCCGGCAATTCGATACCTATTTCACATGATAGAGCGAGGTTTAGATGGTTCTCCAACAATGATAGTAATTGATGAAGCAGCCACCCCATTTAAGCATCCAGTATTTTGTAATATTCTTGATGACTGGTTAAGAAAAATAGCCAAAAAAAATGTGAACCTGGTAATGGCGACACAACAGTTGAACGATATTATGAAAACAGATATTTTTGATGTTCTGACGGACAACTGTAAAACCAGCTTCCTGCTTGCGAATGAGTCTGCAGAAAAGGAATATATACGTGAGTTATATACCAAATTTGGTCTCAATGAGAAACAGATTGAACTAGTGGCGAATGCAATAGCCCAGCGTGAGTACTACTATATGTCTTCGCTGGGTAATCGTATGTTCCGTCTGGATTTGGGGGATATAGCTATGGCTTATCTGGGTAGAACTTCACTTGAGGATATAAAGATGGCAAAAGAGCTTAAAAAGGAGCATCCTGATGATTTTGGTGGGTATTGGCTTAAGTATGTAGGCTTGCCTAGCTTACAAAATATCTGGAATAACGTGAATAGTGATTTACTGGAGAAAACAGATGAAAGACAAATTTAAACATATGAAAAAAGAACCGACAATTCCGCAGCTGGAGAGTTCCGAGAATCCATATCTGGATAACCAGCGCGGTTATCTTGACAGACTTAACGAGGAACGGGCAAATACAGCTACCTGGAAGCATATAGCGTGGATTAGCAACATTATAACTGCCTTGGCAGTGGCAGGTTCAATATACCTTGCAACGCTACCGGATATTAAGCCTTTCATTTTCAAGGAAGATGGTTCTGGTGGAATCACTGCGCTAGGTATTGCGAGTCAGGAATTAAAACCAACGCAGCCAATGATAGCAGCCAGCGTTAGAGGTTTTGTGATTGCACTGGAGCAGGTTCCAGCTTCAAAAGAGCTAAGAGCGCAAAACGTTTCAAGAGTGCTTAACATGACTACCGATATAGGATTTACCAATCTTTTTGCACCAATGCTCAAAGAGAAGTACAAGGCAGTTGGCACTGGGGAAGTAATTGTTCAGGTAACAAATGTGCTCCCAATCCAGAAAAACTCATGGCAAATCGACTGGACTGAAACGCAAAAAGGAGTAGCCCCAAGATCATTCAAGGGTTCCCTTACCCTTGATAGATTAAAACCAGACTACAAACAGACAACAGAACAGATATTTTACAACCCATTACGCCTTATTGTAACAGACTTCACCTTTAATGAAAACATCGGAGAAAGAAAATAATGAAATCCAATCACACAAATAAACCTTCACTGATAATAAAAAGCTTACTAGTGGCTTTATTCTCCATAACAATTATCAGTTGTGCTCATGAGCAGCCACCTGTCAAAACTATCACTCAAACTAATGAGGTGCAAACTACCCCTATTGTTTCAAGTGATATTGATATTACTAACAATACAACAACTCAGATGCCCCAATCGCCTTCGAACGGTGTAACTGGAACGGCAAAACACCTTAAGTCACACCGTGGATTCATGGCTAAATCACCATTTAGTCTGTTTTACTCAGGAGACATATCTGGACTTCCTGGCATATTAAAAGATTATGATTCAACGATTAGAGTATCAACAATTGGCAAACGTCAAAATATTGGAATCAATCTTGATGTAACAGACATTACTGCCAGTGATCTGCAGGACTTTGTAAAGAACAATACTTCAGGTAAAGCAGAACTGGTTTATAACAGTAAACGGAATTCACTACAGCTAATTTACCATGCTAATAACTCAGTAGCTACTGATGCTGTAAAAGAATCTCTGAAATGGCAAGATGGAGGTACACCAAGCCCGGTATTACATAAAGATGGCTTGGTTCTATTTCCATATGGACAATATGAACCTAAAATCACTTGTCAGCCATTACAGCTATGTGACATTCAATTACAGGCTGGAGAAGCCGTAAAAGGACTAATGATTGGTGACTCTGTACGCTGGAATGAAGGTGATGGAGCTGTTCCGGTAGTTTACTCTGGCGGTGATTCCGCCCCAGTACCACATATAGTACTTAAACCAACTTATCCGGGTTTAAGTACTACGTTACTGGTTACAACAGATAGACGTACTTACTATATGAAATTATACAGTTCAAGCACGGCTAATTTATCCAGAGCTGGTTTTTATTACCCTGCTGACCAGGTAAAACAGCTTGCTGCAGATCAGGCAAAAGCCAAAGCAAAGGATGATGAAATTTTATCAGATGGAGCAATGCCAACTATAGATGCAAGGAACTTGCACTTTAACTATAAGGTAAAGGGTGATACCGATGCACCATTTAACCCGGTTCAGGTATTTGATGATGGTACTCACGTTTATATTCAAATGCCAAATAACATCAGAACTAATGACCTACCTGCATTTTATGTTTTAGGTAATGACGAGGAAACATTGGAACTGGTTAATTTCCGCTATAAAGCCCCTTACTACATTGTAGACAAACTATTTGATACAGGTGTACTGGTTCTTGGTCTTGATGATGATGCTAAACGTATAACCATCATAAGGAAATAATAATATGAAGAAGAATCCTTTTGCAGCTATTAAAAATATGCCTGGCTTAAAAAGCGGTAATGTTCGTATTGCAATCGGGGTAGCTGTTTCATGTTGTCTGGCAGGTATTATTTATATTCTCCAAGCTGACAACATTGGCAACAAAAAAGCTGGCGAAGATAAAAATAATAATACTCCCTTTAATGCCCCTGGCTCAACAATCAGTGATATTGCCAATACTGCACCGGATGCCAAAACAGTTATGGAATCAACAGCTGCAACTAGAGAAGCTGCATCTCAACCTGAAGCTTCCCGACCTGTAGTAATTCGGCGTGATCAGGCTGCTACACAGCAGGATCCAAATACCCAGCAGCTGGAGCAGATCCGGCAGCAGGCTAAAACCAAAGAGCTACAGGCTTACTATGCTGCATATGGAGCAAAAGCAACAATGGGAACTCCAACCCCAAAAAATAATAGCAGTAGTACTGTTGCTGCTAATTCTAGCCAGTCAGGCGCAGGAGAGTCTGGCGGATTGGTCAACGACAGTAACTCGCCCTACCTTGATTCTGAGTTAATCAAACCTAAAAGCCCATATCTGGTTCAGGCTGGTTCAATTATACCAGCAGTTATGATTTCAGGATTGAATTCTGATATTAGTGGACAGATAGTTGCCCAGGTACGTGAGAATGTTTACGATTCAATCAGTGGTAAATATCTATTGATTCCGCAAGGTTCGAAGCTGGTTGGACAATTCTCTAATCAAATTGCTTATGGACAGGATCGAATTCCTGCTGCCTGGCAACGTGTAATTTATCCAAATGGATACTCTGTTAGCCTCAAGGGTATTCCCGGATCTGACGTAGCTGGTTTCAGTGGCTTCTATGATCAGGTAGATAACCATTACTGGCGTATATTTGGGGCAAGTTTTGTAATGGGGGTTATTACCGCAGGTATGCAATATAGCCAGAATAATACCAATTCAAATGTTCAAAGTGGTGGATATGGATTTACTAATCCTAATCCAACAGTTGGGCAAACAGTAGCGGGGTCTCTAGGACAACAGCTTGGTTCTACAGGAATGATGATTACTCAAAAGAATTTGAATATAGCTCCAACAATTACAATTCGTCAGGGTTATAAGTTCACAATCATGATGACTGCAGATGTTGCGTTAAAGCCATATAAACAGGGAAATTAGAATTAATTAGGTTGTATAAAAGTGCATTTTATAGGAGTAAACAGAAAACATACGTTATTAAATAAAATGAAATAAGTATTTATTAATTTTTAAGGATTTACAATGAAAAATAAATATTGTCTTTTAACCTTGTCCATATTGCTCGCCAGCTGTTCAGGCTCAGGCGGAGGTGGCATTAACAATGGTAATAATGATAATCCGATAGTAAATGAAACTAAGCTAGTTGAAATTGACCAAATGACTACCGTACCAGTAGTTAACGGTTATGCAACAACCGGAATTGCATATATTCATAACTATAGTGATAATATGATTACCAGTCCAGTTATTGAATTGGGTAATGTGACTGGCAACCCACATGAAGATGTAAATGGTTTCAGGATTCTCAGTACTGAAACATGTGGATTAATTCCTGCACACGGCTATTGTCAGGTTAAATTTCAGACGCCAGCTTTAGCTGTTGGTAACCGTAATAATGCTGTCATGTATATCAAGTATGGTAAAGATTATACACACAGTGCATATCAGGTAATTAATTACGCTTATGCTGATATGTCATCTAAAACCGGAGTCAACTTTACTGGCTCATTGATTGTCACCAGTCCACAGAATACAACTCGTCATGTGATTGGTTATCTAATGGGGAGTGGTCAGGCTGGTCAGGTTTATAACGATGTAAATATCAGTAGTAATAGCAGCGTTAAAATTAGCAATGGCTTTGTTAATGGTCAGGAAGTCGCTGCCGGAGAGGTTATACCTGTTGAATTTTCTGTAGACATGCAGTCTAACCGTACAACTACAGCTATTTTAACTCCAAATTATGGTGGCAGTATACTTACAGCCAGTTCTGTTTCACTGAAAAATAACTCTCTACCTGATTCTTTACGCAATGCCAATGGTGGAAGTGGTAATCCATTAACCATTACATTAACTCCTGCCGTCTCACAAGAAAATCTGATCTTTGGTGTGGTGCCAACATTAACAGCTCCAACAACTAGTGCGGTAAGTGTAGCTGTGGTAAATAATGGCAATAAAGACACTCAGGGATTAGTAATTAGTTCAAATAATGCTGATCTGGTTGTTAATCAGGGAAGCTGTAATGGAGTATTACAGGCTAATGCTGCTAATAGCTGTAGTTTTACATTATCGGTAAACGCATATGTTTCTGGTAATGCTACCTTGTCCTATACACTTAATGGTACTGTTGTTGGTACCCAGAATGTAATGTGGACAAATGACCAGCCCTATCCTGCGGTTTATCTTGAACCAACTCCTGGGAGTATTTCAGTTGGTGATGATTTAAACTCACAACCAATTACTTTTACAGTTTCAAACACAGGAAAGGCTCCGCTTAATAGTGTAGTGTATAATGCAACATCAGGTAACCGTGCAACATGGACACAGGATAGTACTACATGTACCGCAACCATTGCACCACAATCACAATGTTCAATTACCGGGCATTTACATGGTGAAACACCAGGAAGTGGGATCTTATTCATTAAAGCTACTGGTAGCTTCAATGGTACATCTTACAGCTTTGGTTCATTACCTGTAAACTATACGGTTACCAATCAACCAAACCTTATAATTGACAGTAATGGAGGTTCTCTTAATGGTCTAGCCAATGGGACTGTGGAAAACCTCATTTTTACTATAACTAACTATGGTAATGATGCAGCTGATATTTCGGGATTTAATCTGGTAAATACCTCTGGAACATCAATCCAGCCAACTATTGATCAGGCTCTGTCAACTTGTGGAAGTACTTTAGCTGCTGGAGACTCATGCCAGATAGTTGTAACACTGGGTACAATTCCCTCAAGCGTAACAGCCAGTGAAACCGGTAATACTACACTACAGATCAGTTATTCATCTACTACTGGTGAAGCTCATACATCAGATAGTACTATTACTTATAACGTCTTGGGTAATGATTCAAGTATTTCAGCTTCAATTACCAGTGCAACCGATGTTACTGGTAATGGTACTCAGGCAGATCCATATGCATCAGTAGGGTCAAATCCAAATGCCCAGATAACATTACGTTATCATAATACCTCCCCAGATCAGGCAATGACTAATTTTAACGTTAATGCAGGATCTTTACCATTAGGCTTGATTGTCGATCCAAGCTCTACTTGTCCAACCGGACAGAATGTTACTGACATTCCAGTTAATGGTTATTGTGATCTGGTAGTTACCATTGATTATAACCTTATGTCTCAGTATGCGGCATCGAGTAATTTTGGTGGTGCAATTTCATATCCACCAGCTACCTGGACAACTCCATTAGGTTTTTACACCCAAACTCCGGGTGAAGTATTTTATTTAAATTTACTACAGGCAACATTAACCTATGCACTAAGTAATAATAGTGGTAACTTTACTTCAACTGAATTAACTATTACAGCTACCAATGCTGGAAGCTATTCAACATTAAACTCCAATGTTTCCGGAGTTAAAAAATGGTTAACTACAACACCAAACAATCTATCTAACTGTACGCTTAACAGCAATGATAATTCATTAAGCTGCAATATGCTTGCATCTGGTAATGCTGCTGCAACTTATACTATGCCAACGTACTTTAATGAAGCAGTAGATATTCCATTAACATTTACTTATTCAGCAGGTGGTGGTTATGCCTACCAAAACCCTGGCTTTATTATTATTAATCATCAACCACCAGTAATAACTGGATTTGCTTCAATTAGTTCAACACTATTCTATTCATGTGGAGTAACCACATCCGGTAAAGCCTACTGTTGGGGAAATAATCCTAATGGACAACTTGGAAATGCTAATACAGGTACAAATAGTAATGTACCAGTGGCAGTATCAACTACAACAGGATTAACTGACACCAATGTAGCAAGTATTACTGTTGGTAGCGGGGGTACTACATGTGCGATTACAAAAACAGGTAAAGCCTATTGTTGGGGATACAATAATTTTGGTCAAATTGGTAATGGTGATACCACAGCCAGCAATGTACCAGTGGCAGTATCAACTACAACCGGATTAACCGATACTAATGTCGCAACTATCTCTCCTGGAAATAGTTCTACGTGTGCAGTCACAAAAACAGGCAAAGCCTATTGCTGGGGTAGAAATCATTTCGGTCAAATTGGTAATGGTGATACCACAAATAGTAGTGTTCCAGTCGCGGTATCAACTACAACCGGATTAAATGATACTAATGTCGCAACTATCTCTACAGGTACACATTATGCGTGTGCACTAACCACATTGGGTAAGGCTTACTGTTGGGGATACAATAATACTGGGCAGCTTGGAAATTCTAATACAGGTACAAATAGTAGTGTTCCAGTTGCGGTATCAACTACAACAGGATTAACCAATACTAACGTAGCAACAATCTCTGCTGGAACTAATACTTCCTGTGTAGTAACAAAATTTGGTAAAGCTTATTGTTGGGGATCCAATAATAATGGACAACTTGGAAATTCTAATACAGGTACAAATAGTAATGTACCAGTGGCAGTATCAACTACAACAGGATTAACCGACACTAATGTAGCAAGTATTTCTGTTGGACAGTATACTTCATGTGCATTAACCACATTAGGTAAAGCCTATTGTTGGGGAGGTAATACTTATGGACAACTTGGTAATGGTGAAACCACAACCAGTAATGTACCAGCTGCGGTATTAACCACAACTGGATTAACTAATACTAATGTAGCAAGTATCTCTGCTGGACCTAATTTTACATGTGCATTAACCACATCGAAGGAAATTTATTGTTGGGGATATAATGCAAACGGAGAACTAGGGAATGGTAACTACATAAACAGTATTACACCTGGTCAGGTAACTAATCCATGGTAGTAACAATAACTTAATAGTAAACTTTAACTAAGCTGTGGAGCTTAATGCTCTACAGCAAACAAATTAGAAAAGGATAACTAGCATGTACATATTTAGTTGGATGATTCAGGAAAATATCAATGTGGCTTTTAATTATAGCCAAACCGTCTTTCAGGTATATAAAGTAGATAAGGACGGTTTGAAACACCCAAAGATTGTATCCGTTCCTGCTACCAATATTCTTGAATTGCGCTGCGGTAACGGATTATTTTCTCTGACTATGGAAACAGATGCTTATGTTCAGGAACTAAGAAGCATTATTAATCAAGAGCTGGACGAAGGATAATCATAATGAAAAAACTAATAATAATAGTCTGCCTGATTTGGGTAGTTACAACCAATGCTACCACACCAGTAGTAGATGAAGCGCAATTACTGACTGCACGTTCAGCAGGTAATGCCGTATTCCATGGCTGCATCGAGACCCCACCAGTTACTCCAGCGCAAGCAGGTGTCTGTGCTGGCTTATATGGTACTTATGTTGCGACATTAACTGCGCTAAATGCACCATACCCACTAGTTTCAACAACAAGCCCATCCCCGTACTCTTGGAGTCCTTACGATATTTGCAGGTTTGAGCCAGCGCATTTCGTATTTCCACCGGAAGGTTTTCCAATCTGTCCTGCCCTACCAATTTAACTATTAAAAAGGAGTCATCATGAAAAAATATCTATTCTTACTAGCGACAGCAATTAGCACATCTTATGCCGTAGTTCCAACAACTGATGTTGGACCAACAGGTATAAGATCATCTCAGGAAATGACGAATGATGCAGCCACAATGGGACAATACGTTGCCAGTGTTGGAAGCACTATGAGTAAAATTCAACAAACTTATCAGGTAACAGAACAGATGAAAAACCTGCAAGGATTACAAAAACTACAGGGAGCTGGTGCATTATGTCAACTGTGTACCGCAAGTGATTCAGCATCATTGAATGCTTACCGGAATAGCATTAACGATGACTTATGCAGTCAATTTTCATTAGCATACCAGAACTTAACAGGTGTTACTAATGCAGCAAATTCATTATCTGACATAATGAGATTACTAAGCACAGATCCTAAAGCTGCCATGTTATCACTGCAACAAGCCAGTGTAGCATCTCAGCAAACAACTAATAGCACTCTAGCACAAATGCAGCTCTTGCAAACACAGATGGTGCAAAAGCAGCTAGCTGAAGAGAAGCAAAGCCAGCAAATAATGAACTCAATGACAAAAGTTAATCCAGGGTTATAATCATGAAGAAAAAATCTATATTTTTAATAATTATATTATTAGCTCTCAAACAAGTATATGCTGGAACTTGTTCACTTAGTTCAACTTCTGGCGCATTAGATATTTTTCTAAATGATTTTTATGCCAATTCATCAAAGTGGCAAACTACTCTATTACCAACCGCAATAAAAATGTACTGGTTCTGGTTTACAGCAGAGCTTTTATACCAGATTACTTTTAAAAAAGTCCTTGCAAATGACATGCAAAAACTCTGGTATTTCCTGACGATTCGAGTTTTTACAGGTTATATGTTCGCCACTATTTTTGTTGATCCAGCATTTTATACAGGAATTATTACGTATTTCGTACAACTAGGTGGACAAGCAGGGAATTTTAATATTACACCAAATAGTGGTAATCCATTTGCAAGTCTTTCTCCATCTGCTGTCATGGATACTGGTGCTTGTGTTTGGAATTCAGCATGGCAAGTAGTTGGAGAAGTTAAAACAGGCTGGTGGCCAACGGATAACATTAAGTTGGCAGTGACAGTTGGTTTGCCAATAATATTAATCACAGTAGCAGTTTATATACTTGCTGCGATTATGGCATTTACATTATTTATGACAGCATTAGAGTCTTATATAATACTAAATGCAGGAGTTATTTTATTGGGATTTGCAGGCTCCAGCTGGACACAGGGCTTTTGGAATAAATATCTAAGTTATGTCGGTGGAATTGCCATACGACTTTTTGTGATGTGTTTGATTTTAGGAATAATTCAAGGATTACTAAAATCAGACCTCCAGGGGTTAAGTATTGTTGCAACAGATAGTAGCATTGATTCATTACCAGCACTCATGGGGGGATTAATTAAATTACTAATAGATGTACTTATTTGTACGTTCTTAGTGGTAAAAGTCCCAGCAATGGCAGGGTCAATGCTAACTGGCACGGTTAATTCAGGTCTTGGTGATGTAATACAGGGCGCAGCGATGATGTTAGCCGGAGCGGGTCTTGCAAAAGGACTGGCAAAAATGGGTATTAATCTTGCTGGTGGAAGTGGCGGAGGCGGTGTTGATGCAGCTAAAGAAAAATTCAAAGATACATTACGCGGACCTGGCGGTGGCGGCCTTCCTTCAGGAGGTTCAAAAGGTGGTAGTACTGGCGCAACCAAAACAGATAGTCAAACTGCGAAATCAGTAATGTCTCCTAAGGACAAGGCAAAAGCTATAGCTGATCTTTGTGGTGTATCTACAGAACCAGCAGGTGGCGATTCTTCTAGTTCCGGAGGAGGAAGTTCAGAGTCTGGTAGTGGATCAAGCAGTAGTTCATCTGGAAGCGGTGGTGGCTCATCGTCTGGCAGTAGTACCTCTTCAGGAAATAGTGAAGCCACTAATAATAGTCAATCTTCAGGAAGTAGCAACTCTAATAGTAGTGGCAGCTCCTCATCAGAAACTGGCAGTCCATCCAGTAACAACACTCCAAGTGGTGGAATGTCTGGCAATAGCGGTAGTGGTTCCTCTGACAACAAATCAGCGAGCAAGTCTATAACCAAAGATGAAGCTGCCCGAAAGGAAAAAAACGCTGCCATCATAAAAGATATGATTAAGAATAAAGATTCTTTGATCAGAAGTGCAAAACAAATGGCAAGTAATAGCCATGCTGGTGCAGCGGATCTAAATATTAATCCTCATAAACACGATTAAGAAAATCCGCAGATAGTTTCTGCGGATTTTTTATTTAATTACTATTTTTACGGTATGTGCAATTCATAATTTGAATGCTATTATCTTGAATTTTGACAGGTAAATCATTTTGACCTTTAATTATCAAGGTATCTCCATCTAAATTTGCATTAAAATTTTCTTTATCATGACGAGCCTTGACTTCATAAGCCATTCTACCCGAGCCATATACTTTAGATTCAGTATCAGTCAGATGTTCAACAGTAAAATTGTCACCACCATTATTCTTAGAAATAACAACTTTTTCATATTTACACTGTGCTTCACCGCTCCAAGTTCCTACAAACTTATCCCCAGCTGACTGAGAGCAAGCACCTAGAACCAACGCCACCGTAACAACAATAATCAATAGTTTTTTCATAGTTTTTCCTATCGTTTAATTAACATGTTCATATTTTAGTTTAATAATATTAAAAATCAAGAATTACATTTGAATTTTGGCATATGGCATTGTTTGATGAATATTGGAAACTTTCCAGCCATAACTACCTAGACCAAGAACTGGTTTTGAGGTCGCATTTGTATCAACTACTTTACCATCAGTTATAAGGGTAATATTCCAGTCAAGATTCTGCAATTGTAACTTATCTAAATCACTTTTTGATTTTTTACCATCCAAGTTTTTAAATAGCAAATTAACATCATTACCATTTCTACTAATAGTGATAATACCCATATCCCCCTTAGGTAAAGTTATCGTGCCTTTATCTTTTAAGGTAGATTTTAAATCGTAAATAATTTGATACCTGCCATTTCCTATATATCTAACTGATTTGACACTTTTATCTTTTTGGATTTCCTTAGTAGCTGAGGCTAATTTTTGCTCTGTATCTTTAGAGAGAGAGCCTTTTTTAATTATTTCTTCCTGAGCCGGCAACATCACAAATTCTCCATCAAGGTTGACTTCGCAGGTGTAATCTTTGTTAATTTTGATTGTTGTATTCATTTTGCTCGGAAAAAGACATCCTATTAAAATCAGACAGAGTATTATTGTTGATAATCGAAATAATTTTTTCATGAGTTATCCTTTTTGTTAAGTAGTTTAAGATTATCGCGAATATCAATCATGATATATAGAATAAAGGCAACGAGCACAACCCCGGCAACTCCTGAGAGTAATGTCAATATTCCGCCGAAGAAAGAGAATTTCATCGCAGCTAACCCACCAATAACAGCTACTATTAGACCAATAATTACAAGAGCATTAATAATCAGCTCACCTGAAGTTATAATAAAGTTTTTTAGCATAATACCCATTTCAAGTTAAAATAATTCTTATTAATTTGGAAAAAAATCATCCGACAATACCTCGTCAATAGTCCATTCGCATTGCTGAGGAAATGTTTTCTCAGATAACCCCGTTTCTCTCGCAGCTGTATAAATAGCATCTTCATATGAGTCATTAAACGTATCTGGTAAAGCTACTTGTAATGAAGGCATTTTCTTTATCCTTCTTTTTATCCTATTTCTTTGCTCTTTAATTGTTAATTGCCAGCTTTTTGATTGTAGATTTGGTTGATATTTCCATTTTAATAAGTGAGTCAATAACACCTCTAATCTACTTTCCAACTCACGAACTTCGCTAACTCCCATACTTTCAACCTCTTCCAGTAAATGCATTAAATCTAGCTTATCAACTTCCTTGTTTTTGATTAATCTTGCCTGTTCCTGCGTCCAAGCATAAAAATCTTTATCATATAAACTCAGAGTGCTCACTACTTTACTCCTTCTAATTTAAAGATAAATTACTGAATTAATATAAGTATATATTATACCACACAATAGCTAAACTAAAGAT
>FRDC01001927.1_pt1 | contig 16255 bp, 13 predicted proteins | sample 1106171 | NCBI WGS metagenome assembly FRDC01 (sample SAMEA3930566, study PRJEB13176) | freshwater metagenome | biome: Drinking water system; feature: drinking water; material: water | place: Singapore | collected 2014-12-20 | reverse complement strand
AGCGGCTGACCGGCGGGCGCTATATCGATGTCGACATTGACCGCTTTGCCGCCGCCCGGTTCGGCCTGAACATTGCCGATGTCCAGTCGATCGTATCGGGTGCGATCGGCGGGGAAACGGTGGGCCAGACGGTGGAGGGGCTGGCGCGCTACCCGATCAGCGTTCGCTATCCGCGCGAGTTGCGCGACAGCGCGGACGCATTGCGCCACCTGCGCTTCCTCGCGCCCGGCGGTCAGCAGGTGACGCTGGGGACGGTGGCGACGATCACGACCAGCGAAGGGCCGCCGATGCTGCGCAGCGAGAATGGACGGCCCGTAACGTGGATTTATGTCGATGCACGCGGCCGCGACCTCACCTCGATCGTCTCCGATCTTCAGCATGTGATCGACCGCGACGTGAAGCTGCCACCGGGGATCAGCGTCAGCTTCACCGGCCAGTTCGAATATCTCCAGCGTGCGCGCGAACGGCTGACGGTCGTCGTGCCGGCTACGCTCCTCATCATCTTCGTGCTCCTCTATATCACGTTCGGTCGGTTCGATGAGGCGCTACTGGTGATGGCGACGCTGCCGTTCGCGTTGACCGGCGGGTTCTGGCTGCTGTGGCTGCTCGGTTACAACCAGTCGGTGGCGACCGCGGTAGGGTTCATCGCGCTCGCCGGCGTCGCCGCGGAGTTCGGCGTGGTGATGCTGATCTACCTCAAGCACGCGCTCGCCGAACGCGGCGACAGTCCCACCCGCGCCGATATCGAGGCGGCGGTTCGCGAAGGCGCGCTGCTGCGCGTGCGACCCAAGGCGATGACGGTCGCGGTCATCCTCGCCGGCCTGCTCCCAGTGCTGATTGGAGCCGGCACGGGTTCGGAGGTCACCAGCCGTATCGCAGCCCCGATGATCGGCGGCATGCTGACCGCGCCGCTGCTGTCGATGCTCGTCATTCCGGCAGCCTATCTGCTGATGCGGCGGCGCGATGCCGAACTACCATCCTTAACCGAAGGAGCAATGACGTGAGCAAGACCATTATTTTAATCGCCTCATTACTGCTGGCGAGCTGTGGTGATCCAGGGTTTGGTTCCAAGGCCAACGGCAATGTTGCGGGGGCGCAAGCCGAACCCAAGATCGGCAGCGGTGAAGGAACGGTGACGGCGATCGATGCCGACACCGGGAAAATCACGCTGGCTCACGGGCCCGTCACCGAGCTGAACTGGCCCGCCATGACGATGGGCTTTGCGGCCAAGGATGCGCAGCTCGGCGGGCTGAAGGTGGGCGACCGGGTCAAGTTCAGTTTTCGTTGGGACGGACATGCCGCGGAGATCGAGTCGATCGACAAGATCTAATCGACCGCTGCAAGTGACCTGCTGCCGACCTCCCGGACTGGTTCGAACTGAAAGATTCCATTCGTTCAGAAGGTCGTCGCGCTGTGCTGGCGATTCATTAAGTCATATGCGGGGAGATCGATCAGATGAAACGGCGCAAGGCCTCTGCGCCGAGACCGGCGGGGCGATCACGCTGTTCATGGCTACCCTCGGCGGGATTCCGGTTTCGACGACGCACACTATAACCGGGGCGATCGTTGGCGTCGGCGCGTCACGGCGGTTCTCGGCGGTGCGCTGGAATATCGCGGGACGGATCATTTTTGCGTGGATCGCCACGCTACCGGCGGCAGCGGCGATCTCGGCGATGACATATTACGCTGCGACGTTGGTTGCATGACCGCATATTGAAGCGAGCCAACGCGCGTTTCCGTTTTTTCTGGCTCCACTCGACGCGCGCCCCGCAAGTGACGCTGCCGCGGCATCGTTCGGGGATCGGGCTCGCGGGTAATTGAGGTCCAAGCGACAGCCCATTCCCGTCAGTTCGTCGGGTCGCGGGCCTGGCCTTCGCGGCATCCGGTCATCAGGAAGAGCGCGAGGTCGCTGATGGCCTGTGGCTTCGCCTTGAATACGGTGTTTCGTCCGGCTCTCTCGGACGAGATGAGCCCGGCCCGAGCCAGGATCGCGAGATGCACGGACATCGTGTTGGCTGGCGTGCCTATCAGCCTCGCCAGCTCGCCGGCCGAGAGACCATGGGGCAGCGCCCGGGAAAGTTGGACGAACGCCTTCAGCCGGGTCGGCTGGGCGAGGGCACTTATGATGTGGACTGCCTGCATGTTTTCCACCTATCTGGAATGGTCCGAACGCCGGTAGCGCCAAGGTCGGAACGTGCCCCACCGCGATAACCAACCGTTAACCCCGAAAATAACGATTCGATAGTTCTGGAACTATTGACAGGAACAGAAGAGGAACTAGATGCGGCGTGTCTCGGCGGCTGGGCCGCTCCGGCGGGACATGTGGGCATTGGGACGATCGCGGCAGGAGGACGACCATGAGTGCCTTCGCTTTCGGTTCGGGCATGTCATTGCCCGGACCGGCCCCGCGCGGGGCCATTGACCATTATGAGGATCCGCTCGACGCCGACGATCCGAGGGATGTGCCGGTCACCACGTCGCGCCGCGGCCTGATGCGGCTGGCCGTCGTGGCCGCTGAAGTCGGCGCGCGCTTCCAGCGCGAGGACGTCGGCCACGATGCGGTGGCATGGCTGATCGCGCCGCGGCGACTGTTCAACGGGTCGACCGCGCTCGATGCTTGCCTTGGTCGCGACGCCTGCACGCGGGCCGTGCTGCTCCATGGCCTGTCGCTTGGACTCGATGCCGAGCCCGAACAGATCGACGCGCTGCTGTGCGACGCTCCGAAGGGCGTCGGGGGCGATTGCCGGGATGGGTTTGGCAGCGTCGTAGTCGGCGCGGCGCGGCCACCCGTGCGCCCTGCCCGGCTCTACAGCGCCCTGATGATGGTGACGCGCGGCGGCGAGCTGATGCGCCTGTTTCATGCCTCGGTTGCGCCTGGCACGTCCGAGGTGCGCGAGCGCATCCGCGCCCGCTTCGGCGCCGGGGCCGCGTCGCGGGCCGACATCCGGGTGGGGGTGGATCTCGATTGCCCCATCACCGTCGGCATGCTGCCGCCGGCTTTCCGCGAGTTGGTCGAGCGTAGCCGCCGCGTGCGCTGGTCGGCGATGGCCGGCCTGGACCTTACCGTCGAGCACCGCATCCCGTCCTGACCCCGAGGACGCCGCGCATGCGGCGTCCTGGTCGCGACGGTTCCGGATACGGAGGATCGCATGAATATGATGAGCGATGACCGCGCCGCCGATGGCGGTTCGCGGGACGACGTGCGGGTCCTGCGCCGACTGGAGGTCAGGGAGGGACTCACCGGCGAGGGCGACGACCGGGACGCCTCCGTCTGCGCGGTGGTGGACGTCGAGACGACCGGCCTCGACCTCGGGTCCGACGCGATCATCCAGTTCGCCATGCGCCGCTTCCGCTTCGACGGGGACGGCGTGATCACCAGGATCGGCGCGTGCCACGGCTTCCTCGAGGACCCGGGCCGGCCGATCCCGCCCGAGATTTCCCGCCTCACGGGCATAACCGACGCCGACGTCGCAGGCCGGTCGTTTCCGGACGTCTGGATCGGGAGCGCGCTCGCGGGGGCGGCGATCGTGGTGAGCCACAACGCGGCATTCGACCGCAAGTGGGTCGAGCGGCGCTTCCCTCGCGCCGCGGGATTGGCCTGGGCCTGCTCGATGGAGGACGTGCCATGGCAGGCGCGGGGCTTCGATGGCCGCAAGCTCGGTTTCCTGGGGGTGCAGTGCGGCTTTTTCTACGACGCGCACCGCGCGGAGGCCGACGTCGACGCCGTCGTCGCGCTGCTCGGCCACCGCTTCGCCGATGACGGCCGCACCGCGATGTCCGTGATGATGGAGAACGCGAGCGCCGACACCTGGCTGGTCAGCGCGGTGGGAGCGGCGTTCGAGGTCAAGGATCGCCTGCGCGCGCGCGGATACCGGTGGAATGCGGTGGGCCGCGTCTGGGTGAGGGAGGTGCGCGACGACGAGCGCCTTGCCGAGGAGTTCTGGCTCGCCGCCCACGTCTATTCGGCCGAGGCGCGTCCCCGCTGCCTCGGGCCGCGGATCGAGCGCCGCACGCGCTGGGAGCGATACGCCTGAGGGGCGAACGGGACCTTAACGAAGACGGGATGATGTTCGCGGCATGCGATTCGCGTCCGCCGGACGGGATTGGAGTGTTCTGGGATGGCGAAGAGGCAGCGCACGCAGACGCGTGCCGTGATGGAGAACCGCGAGCGGCAGGGGCGCGGCCGTGGCGATGGCCGAGAGTATAGGCCTTGGCTCTACGTCCAGGACGTTCCGTCAAAGGGGCGGTCGAGCCGCATCGCGAGCGGTGGCCGCGTCGTCCACACGCTTTCCGATTGGGAGACCGCGGCTTATCGCGACTTTCAGTGGGACCCGAACGTCGTCGACGTGAAGGAGCAGTTTCCGCTCGAGCTGAGGGAAACCGAGCGCATTGCGGCGGAGATGCTGGTGGAGCACCCCGCCGACGGCAACCCGCGCGAGAACGTCAGGATGACGACCGATTTCCTCGTCACCTATCGGGTTGCAGGGCGCCTGGAAAAGGTCGCCTACACCGTCAAGGAGCGCGCCTCTTTCGACGTCCGGCTCGCCATGACGAGGGACGAGGTCAGGTCGGCCCGCCGAGTGCGCGAGAAGTTCGAGATCGAGCGCCGTTACTGGGTCGCGCGCGGCGTGCGGTGGGAGAAGCTGACTGACGAGGATCTCTCGAAGGTCCGCAAGGTCAACATCGAGTGGATCATGGGCGTGGAGCCGGCGCACGACCGGCCGCCCGGCCACTGGCGCGCCGCGATGGCGGCGGTGCACGCGGCGGTCGCCGCGGGCCGACCGGGCAGCATGGACGATCTCGCCCGCTCCCTCGACGCCGATGGCGTGCTCCCCCGCCGCGACTTCCCGACGGCGGTTCGCCTGCTGTGCGTCAGGCGTGCCATGACGTTCGACATGGACCGGCAGTTCACCCTGTCGCGCCCTGTGTCCGACTTTGCCGTCGCGGCGTCGGTCGCGGATTGTGGGACGGCCCGATGCTGATCCAGCGCGACGTCCTGCGCTACGGGGACGACCCGGCCACCGCCGAGGACTTCCGGGTGGTTTGGGTGCATGCGGGCGAGGTGGTGCTCTTCGACCTTGGGGCACACGACACGCGGCTCGTCCGCCGCGCGCGCGGGGAGGTGATGGCGGATTTGGCCGAAGGCAGGGCGTGCATCCTGACCGAGCACGCCTACGACCGGCATCTGAACCCCGCTCGGCTTAGCGAGAAGCAGAGGAACAGGCGGGACAAGCTGATGGGGCTGATCGGCCCGATGCTCGATCGCGCGCCCGACATCTTCGACGACCGCGTCCGGGGCAGCGCGATCGCCGACGTCGAACGCATGCAGCTCGCCGCGACTGATCGCGAGCAGAAGCGGGCGTTGGCTTCCGCAAAGACGCTGCACCAGGCCTTCGACCGTTATTGGCGCGGCGGCATGTCGCCCGCCGCGCTCGTGCCGGCCTTCGACCGATGCGGTAGGGGCAGGCGCCGGGCGAGGCCGGGTGAAGTCAAGCGGGGCGCGCCTGCAAGGGAAGGCATCAAGCCGGGTGTGAACGTCACGCCCGAGATCGAGAGAATGTTCGGCAAGGGTCTCGACCGCTACTATCGGTCAAAGCGCATCGCCCGGCGCAAGATCAGCCTGAAGGCCGCCTACGACATGATGTGCGGCGACTTCTTCCTGGACACGGTCGTGGATCCCCTCACCGGCAAGGTGGAGCACCCGCCCAAGCCGGAATGGGCTGAAACCGGCTATCCCACGTTTCGCCAGTTCCGCTACTGGTATGACCGGCGGGACGACCTGCTGGGAATCCGCCGTCGTCGCGAGGGCGGGTCGAAATACGACAAGGACATGCGCGGCATCGTCGGCACGGCGGTAGCTGGCCTCATGGGGGTCGGCAGCCGGTTCGAGATCGACTCGACGCCGCTGGACATAAAGTGCGTGTCGGAGATCGACCGCACGGTTCCGGTCAAGCGGCCGACATTCTACCAGGTCACCGACGTGCTCTCGAAGATGATTTGCGGGATCTACGTGGGCTTCGAGAACGCATCCTGGCTGGCGGCGGGCCTCGCGGTCAGGAACGTCGTCCAGGACAAGGTGGAGTTCTGCCGCCGATACGGAATAGTCATCACGCCGGACGAGTGGCCGGTCGAGGGGATGATGCCCGCCCGCTTCCTGGCGGACCGCGGCGAGTTCGAGGGCTACGACGCGACCGGATTCGTCGAGAAGTCGACCGTGACGGTCGAGGTCGCGTCGCCCTACCGCGGCGACCAGAAGGGTTCGACCGAGAAGAAGTTCGACCAGTTCCACCAGCTGCTCAGGACGCAGCTGGACGGGATGATCGAGAAGAAGGTGCGCGAGCGTGGCGACCGCGACTACAACCGCGACGCGATCCTGAACCTGTCCGAGGTGACGGCGTGCGTTATCCACGTCGCGCTGTTCCTGAACAACGCGAACAAGCTGGAGAGCTACCCGCGCACCCGCGAGATGGTGGCGGAGCGCGTCCGCGCGATCCCGGCGGAGCTTTGGAACTGGAGCCGCGACCGCGGGATGGACGAGCTGCGCCGCGTGTCCGTCCCGCAGATCGAATTCGCCATGCTCCCCGTGGGCAGGGCCAACGTCGAGAAGTTCGGCTATAAGTTCCGCGGGCTCTTCTACGTGCCGAGGAGCGCCGCACACAAGAAGGTCTTCGACCGGGCGCGGCAGGACGGGGTGTCCAAGGTCGACGTCTCCTACGACCCGCTTTGGACGAGCAGGATTTTCCTCCACGACCCGAAGGACCCCACGCGGCATGTCGTTCTGGAGCTGACGGAAAAGTCCAGCGCCCATGCCGGGATTTCCTTCGAGGACTCGGCCGCGATCAAGCGCGACGACGATGTCGATTCCGTCAATCGCCGCGCAGCCCGCCATGGCGCGCTGAAGAAGGCGACTGGCGCCATCACCACCATCCAGAATGCCGCGCGGAGCGAACGGCCGAGGCCGCTGACCGCTGCGGAGTCGCAGGGGAGCAGGGCCAACGTGGAGGACGCCCGCCGCCGGGAACGCGCCGGACGGGAACGGTCATACAGGCCCGCGAACGACATGGAGTCGTTGGGGAATGCGATTGCCGAGCCGGGTTCCAGGCCGACGCCGACTGCGCGCGAGCAGCGCCGCGACGATTGGCTGAACGGCTGACCGCCGCGTTGAGGAGAGATCGCGATGCCCGCTGACCACGACCGGAACGCTTATACCGAGGCGCTCCCCAGCCCGCTGTCGCTGCCCGAGTGGGTGGCCTTCCTGAACGACGTCCCCGCGCCCGTGACCGATGATGAACGTGGCCTGCCGCACGCCGAACGTTATCTGTCGGCGTTGCGCGTGCTGCGCTTCTTCCACGCCGGGTCACGGCAGGCGGGATTCGGGCGCGGGTTCGACGCGACGCTGCGCGAGGGCTATCGCGGTCGCGCCGGCGGCGTGCTGGCCCATGAGGCGCGGTTGCATGCGGTAGCGTCGGCGCGCGAGGCGGGCGGCCTGCTCAGGCCCGGCGCCCGCGTCGTGGTCAGGAACGCGCTGAGCTCGTCCGTCATCGGCGTGCCCGGCATGGGCAAGACCATGACCGTCGATCGCGTGGTCGCGCGCTACCCGCAGGTGGTGAGGCACGGGGATGGCGAGACGCAGATCGTCTGGCTGAAGCTGGAATGCCCGACGCTGGGCTCGATACGGCAGCTCTGCAAGGACTTCTTCCGGATCGTCGACGGCCTGCTCGGCCAGCAGGTCTACCAGAAGCTCTACGCCGGCCGCCACCTGTCGGACGACGACCTCATGGACGGCATGGTCGCGGTGGCGAACATGCACTCGCTCGGGTGCCTGCTGATCGACGAGGTCCAGCATCTGGGCAAGGCTGGCGACGAGGAGCACGTCATCATGACGTTCCTCACCACGCTCATCAACAAGATCGGCGTCCCCGTGATCTTCGTCGGCACGATGTCGTGCTTCGACAGGTTCGCGCGCACCGGACGCATGGGCCGGCGGGCGATCGGTCCCGCGTCGGCGGTATGGGCCGCCTTCCAGCAGGAGGAGGGCCAGTGGCGCCACTTCTTGGGCAAGCTGTGGGAGTATCAGTGGACGGCGGTGTTCACGCCGCCCACCGATGAGCTGCTTGCCGCGCTGCACGATCGCAGCCAGGGCGTCGTCGACGTCGCGACGAAGCTTTGGTTCGCCGTCCAGGTCGCGGCGATGGATGACAGCCAGGCGGGCGGGGACGAGCGCGAGCCCATTACCGTCGACCTCATCAACGAGGTCGCCGACCGGCACCTCAAGCCGATGGCGGAGCTGCTGGCGGCGATCCGGAGCGGCGACCCGGACCAGATCGCCAAGTTCGACGACATGGCGGACCGCACCGAGGCGTTCTTCCGGTCGCTCCGGGACCGCGACAACGCCCACCTCAACGAGGCGCTGAAGTCGGACGAGGAACGGACGCCCGAGCGCACCGGGCCAGCCTATGTGGGCAAGTGCTCCGCGTCGATCCGCGAGAACCTGGAGTGGCGCGGGTTCGACGCCGTCAAGGTCGCCGAGGTGATGCGCCGCGCGTCGGAGATTGAGGGCGCGCCCGCCCCGGAGAACCTCATCCGCTACTGCCTGACGCTCGAGCGCGTCGTCGCCGAGCTGGAGGCGGAACCGGTCAGGAAGGGCAAGGCGGCCAAGCCCACCAGGGAGGAAGTCGAGGCGACCTTCGAGCCCGACGATCAGCGCCGCGAGGATGGCGATGGCCTGTCGGCCGCCGCCTGACGTGCCATGCCGCGGTTCGTGCCAGCGCTACGCGAGGAGGAACTCCTTTACGGCGCGATCGCGCGCGGCCGCCGCTACCTGGCCGCAGCCGCGGCCGGCCCGTTCATGCGCGAACTTGTCGGCCGCCGCTGGGCCGTGGCCTCGGTCGACCTTCCGGGCCAGCTCGATCAGCTGGTCCGCGACCTGCCGGAAGGCGACCGTCTGCCGGCCGTCGACGAACTGATCGATCGGGCGACGCTGCTGTCCTTCCACGTCGCGTTCATGCCCGAGGAGGTCCGCGTGGAGGCGCGCGCCGCGATGCGGGGCGATGTCGCCGGGCTGCACGCACGGCTGGGCCTGTCGGCGTTCCGCGTGAGGGCGCCGGAGCGTCTCCGCTTCTGTCCCGCCTGCCTGGACGACATGGAGCGGACCCATGGCGATCCCTGGTGGCGGCGCGATCATCAACTTCCCGGAATTCCGGTCTGCCCGGTCCACGGCCTTGTGCTGCGGCTGAGCGATATCGCCTCCGGAGACGCCAACCGCCACGCCTTCGTCGCCGCGACCCGCCGGGTATGCCGTCCGGGCGCGCCGCTCGCGCTGGAGGATGCTTCCGGCGGCGACCTGGCCCGCCTGGCGGATCTGGCGAGGCTGGCGGCCGCCCTGCTGGCCTCGCTGCGGCCGGCGATGGGCTTTGCGGAAAGGTTGGCCGCCTATCGGTCGCGGCTCGTCGACGTCGGCCTCATGCTTTCCGGGCGGCGGGTCGACCATGCGGCACTTCATGCCGCGTTCCGCGAACGCTGGGGCCGGACCACGGAGCTGGTCACCGGCATGGAGCTGGCGAGTGAGCCCGGGCGCTCCTGGTTGTCCGCGCTGGTCCGCAACGGCCGGCGGGCCGCGCATCCGCTCCAGCACCTGATGCTGACGGCAATGCTCGACGGTCTGGAAGGCGGCCGCCGCCAGGAGCCCTTTGGCCCCGGACCCTGGCCGTGCAGGAACCCTCTTGCGGGCCATTACGGCGACGCCGTGATAAAGGACGTGGGGCTGCGTCGCGACCGGGGCGTGACCTACGGCGACTTCGCCTGTCCATGCGGTTACCTCTACACGCGCTCACGCTCTCCCGATGGTGTGATCGGCGAGCCCAGGTATCGTCGCTTCGGCCCGTTGCTGGACCCGGCGCTCCGGGCCGCGGTGGATCGTGGGGACTCGCTCCGCGCGACGGCTCGCGCGATCGGCCTCGATCCCAAGACCCTGATGCGCGAGGCGGCTATTGCGGAGGTGGCAGTGCCGTGGTCGACCGCCGCGTCCGGCGCGCCTCCGACGCTGACGACGAAGGCGAAGGTCATCTCGCCGCGCGGCCGGTCTCGGCCGCCGCGGAGTCGACGCAACTGGTTCGCCATCGATGCGCGTCTCGCCGGGTCGGCGCGGGGGGCCGCCGCCGCGATCGCGGCCGAGACGCCGCCGGCGCGGGTGACGTTCGCGGCGTTGGAGCGCAGGATCGCGCGGCGCGACTGGATCCAGAAGCGGCGTGCTAAGCTGCCGCGCACGGTCGATGCCATTGGGCGCGTTGCGGAGACGACGGAGGCGTTCAGGGCGCGCAGGCTGGCGTGGGCGGTCGCCAACGCGATCGAGGCGGAAGACGCGCGGCCTTGCGGGATCCTGCGTGCGGCGGGCCTGCCGGTTGACTGGCTGCCCGCCGTGCACGACGCGATTGCCGCGCCCGTCGTTCCGCGGCGCGCCGCATGACGCCCATGCGCAGCGACGAGACGCTCTATTCGGCAGCGGCGCGCCTCGGCCGCTACGTCGGCGCGAGGGGAAGGACGGCGCTCCAGACGGCCTTCTTCGGCGAGGACGGCGCGGTGTTCGACGAGATGCCGACGGGGATCGAGCGTATCGTCGCCTCGCGCACCTTTCCGCCGATCGAGCCTGCCGACGCCGTGCGCGAGTGGACGCTGTTCCCCTACTATGCCCACTATGCGCATCCGCGGCTTGCCCGGAGGGCCGAGGCGGCGATGCTGGGCGACGGGACGTGGCCGCATGGTGCGCTCGGGAGCTGGACGGGGGCGGCGACGCCGCCCGACCGGCTGCGCTTCTGCCGGGACTGTCTTCGCGAGATGGTCGCGAGCCATGGCGAACCGTGGTGGCGGCGGACTCATCAGCTGCCGTCGACGCTGGTGTGCCCGGCGCACGGCGGCGTGCTGGCGGTGTCCACCGTCGACCGGGCGGCGCGCCGGCGGGCCTATGTCCCGGCCTCCCCCGAGACGTGTCCGGCCGACGCTGGACCGGTGGTGTTGGAGAGAGATCCTCGGGTGCTGCACGATCTGCTGACCCTGGCGAGGCAGGGAGATCTCGTCCTGAACGATCGTTCCGACCTCCATCCCGACGAGCGACGCGAGGACTATCTGCAGGCGCTGGACGCGCTCGGCATGCTGAACCGCCTGGGCGAGGCCAAGCTGCCGGCTGTGGCCGACGCCATGCGGAGGTATTGGGGAACGACGCTCCGGCACTGGCCGACGCTGTGGCGCGACGAGCGATGCGAGCAAGGTTGGCTGCAGCGTCTTCTCGTAGGCGAACACGGCAGCCCGCCGCTGCATCATCTGCTCCTTGAGGATCTGCTCTTGGCGCTGCTGAGGACGCGCCGATAGAGCTGGCGGCGGAGATTTCTATTGTCGGAATCGGCCGTCAATTTCGCCGGGTCGGCCGCTTCAGCTGCCATTCGCGCCCGGTGTCGGGAAATTTATGTTGGTGCGGGTAGTCAACTGTTAACTATCTCCTCCTTGGGGACGGGGGAGAACTTTTTTGTATTGCTACAAGGAGGAGCAAGGATTCATGGTCCCTAGCCCAATAAATCTGACCGAGAAACTTGCGCTTTTCTCAGACCATTGGAATCCACGTATCGTCGGTCGCTACAACGGAAACGAAATCCGCCTCGCCAAGGTGCAGGGCGTATTCAGCTGGCACAGCCATGCCGATACCGACGAGTTGTTCCTGGTTCTCGAAGGCGAATTGACAATCGAGTTCCGCGATCGGGTCGTGCGGCTCCTACCGGGCGAGATGATCGTCGTTCCGCGCGGTGTCGAGCATCGGCCAACGGCGATGATTGAAACGCATATCATGCTGCTCGACCATGAGGGCGCTTCGAATACCGGCGAACAGCCGAACGAATATACCCGGGCGAAACTTGAGGTGATATGAGCGACAAGATTCATGTTTCATCGGGGTCACCGATGGAACCGATCATCGGATTTTGCCGCGCAATCAGGGTCGAACGACATATTTGGGTGGCAGGCACCGCGCCAATAGCTTCCGATGGCTCAGCTGCTCATGTTGGTGACGTTTACGGCCAGACACGTCGCTGCATCGAAATTGCTGCCGAAGCCATAGGAAAGGCCGGCGGTTCGCTGGATGATGTTGTTCGCACCCGCATCATGCTGACGAGCATCGAAAACTGGCGCGATGCGGCACGGGCACATGGCGATGTGTTCGCAACCATCCGGCCCGTGGCTACATTCGTGGAAGTCAGCCGGTTTATCGATCCAGAGTGGCTGGTTGAAATGGAGTTCGACTGCTTCATATCCGGAAACTCAGCCGGCGACGAAAAGGTGGGATTGCCGTGATCGTAGAGGCGGTGACAGTCGAATGAACGCGATCGCCGGGGTCGAGCTGGGCGGCACCAAATGCGTGTGCGTGCTCGGCACCGGCCCTGGCGATCTGCGCGACGAGGTCCGCCTGCCGACGACCAGCCCGGTGGAAACCATGGCCGCGATCGAGGCGGTGCTGGCCGGGTGGCGGTTCGACGCGATCGGCATCGCCAGCTTCGGCCCTGTCGGCATAGACCGGGCGGCGGCGAACTGGGGCCACATCACCGCCACCACCAAGCCAGGCTGGTCGGGCGCGGACATTGCCGCGCGCCTCAGCCGCAGGTTCGGCGTGCCGGTGGGGTTCGAGACCGATGTGGTGGCGGCCGCACTAGCGGAGGCGCGCTGGGGCGCGGGCGCGGGGCTGGCCGATCTCGCCTATGTCACCATCGGCACCGGCGTGGGCGTGGGGATGATCACCGGCGGCCGGCCGCTCAGCGGGCTGACCCATGCCGAGCTGGGCCATGTCCGCCCACGCCGCATGACGGGCGATGCCTTTGCCGGCCACTGCACCTTCCATGGCGATTGCATCGAGGGGCTGGCGGCCGGCCCGGCGATTGCCGCGCGCGCCGGCCGCCCGGCCGAGCAATTGAGCGCCGATGATCCCGCCTGGACGCCGGTGGTCGATGCGCTGGCGCAGCTCTGCCATATGTTGGTGATGACCGGGGTGCCGCGCCGCATCCTGTTCGGCGGCGGGGTGTCGCTGGGGGCGCCGCATCTGCTGCCACGCATCCGCGCCACCTTGCGGGAAAGCCTTGGCGGCTATGGCGAGGCGGCGCTGATCGCCCCGCTCGATGCCTATATCGCCCCGGCCGGGCTGGGCGCGCAGGCCGGGCCGCTGGGCGCGATCCTGGTTGGCGAACAGGCCGCCAAAGTCCCTTAAACGCTTCCTTTACCATCCGCGCCGCATGGTTGTCCGCGCATTAACCAAGCGGGGTAGCCATGCGGATTCTGATCATCGACGACGAACCGGCGATGCACGATTCCTATCGCCGGTGTTTCGCGCCGAAGCCGGTCGATAGCGGGCTTTCCGCGATGGCGGCCGAGCTGTTCGGCGATGACGCGGGCGAACCCGCCCCGGCCGAAGACACGCCCGAATTCGCGCTCACCCATGCGATGCAGGGGCTGGACGGCGTGGCGGAAGTCGAAAAGGCGCTCGCCGCCGGTGATCCGTTCGCGGTCGCCTTTATCGACGTGCGCATGCCGCCGGGGATTGACGGCAAGGAAACCGCCCGACGCGTCCGCGCGCTCGACCCCAATGTCCAGATCGTCATCGTCACCGGCTTTTCCGACTTTTCGCCGCTGGAAATCGCCAAAGCGGCACCGCCTGCCGACAAGATTTTCTACATCGCCAAGCCGTTCGAAGTCGCCGAGATCGTGCAGACCGCGACCGCGCTCGCGCATCGCTGGCGGCTGGACCGCAGCCTGGCCGAAGCCCGCGCGCAGCTGGCCGAACAGGTTGTGCGGCTGGAGGAACAGGCGCTCGAACTCGCTGCCAATGAAAGCCACGCGCTGCACATGGCGACGCATGATTCACTGACCGAGGCGCCCAATCGTCTGGCATTCCTGAAAGCGCTGACCGAGCGCGCGCGCGGCCGCGAACGTTTTGCCGCCGCGATGCTCGATCTCGACCGGTTCAAGCTGGTGAACGACACGCTTGGCCATCTGGCGGGCGACGAGATGATCCGTTCGGTCTACCGCCTGCTTGCCGGATCGGTGCCCGAAGGCGGACTGGTCGCGCGGCTGGGCGGCGACGAATTCGGCATCCTGTTCGACACGCCGGGCGAGGACGCCGCAGTGATGGCGTGCGAGCTGATGCTGCGCAAAATGTCGGTCACCCTGTCGCTGATAGGCCATTCGGTGCAGGCATCGGGGTCGATCGGTGTGGTCGTGCCCGATCCCGAGCCGGTGCGCGATCCGGTGGACGTGATGCGCCGTGCCGACCTGGCGCTCAACGAAGCCAAGCGCGCCGGGCGCGGCGTGGTGCGCGCCTATGACGAAAGCATGGACGAAAGCATCCGCTTCCGCCGCCAGATCGAGGGCGGCCTGTCCGAAGCGATCGCCAAGGGCGAGCTGAAGCTGGTCTACCAACCGATCGTCGCGCGCGGCGGGCTGGAAATCGTCGGGTTCGAGGCGCTGCTGCGCTGGAACTCGCCCGATTATGGCCCGATCTCGCCGGCGATGTTCATTCCCATCGCCGAGGAGTCGAACCTGATTCACGAACTGGGCGACTGGGTGGTCGATACCGCGCTTGCCGAAGTGCAGCGCTGGCCCGAACAATATGTCTCGATCAATTTCAGCCCGCGCCAGTTCCGCCGTCAGAATTTCGTCGGCCGCATTGTCGAGCGGGTGCAGCATTGGGGCGTCGAGCCGGGCCGGGTGCAGATCGAAATCACCGAAACCGCGATTTTCGATGACTCAGACCATGCCGCCGAAACGCTGTATCGCCTGCGCCAGATGGGCTTCCGCATCGCGCTGGATGATTTCGGCACCGGCTATTCCTCGCTCTACAACATCCGCAAATTCGCGCTCGATTGCCTGAAGATCGACAAGAGCTTCATCGACGGCATGGGCCGCGAGCGCGAAAGTGCCGCGATCGTCCATTCGATCATCCATCTCGGCCGCGCGCTGGGGCTGGGGGTCGTCGCCGAAGGCGTGGAGACCGAAGCACAGGTGCAGGCGCTGCGCCTCGCCGGCTGCTCGCATCTCCAGGGCTATTTCTTCTCGCGGCCGATCGATGCCGAAGCGGCGCGCGCGATGGCCGAAATGGGCGCGATCGAAGGCAAGGATGATCCGGGCGACGCCCCCGTCATCGTGCCGGGGACCGGGACCGCAGGCTGATGCCCGGCCCGGCGCCCGCCACGGGGCCGCATGCCGCCACGGCGCGCTGGCAGGGGCTGGCCGCGCCGCTTAACCGCACGCGCTCGCTGGGCGCGAAAGTGCTCCTCATCCTCACCGCTGTCGGCCTGGGTGGCGCCGCCGCGCTCACCCTGCTGCTCGCGCTCATCATCACGCCCAGTTTCAACCAGCTGGAAAATGTCGCCGTCGCCGCGCATGTCGAGCGCACCCGCGCCGCGCTGGGCGAATTCATCAGCAAGGCGGAAACCGCCGCGCGTGATTATGGCGACTGGAATTCCTCCTACGATTATATGGGTCATCCTACCCGCACGTTCGAACAGGAAAGCTTTTCGACGCTGGCGATGGCCAATCTGGATGTTTCCGGCATGGCCTATGTCCGGCCCGACCGATCCGTGGTGATCGCACGCTGGATCGACACCGCCAGCCAGGCGGACCAGCCGGCGATGCGTGCAAAGCTTGTCGAACGCATCGGCCAGCTCGATTTCGCGCGCGTGCTGGGCGCGCGCAATTCGGCCGCATTCTACGCCCGGCTCGGCGGTACCGTGGCCGCCGTGGGCGTCGCACAGGTGCGCCGCAGCGACGGATCGGGCACCCCGCGCGGCTATGTGCTGATGGTGCGGCGGATCAGTTCGGGCCAGCTGTCGGACCTGTTGCAGGTGGAGGCCAAGCTCGACCCCGCCGCGCGCGCCGACGAAGATATCGTGACGCCGGGCGGCAGCGAGCTGACCATCGCAGTGCCGATCCGCGGGCCGGACGGGCATGGCGTGGCGCGCGTCAGCTATGCGGTGCCGCGCGACGTGTCCCTGCTCGGCCGGCGCATGCTGATGCTGGCGATCGGCGGATCGGTGGTGCTGCTGTTCGTGCTGCTGATGGTGCTGCGGCGGATGATCGCGCGGCTGGTGCTGCGCCCGCTCAACCGGGTGGAGCGGCACATGCAGAGCGTGACGGCCTCGGGTGTGCTCTCCCCGCTCGATGCCGAGGATCGCGGCGACGAGATCGGCTCGCTGGGCAAGAGCTTCAACAAGATGCTGCAACAGCT
>FRDC01001055.1_pt1 | contig 16270 bp, 37 predicted proteins | sample 1106171 | NCBI WGS metagenome assembly FRDC01 (sample SAMEA3930566, study PRJEB13176) | freshwater metagenome | biome: Drinking water system; feature: drinking water; material: water | place: Singapore | collected 2014-12-20 | reverse complement strand
CTCCTGTTGGCCCAGTCGCTCCATCATGTCCATCGGCTCCATCATGTCCATCTTGACCGTCTCTTAGGAATACAGGTGGATTGCTACCACAAATAACATTAATGCCTCTTGTGGTTGTCTCGGCAAAGCAGGATGTTCCAGGGATACCTGGATCACCCTTGTCGCCTTTATCTCCTTTGTCGCCTCGATCACCTTTCTCACCCTTTAGGTCAGAACAGCCGTCAATACAGTCCACAAACCGTGCTGTATTATTGCAGGCTGTGGCTAGAGCCATCATCAGTACAATAAAAAAGATTTTAATTAACTGTTTCATATATTACTCGTTTACTGCTTTTTTAGGTGCTTTCTGTTTAGCTGGAGTCAAGAACAACTCTTTCAAAACATCTCTTACATATTGTTCACCATAAGTAGCCATCATGTTTCGGATATGTACAGAGATAATATAAGCATGCGGATTGCTCTCCAGGCCAAATTCTTGCTTAGGGGTTACAACTTTATTCGTTTCTTGTTTGTTATTCATAAGTACCTCCATGAATATAATCATATCAAGCTTTGAAAGAATTACAAGTTTATTTTCTATCTTGTATTATTCTGAGACTTCGCCTCTCGCTAATTTAGCCAACTCCACTAAATCAAAGTATTGAGTTACTATATCGTAATAACCAGCACTATGACCAGCATCCCAGGCTAACCAATGGATTTTTGACTTTAGTTTTTCTGGGAAATGAACAAACTCAAATGCTTCTTCTGCATCTTTATTAAAATCTCTTTTATTGTCGTCGTACTCTTTATTCCCAGCCAGTCGATACATTTCTGTAGGTGTTAATTTCATCGTCTACCTCCATTTAAGGGATATTGATCTTTATTGTCTCGGACTTCGTGCCAGTAGGGAGGTCTCACATCTTTCAAATCTCCGTGTTGGATGTGCTTACCAATCGCTACCATGTAACGCTCAAGAGTGTCGAGCTGTTGATAGATTTTAGCAGCTGCCGTTAATGCTTCGTCATTGCCAGCATCAGTCGAGCCAACCAGCTGATCAAGTAAAATTTTAATATTTGCAACACCATTTAATTCAATCATATAAACTCCTTATTTTAGTCCTTTAGTGTATCCATCATATACAATCTGGCCAGTATGTGTTTTTACAACAAAATGCACAGATTGTTCTTCTAGGTTAGCTTCCTCTATCGCATCTTGTACGGTATCAAAACCAAAAGAATGATTTGATACCGCCTCACTCCACGTTTCTTCGTCAAACTGCGTATAGAATTTGCCCATATTAGTTTTGTGCGCTTCCATATTGCTATTGGTTTTTTCTAAAAAAGTACGCCTAATTAAGTCTGCTCCATCATAAAACCCGTCTTTGTTTGCAAGACCGACAATAGCCTCTAGTTGGTCTTGCAAAGATAATTGGCTGTTCATAAATCCTCCACATCATCATAATCGTCGTAGTCATCATAATCTGGTTCATCTTCTTCGTAATCTAGATCAGATTCATCGTTTGCCTCTGCTTCCAGCAAACTATCTGCCTCTGCCTGTTCTTCTTCGCTCAATTCATGACCGTCATCATCAGTAGTAGGGGTGTCAAAGTTAAACCCATCATCCATCCACATTCCCATACCACGATTACCGTCAGCATCGGCTCCGTAGTTGCGATCATAGACTCCCATAAAGAGAACTTCGGCGGTAACTGACTTACCATTAGAGAGTTCAACTGTGTATTCTTTAGTTGTTCGTCCACTCATAAAGCCTCCTTGTAAAACTTACAAATACAGTTTCTCATAAAAAACTTTACTTTGCAAATTAAAAAAGATATAGTACCAACCTGAAACAGGGGTTTATATGAATCTAATGGCACTTGATCTGGAAATGAATCAACCTTCGGGCAAAATCATTCAAATTGGTTGTGTAGCGTTTAATACTGATACAGGTGCCATCCTGGAACGGCTAAGAATTTATGTGAATCCACGAGAACAACTTAACCAAGAAATCATAGATCTTACAGGTGTTACTCAAGAACAGGTTGATCAAGCCCCTCTTTTACTTGATGTCTATCCGCAAGTGGTTGAGTTTTATAAAAAACACAAATGCGATCTAAATGCTGTGACTTGGGGTGGAGGGGATTCTCAGGAGATGAAAGTTCAACTATATGAACAATACGAAGAGTTTAAAGATTCAGTAGAAAAACCTCAGTGGGCGTTTGGATTTCGCTGGATTGACACTAAAACACTTTTTCAATGCTTTTGTCTTCAGCAAAACCACAGAGTTCGTTCTGGCCTAGCCAAAGCTATGACTAGAGTTGGGTTAGCTTTTGAGGGTCGTAAACATGATGCCTGTGACGATGCATTAAACACAGCCAGACTTTTTATTCATTTGGTTAAACAACTACCCAGAGATGTTATCAAAAAGTAATCACTCCTCGTTGTTTAAGTTACGCTGAAGTACAATTGGCGCATTGGCTGGAAAAGTAATTTCGTTCATAACAGGAGCTAAATCTTCTACAACCAACGGAGCACCGTTTCGTAATTGAGCGTCTAGTCCTTGATATTCCAAGTCTTCTAATATTACTGGTTGTTGATACGCACCTACCTCTAAAGCCCCCATCAGGTCTCTAAGTACACTATGATTGTATTTGTTTGGTTTAGCTAATTCTTTTTCGACCAGAAATTTAGTAACTAAGATTTCGTCATTTTGTTCGGCTTTGCGATTATGACTAGCCCAGAATTGTTGGATGTAGCCGCTACGTACTTCGATGTTGTAGGTAAGGACATCATTCTTGTAAACTGCCATTACCCAATTCTTACCCTTAGAGTCACGAACTTGCCTTCCGTATCCACCAATACAATTATTCATCTTTTGACCGTATGTGATCAAATCAAATGAGCCTTGTGGAATCTCAAGCCTCATATCGCCAAGAATCACTCCATTAATAGCCTGGATATTTTCAGGAATCTCTAGGTCAAAATTACCGTTTTCAAGCTTACGAAATTCAATAGATACAAAGTCGTGAATCTCACTAAGCGTCTTAAGGCTGTCTGGTATCACAATTTTAGGGTATTTAGCTAAAAACTGATTTGCTGTATCCAATAGTTCATCGGTGTTCCTATCTTCCAAAACACATTCCATCATCAAGTCTTCGCTTCGTTTTGGAGGTAAATACGCCAAAAATTTCTTGATCTGTTGTGTCGTGTCTTTTTTCATCAAAGCTCTGCCAGGGAGCATATGTGGATAACCCAAAGCAGTTGTTTGTAGGATACGCTTGGTCAGATTCTGTAGTGCTGGAGCGATCTTATCTAGATTGTAGTATTGTTTTAAAAACAAGCCATATGCAAATATATCTGGTCGGATATACAGGGTTGGAATTTTGGTGTAGCTATAGCTATTTTTCTTAAATATATTCTGCTCACCAGCTCCAACTAAAGATGCGCTTACAAGTGCGTTTATGTTTTTACCACTACGACCAAAACACGATTTAGAGATCTTGTCCAGAGAGTTGTATTTTTTCAGTCGCTTCATCATCATTCTGTAATATGGAGTATCTTTAAGTTGATGTTGGACAATAACTTCCAAAACAGGATGCTTTTTTAAGCCATAATAAATCTCGTTACAGATAAATTCAGACTGAGACATAAGAATAATTGATCTAAAATCACACTTTTCGATGTCTTTGATTTTAAGTTTGCCAAAACCACGACTTTCCTTCTTAAATTTACGGGCAATCAGCATTTTGAGCTTATTTTGGAAAGCTTTCATTCTGGCGTGAGTTCCAGACCTCTTACCTGCATCCTCACCCTGAAAGGCTGGATTACACATTTTAACCAAAGTATCAAACTTTTCAGGTAAATACGTTGCATTGCAGTATTTGTTCGTAATCGCTTTGATTTCAGTAGATTTAGATTCGATCAGACCCATGTTGACATACATAATCAGGCCGTTTTTTGTAAATTTAAGAGTGGCACCCCATTTGTAGTAATACTTTTTGGTTTTTGAATCCCAAATAGTGACCATAATATTGATCTTACCAGGCTTTTCAAATGCTTTGGCTCCTGTAATGAACCACCCAGTAGACATATTGTTTCTGAGCATTCTCTCAGACATTGCCTTGATTGACGAATAAGGCATTCTGCTGAGGTGCCAATAGGGGACTCCAGTTTTCGTCAATCCATTAGGCTTCATAGTTTCTCCGTTAAATATTGTGCAGCCCTGAGTAGAACTTCTGCCTTATCTTTAAATAGCCCCAGTGCCTTATTGCAAGAATTACAAATTAAGCCACGAACTTTACCAGTGCTGTGACAGTGGTCTACAAATAATTTTTGATTGGCATTTTTACATATTTTACATTCATAATTTTGGTTTAATAGCATTGCGTTATATTGGTCTAATGTAATTCCATACTTTCTTCGATACTCAGAGTCTCTAAACTTATCGAGATTTGCTCTGCGCTTCAGTCTCTGAGCTTCGGTCAATTTCGCTCTGTTTTTTTTATTCCATTTAGATGTATATTTAGATATAGAATTTGCGTTTTGTTTATAATACTCTCTATATCTATGGTTGTTACACTTTAAACACCAACTCAATAGTCCATCTTTCCTGTTTTTATCTTTAGGAAAGTCTGTTTTTTCTTTTTCTGTGAAGCATTTACTACAAGTTTTCATTAAAATTCAAAAATCCTTATTGGATTAGAGGGGTAGTATTGCTCATCGCAAATACTCGCATTAATATATTTTACACCCATAAATTCTGTTTCGCCAGCAGAACAGTGGATATGACCAAAACAATGCATCTTCAACTGTTTCAATTGCTTAATACGATCCATCAGGTCGTGACACCCCACTCTTTCTCTAGGAGTCATGCCATCTGCTAGATACACAATATCAAGCATACCAGCAGGAGGTCCATGAGTAATCAAGACTTGAGTATTATCAGGAATCTGAGCCCATTTAGCTGCCAATTCAGGTCCTCGTTGGGCATTCCAGGCCCAATTATAAAACCAAGGAGTCCAAGCAGAGCCAAAGAACTTAACACCTTCGATCTCGACAGCACCGTGATCTAAAAAGTGAACTCCAGGACAAGCTTTTTCAGCAATCTCTTTGGCTTGTTGGAAATTCTTCTCAACCCAAAGCTCATGGTTACCCTGAACACTGATAACATAGCCTGCTTCCTGTTTATTAAGCCATTTATGGAAGTCTTCAACCATATGCTTCTCACCACGAAAACTATAATCGCCTGCGCTGATTAGTACATCACATTCAGGGATTTCAAGTTTATTCCATTTACCATGCACGTCCGAAATGCAAACAATTTTCATATTTAGTCCTTTATTGTGTGTTTTGACCACTGTCCATAAAACGATCTAGGGTATTTCGACCCTTTAGATCGGTGAGCTTGCAAGTAAGCAAAAGCCTGGATCAGTTTAAAGTCATCTTCGTCGGTAGTCAACTTTTTACGCTGGCTCACAACAAAGCTCAGTACGTTAAATAGAACCACCAAGCCAAACAAAATCGCAGGGTGATTGTTTAAGAAAAAGTCAAACATACTATCTCCTTTTTGTTCTTTCGATATAGGCTTGATATCGGTCATGAAACCAGTTTTGATACCCCGTCTTACCTTTGTTGTCTGTTTTTTCAGCATCGTCGTCTTTATATAGAAGTTTTTCAACCCTCTTATCTGGCCAAATCACTTCAACTATAGACGTACCCTTCTCACTACCTTGGAACACGCTAATAATAGGTTCCTCAGCTTTTACCTTGACACAAGCCAAAAGAATAGCTGTCACGTAAATCACAATCATCAAAAGTTTGGGATGTTTAATCTTATTCATTTGTTCTCCTACTGTTAAGTCTGGTTCTAGCAGCTTCCCTACGTTCTCGTTTTTGTTCTGGAGTTAAGGCTGCATACTCAGCCCTTCTTTTTAATTCTGCCACAACTTTTTCATCTTTTAAAGCGTCTTCTTCCCATTGATATAAAGAGTATCCCATATAGTAAATATGTAAAATAGCTTGACAGATTTCCTCTGGAAGTCGTGGAGGCTTCATACCAGCATTTTCCATAGCTCTTAGCATAAGCTCGGCTTCTTCTGTAACTAAAATAAACTCTGTGGAGTCGTTTAGGATAACTCTGGTCATTATTTCCAACATTTCACTTCGTTTCATACACTTGCCTTTACTTTCGTAAAAAACCATGTCTTATCAAAGATATAAGGTCCAATATCTATAATTGAACCGAACGCTGTTGGGTTTTTATAAAAATCAGCTAAAACTCTTACAAGTAGCTTATTCTTTTTTTTATCAGACTTCAACACTTGGAAAATCGATGGCCTGTCGCTTCCAAACTGAGCTGCCAAGACATCGCCCTTTTTAAATCTCATGCCTTTTTTATATATTGTGGATTTCATCGTATGTCCTTCCGATCATTTAGATCTTTTTTAAGCTTAGCTTGCTCTTTACAGTATTCAAATCGCTTATCTTTGCCTTCAATTATAACCTCGGTTCGACCTTCATGGCTGTGTAATTTTTTCACAACGGTTATTTTAGGAAAAACCGTAACTGTTGGATAATCACTAAGCCAATACATCGCACACATTCCGTTATCAAAAATAATACCCTCAGCCACAACCCCTAGTCCAGCATGGCCATGCAAATCTTCGTGTCTTAACAAGTAAAAGGTTTTCATGCATCACCCCTATAAGAGCTTTGTACAAATACTCCATTTTCATCAAACACTGCTACATTATGGATCTGTCTATGCATTTCTTCCATTGCAATCAGTAGCTCGTGTGGATCAACTCCTTGTTCCTCTAAGAAGTTGACGGTATCAATCATATATCCAGAGGTACTTGCAATGATACCATTGCTCATATAAACTTGCGCCGTACAAGTCTTTGTATTCATTCCGTGGATTTTCAGAGAGTAGCTTTTATTATGTACTTGTTGTGTTTGCATCATAATCACCTCACAATCAGAATAATGCAATATTTACATAAAAACAAGTAAAAATAGTGCTTGCGTTTTGATTTGAATCAGTCTAATATAACCATATGCCAAGACTAATTAAATACGCTTTTATATTGTTTTCATTGGTTATACTCTCTGTCATATTAGGGGCAGCATATAATTCAATCGGTGTATCATCTTGGTACGCAGGCTGCACAGACGCCTCTCGCAAATTCGGTAATGACTTTGGCCCACAATACAAAATTTATATGGACAAAGCATGTGCAAATAAATTACAACAAATAAAAAAACAGTTCGGTATGGAGGACTAATGCAAGAATCAATGACAATCCTAATAAATAAACTATCTACACTGGCCGGAATGCGAGGTAGCAACCTATCTATTAAGGTAGATGGACGCACTTCTTTCGGTGTTGAAATCTCTATCGGAGATGATACATACTACGCTGAATCTTTGAACAGCGAATCTTTGGCTAGCGCACTGCTACATCTTTCTATGATCTCAGGTGCAAAAACTACAAGAGATGAAGATGAAAAAGAAAAGAAAGAAGCTTAGACCTTTAGGTCAAATATTTTTAGATATGGAACCATACATCCAAGAGATGATGGATGGCCATGATTTACAGCATGGGGATTTTATTGGTCTTATGAATGACTATTTGCTGAGACACTATCCCTATCGAATTGAAGAATACTTAAATGGTACTGTACCCCAATTACATTATACAGCCGCTAAGAGGAAGCAAAAATGAAGGTAAAAGAGAAAAATTACAAAAACTTGAGTCAAGATAAAAACCGTTTTATTTTTAATATGGACTACGGTTCAACGTCTGATCGAGTACCTCCAGGTAGCTACACTATTCATATCGATCCAATGCGTGGTTTGCTGTGGCTTGAGCAGTTCGATACTCAACATGATTCTATTCTAGACCTGCCCAGTAACGAATATAAGCAAATTACTCGTGACATGGAAAAGTTTCTTAGTCAAGAAACTAAGCAGGTTTTTAAAGAGTATGGTTATATCTATAAACGCAGTGGCCTCCTGTATGGTGAACCAGGAACAGGTAAAACCTGTATCGTTCATAGGGTAGCTCGTGATGTAGTTAAGATGGGTGGTATTGTTATTTATTGCAATGACCCACGACTGCTCAGCCATGTATATCCAGCTCTAGATGATGTACAGCCCGATATCCTAACTCTAGTTGTTTTTGAAGAGTTCGATAGTATTGCTGAAAAGCATGAAAAAACCTTACTATCTGTCTTGGATGGTGAGGTTCAAAAAAACAACGTGATGTATTTGGCTACAACCAATTATCTTAGCAAGATTCCAAAACGACTCTATCGTCCTGGTCGTTTTTCGTCCGTAATCGAAGTTAAATATCCGACAAAAGCAGCTCGTCAGGTTTATTTTTCTTCTAAGTTGACTAATCAAGATTTAATCAAGGTTTTGGTTGAACGAGCTAATGGTCTATCAGTTGATGAAATGAAAGAATTGATTCAGGCGCATGTTATTCTGGGCGACAGTCTTGATAATGTCATTAAACGCCTAAAGCAGACTCGTGACTTTACACCTATTGAAGAATCATGGGATGATGAAGACATTGGTGAGGATTTTGAACCATAGAGGGATTTATGCTGGAATTACTAGGGGTTGTACTTATTTCGGGAATTGTGGTATTCTTTATGAATAAGGTCCAAAAACAGAAAGAGGCCGATGCAGAGGCTGTGTTTAGGGCCACAATGCTATCTCTTGAGGATAAGGCCAAAAGAGAAGGAACCTTTGTAAGGAGCTATTTTGATGAGTCTGATAAAAAATAAAACCTTTCGCTACTTTCTGTATATTATGGCTGGCGTATTGGCCTGGCAACTGATTGCCTTGGCGGTTATGAGTATTGTCCAGCAAGATTTTTTGATGTTTTTGTACGATAGCATTAAGGCTGTAATCGCACTTATCGGGTCAATTGTTCCATCAGCTATCGGCGCATTAATTATCACCAAGAGAGAAGAGAATGATCGAAGTTAAAATTATTGCTGATTCTATTTCAAGAGAAGATAAACGTATTACTACATTCGTTTTGACTTATCCTCGTTTTATCCATGCAGAGTTCATGACTCATAGAGTGTTTTCAAGGAATGCATCATCATCTCGTGCTATTCCTGTTAAAAAACAAATTCAAATGGTAATCGACAATCCAGCCATCCCTCTGGCTTTTACTCGTAATCAGAAGGGCATGCAAGGCGGTGAAGCTCTTGACGGCAAGGCACATGAGCTAGCTGTTCGTACATGGTTACATGCTCGTGACAGAGCTGTTAATTTTGCGAACGATCTTGCTGATTTAGAAGTGCATAAGCAGTATGCCAATCGACTATTGGAGCCATTTGCACATATCACTGTTGTCTGCACTGCAACCGATTTTGATAACTTCTTTGCACTGCGAACACATAAAGATGCTCAACCTGAAATTAATGAGTTAGCACAACAAATGTATAAAGCCTATAAGAAATCAAAACCACAGCTGCTAAACCCTGGCGAATGGCATCTTCCTTTTATTACAGAAGATGATTACACTGACACAATTACGGCTTTGATGGGTGTTATGGTTCCTAATCAACAAGAAATGCAACAGCTTCTACTAAAGCGATCTGTGGCTAAGTGTGCTAGAGTGTCGTATCTTACACATGAAGGCAAGGCTTCAACGCTTGAGCAGGATTTAGACCTGTACGACCGCCTGCTCGCCTCTCAACCATTGCATGCATCACCAGCAGAGCATCAAGCAACGCCAGGTCCAGCAGATGAAAGGTCGGGCAATTTTACAGGGTGGATACAGTACAGAAAAACCCTCTCTAATGAGAATATTGTAAATTTTACAGAGTATTTGGATGATCTCTCTAGAGACAAATTATCTGAATATACGGTTAGGAGTAAAGTATGATTAAGGGTGTATTATCTGGTCTATTGACTTCAACAATCATCATGTTGATCATGGTTTTAAGTCCAGCTATTTTAACTGTTTTGGGTAGTGGATGTTCGCTGTTAGGCAGGTTAATCGGAATCGCCATTATGGGATTTCCAGTCATGAGCTATATCCTTATGGGCACTATTGCCTCTCTTTGGGGTATTAAAGTTTTTATTGACTCGAAATAACTGTTTTTTTCTCTTTTATTTCAATAGGTTAGGTCAAAAACTTAATACTTAGAAATATAAGTGTATGGAGATTGCATGTCTGGCGACAATAAACCTAACGTAAACGAGCAAATCGCTTTGTATATTTTACAAGAGCGTGTTAATGAGCTGAAAGAGCAACAGAAGCAGTCTGAAGACCGCAATCTCAGTTTGTTCACACAGCTAACAGAAAATCAAAGAGTAGTGTCCGAGCGACTTCTTGTTGTAGAAACCAATAACGAACATGTTTCTACCGCCATCATTAAGTTACAAAAAGAGTCCTCACTTCAAACCAAGCTTTTAACAGGTATCTTAGTGGCCGTAGTCGGAGCTGTTGTTTCGATTATCGTTAAAGCTGCGATAGGAATGTAAGATGAAGTTAAATATTCAGATGCTTGACCAGAACTCAACGGTCAATAATCTTAAGTATATCAATCAGGTAGAGGTTAATCCAGGTGATTCAGCTACAGTAATCTTCCAATTGATTGATGATCATGCTGAAGGAAATCGATATATTCCAGCGGCTGGAGCTACTATGACTGCACGTCTTGTTAGCTCAAACAACAATAATGTTATCTCTAAAATCCCCACACAGCCTTTTTCTGCCGATGATCGATCTATTTGGTCATTTACTTTATCTACAGCTGAAACAGCCAAAGCATCTGGAGTCAATCTAGAAATCGTCCTTACTGAAGGTGCGAATGTCAAAAGGTTCTGGGCTAAATCTGTATTTATCGTAGCACCGAACAGTCCATTTAGGGCATAGGAATAAAAATGAGCGATTACACTAAGCGTAAGCCGAACCCTCATGGTTCGTATCCATTAGACAATGAAGCATTGCCAACCAGTTCATCAAACGTCGGCAGTGGCTTTTCACGTCTTGAACAGTGGATTACAGTTGAGCGTCTTAAGGATGAATTTTTATTTGGTATCCCTCTAGTTAGCCTTGTCACTAAACAGCAATTGAAAGATGAAGTTATTAAAACGATCATCACTAAAGCAGCTGGACGAGTAGAGCTTAAATGTAAGATCGATGTATTCCCAGTTGTTCGTGTTGTTCGTCAAGCCTATGATCGTGTAAAGATGACGCAGGGCTTCAATCAGATTGATGTCGGTGTACGTAACATTCGTGAGCTTTTAGAGATTTCAATCCGTACAGCCAATTCATATAACGAGCCATCTAACAACAGTGATCCAAACAACGAAGGTACTGTATTATATAATTTCCCTCTTGAGTGGATTGACCCAAGCTTAATGCGCAAAGGTTTGATTCATTTCGTACCATTGCAATCAGCTGCCAATGGGCTTATTCCTGGTGGATTGATTGGCGGTACATCTGCTCCATTATTTCAGGTATTAACACAGCTTACCAATATTCCAGGGTACTTCTTCATTCGATATGCTTCTGGATGGGAAGAGAATGCTATTCCATCGGTAGTTAATGATCTTATCGGAACCTATGCTGCAATGGAAATCTTATCTTTACTTGGTCCTACTAATAAATGGAATAGCCAATCTATAGGTATTGATGGAGCATCTCAAGGTGTGTCTGGTCCTGGTAATCAAATCTTTGCCCTTAGAATGCAAGAGCTTGAAAAGAAAGCTGCTGAACTAGAAGATTTAATTAAGTCTTATTTCACAAATAAGATATTCATGCGTCATATTTAATCAATCAAATGCAAGAGTGTTGGTAGTTTATTGTCCCACGCTTCTTTTTTACGTGTTTTCATATATTTATACACAAAAGCATCGGTTGTTGCTTTGTGAAGATAAAACTGAAACACGACTCCTTCAATTACAAATTCTTTATATAAACTACCCAATGCCTGTTTCGGTCCAAAGAGACTTTTACCGCTTGGCAGTTTAAAGATTGTCTTTTTGAGATCTAATTCTCTGTATTCGTACCCCATTTAATCTCCTTGTTCGATATGATCTTGTGCCACAGTGTTTGATGGCGTAAAAGCGATTAGTGTGTCTGTGATTGCTTGAGAGATAATTTGTTTGCTGCCTGAGTCCATCATGCTATATAAGTCTTTTTCTGTCAGCCCACCAGAGAAATTTTGGCCAAAAGAAGTTTTGTAAGTATTTGAACTACCACCTTCGCTGATTTCTACAACCATATTTACTGTTACTTTTTTCATAATTATCCTCCTAAAATATCAAACATACCTTTTAAAAAAATTCTGACTTTCCCTGTGTTTTTATATTTGACCATAGTAAGATCTACTTTACTGTCTTGACCTTGTAGAATGATTTTTGTTTTTTCTGAATTAGATACAACATGAGTGACTTTGAAATTTTGATTTGTAATCCGACTAGTTGCTAATTCTCTACCAGCTTTTTTATTAAACTGATCTTTTGGGTGACATACAGCGACTCCCATACGCATATTTAACACAGTCATTGTCTTATCCATGCTGGATGGTGGGTTTAAAAACAATCCAACAAGTGCATCAAAGTCATCTTGGGCAAACTTTGTTTCAATAACTACTGTTTTACCTGTACCTTTTTTACCTGTTCTTAAATCTGTATAATGTAAACTATGTAAAATTTGCATAATTCCTCACTTGTGTTGTATAGATGTATAGACTACATCTGAAAAAGGGATTTGTAATTTTGCTTTAAACCCAGCAGCTTGAGCATGCCCACCACCGCCCATTTTGCTTGCTACTTGAGACACGTCAAAAGGAGCTTTAGATCGCAACGAAAACATACGAGTATTGTCTGGCAGGTCAGTGTAAGAACATGCAAACTCCACGTCTGGGTGTAATTCTAAGAGCCTGTTACCTACCTCTGACCAATGACTAGAGGTATTAACAACCACCACTTTATGCCCAAAGAAATTATCAAGCTTATAAGCGTTCTTACAGATATTTTCAACAATTTGATTTGTCATACGTTCAAGAGCACGGCCTTGAGAGATTGCTTCTTGTAGTGCTGCCTGTCCTTCAAGGTTTGCATAAGCTCTAAAATCTTGAGGGATAGACAGAAGAAATGAATGGAAGGCTTTGGTATTCTGTTTTTTGAACTTCCATAAATCTCGATCTTCAATCATATCTATAAATTCAGGCCTACGGCTATCATCTAAAGAACTAGTCGGACCATGAAAATAATCCCACGTTAGACCAGCACCAGATTTATTCATACGAAAAATAACTCGTAGTTTTTTACCGCTACGTTCATCGGAATGTTCTTGAGTCCATTCAGGAAGATTATAGTCTTTGCTTGTCCATTGTTCCATAGCGGACTTATGGTGATCTAGAATTGTAATTGAATTATGTACGGCATACATTTGATTGATTGTTTTTGGAGAATAAGACATATCCAGAATATAGATTTCACTGTTTGGTTCCATAGCTGGCGGCTCAGAACCATACCCAACTGGAATATATACCGTATCTACATCGCCAAATTTTTTCCAGGCGGCATAAGCAGCACCCAGTCCATCATAGCAATTTTTGTGATACAGTACATATCTCACTTTTTTCTCCTCATGCTAGAAATTAACTTAATCATAATGTCGATCTCTTCACGTTGTTTCCGTTGTTCTCTAGCTAATGCGTTAATTTCTTGTCGGTTATCGGCAGATAGATTCAAAGAATCACCTGTTGCCTCATTAAGACTACGCATACGACCAGATAAATACTCTACATTAGAGCTTTCTTCAGCCTGAGCTTCTTCAAGCTTTGCCAACCGCTCCTCGATAGCATCCAGTCTAGCATCAACTGAGCGGTTACATCCAACCAACAATAAACACAATAAAACTAACTTTTTCATTATCCGTGTCTCAAAATTTCTCTAAGTTTTGCTTCTGCAATCAGTTTAGATACGATAGAATCAATTTGCGCACGTACACCTTCAATAGTGTCGTTTGCATCTACTTCATACACCTGTACTGTTTTATCGTAATGCGCAAGGTATTTATCAAAACTGGTTCGCACAAGCTCTTGGTATCCAATACCTTTCATTTCAATTACGTCCATGCCTATACCACGCTTCACACGTCGCTGTAGAGCTGTCTCGGTATTAACTTTAAAATAAATCACCACATCAGGCAAGCTGGTGTATTTATCCATCATTGATAGATACAAGTCCCTAGTGAAGCCGTCAGATACATTGTGGTCTGTATAGGCAAGGTGAGAGAACCAGCCACGATCAGAAACAACATAATCGGCAGTTTTTTCAACCGAACGCAACCATTTGTCGTTTTCAAATCTCATAGCAGAAAAAATCATTTCCATTGCTTCACCAGTCAAATTGGAATCTGGGTCTAATACGAGTTGACGCAATTTAACACATGTAGGAACATTAGGATTACCTACTTCACGTGTTTCAAGAACTGTTTTACCAGCCGACTTAAGTTTTTCAATCAAATATCCCAGACCAGTCGTTTTACCAGCACCGTCAGTTCCTTCGATTTCGATTTTTGTTGCTTTTCTTACCATTATACACCTCTATGTTTGTTAAATAAAAGGTCGATATTCCACTCAAACCCACGAAGAGTTGATTCTATATTAAAATAGACATTTGGTCCGTTGTCTATCCTTTTAATATCAAGATCTGTCAAAAGTGCAGCAAATATTAGTTCGCCGTTTGTAATATGTTCACCAAAAAGATTTTCATATATATCATGCTTAATAGCATAAGAAGTACCTAGTTGTGTGTTAAAACGCTTTCGCTTCTTAAAAAAAGAAAACATCATTCGTGCTTTTAATATTTTAGGGTCATAATCATGATGTCTTTCAAAAAACAAAAAAGGATCTTCTTGTGTTTTTGAGTTTACCACTCCATTTTCAGTTAGTGTTAGACCTTGTTTAATAAGTCTATTATATACATTACTTCCTGTTCTTCTTGTCTTTCTTTTTACCATGATCCATCTCCTACTCTAAAGTTTATTTTACCTAAATTAACAGACTGGTCATCAATAGCCAGGTCTGGTTTAAAACTACCTTTTGCATGAATTTGAGCCTCTAGACCCAAGCGGTCTCTAACTCTGGTTGCGTAATCAACGCCACCGCCAGACCATATTACCATAGTAGCACCAAGCTTCTCAAAAGCACGAAAGAGGTCTATAACCTCTTGTCGTGGGCTACCGTCGTAATTAATCAATGTACCGTCTATGTCAAAACAAACAGTCATCTGTCCCCACTATTTTTAGAATTTATTTTTTTAAACTTATCATATATCTCATGCTCTATATTCCAAAATTCTTCAGGTTTTGTTCGTTGTTGTAACTTTTTCCATTGTACTCTATTTTGCCTTATTCGTATAGCTAAAGATACCTGCTCTTTTTTTAAAAGAACAAAAGGTAAAACATCATTCAATAATTTATCTAACCCTTTTCCTTCTGTAGAATATTTTATAATATCGCTAGGATTTTTAAACCTACCATTAGTTCTTTTATTAATTTTATGAAAACTACCTTTATATTGATTAACTAAATATTTCATTATTTTAACTGTGTCTGGAGTTTCTACCCAAGTTAATTGAAATATAACCCGATAAAAAAAGCCATTTACAGTTGAGCTATTTTTACGTCGTACTATAGAAATGGAGCCATCAGAATCTAATACTCCTGCTAAATAAGCAGACTCAATCATAAATATCCCATTTGTTGCAGTACATAAAGAACTAACATTCCATCAATAAATCCAGCTACCCAATATAGCAGTGGGCTTGTAACGATATCTAACATGCGCTCACGGATAGTAGGAGTGTGTACATATTCTTCCTCAAGCTCCTCGTTTTCTTCATCCATCATCGCATCTAATTCATCGGCAAAATCATCACCGTGGATCTCTCTAAGGTCTTGTTCTGTTTGGCTGTATTTTTTCATAATTGCCTCCATACAGTAATTATTACAAAACCTAAGTTAAAAGTCAACACTGGCCTAGTTTTGGTGTCATTTTGATACGATATGTCCTCTGATACATAATGTCATCCTCAGACAAGATAGGAGCTTCCAGCATCTCTATGGTGCCTTTAATGTTATTTATTTCAATCATTTGACCAGCATGAATTTCGGTCGGCTCCAGAAACATAACAACAAAGTTTAAATACTGCTATTCGCCATTTTCATATCGATCTATTGATAATGGATGAAATGCGATAGGATTGAGCTTGATGGGTACTAATTCCATAGGTCCTTCTTAAA
>FRDC01002404.1_pt2 | contig 16274 bp, 24 predicted proteins | sample 1106171 | NCBI WGS metagenome assembly FRDC01 (sample SAMEA3930566, study PRJEB13176) | freshwater metagenome | biome: Drinking water system; feature: drinking water; material: water | place: Singapore | collected 2014-12-20 | reverse complement strand
GATCACTGGATTGACGACCCAAACCCGAGCAACCTCACCGCCGATATGGTAGGCAAAAATGTTGTTCAGCTTGGGCAGAAGAAGCGCGTTCTCGTCGTCGAAGAGATTCAGTCTGATTTGAACCAAGCCGGTCGTGACATCGGTTTCCGAGATCCTGTGAAGGCGGCTGCACTTGAGAAACAGGTTGATGCTGCTGAGGTTGAATGGCACAAATGGCGAAAGAAATACAACGCCACTGACTCTGGTACTCCTGAAGAAGCGGAAGTACTACAAAAGGAGAGGGAAGCCTACGACCGTTACCGGGCTCTGGCACAAGAAGCCAACCTAGCCAGGTCTGGCCCTCCGATCAACCCCTTTATGAAGTCGTGGCAGGAACTCGCCGTCAAGCGGATCATGCGCTTGGCCGCTGAGGAAGGTTACGACGCAGTCGCGTGGACGACGGGCGAGCAGCAGGGAAAGCGATATAGTAATCTACTGCGTGAACACGTAGAGACGATTGGATGGGTCCGTAATAATGACGGCACCTATGCACTCGATCTCTTCTCGAAAAATGGTAATCACATTACTGCCCCGCATGGCGAAGACTTATCGGCTCTATCCCCAGAACGCCTAAGAACTACCATCGGGGCCGATCTTGCCAACTTAATCACCAACAATCCAAGCGCTGCTGGAGAACTCACCGGCCAAGACTTGACCATCGGCGCGTCCGGCATGAAGGGCTTCTACGATGACATGCTGCCGAAGATGGTGAACAAGTACGTCAAGAAGTGGGGCGGCAAGGTTGACTCGTTCAACCTCCAGGGTATCTCCGAAGAGCATGGTGGTAGCAAGGTTCATGCGGTTGAGATTACCCCGAAGATGGCCAATGCGGTCCTCAACAACCCGCAGTCGTTATTTGGGAGTACCTTCCAGACCGTAGAAGACTGGTTCAAGTCGCTGCCAAAGATGCTGCAACAGGAGTTGCGGGACAAGTTGCCTCCGCCAAAGAACTGGAAGAAGCTCGACGAGGAGGGCGGGTACGCCGCCCTTGGGCCGACGCTGTTGATCGCACGTACGGCGCTCGGTGCATTGGCGGGGGCGATGGCCGGGGACGAGGAGAATGTCGTCCGCAACGCGCTTATTGGAGCGGGCCTCGGGGCGATTGCAACCCCAGCGCTTCTCTCACGGATCGTCCAAGTGGTCAAGGGGCTGCGTGGCGGGACTCAACAACCAGCACAGCGGACGGCGCAAGCAGCCGGTCAAGTCGCGCAGCAGACTCCGCAGATTAAGGTAGCCTTCAACCCGACCCACTTCCAGCAGATGTACCGCAACCTCGTTGATGCTGCGCGGCAGGGTGTTCGCCACGACGTTGACGTAGCTCGGGAAGGCGACTTGTTGGCAAACTACGGCGTCATCTCGCAGGACTCCATTAAGGCAATGTTCCCGGGTGCCACGCTTAATGATGCCGAGACTTACGCCCTCCATCGCGTCCTCACAGAGAGCGGGCGGCAAGTAATCGACCTCGCCGCTAACGTCACCGACGACAACTCGATGCAAGAGTTCCTGAAAGCTTTATACACGCACGGGCTCCTTCTCGACCCCAAACGTCTTGCCGTAGAGGCCGAGGCGGGCCGCTCTCTGCGTATGTACGGCGCAGAAGCCCCCGTGGACGTGCAGGGGATGAAGGAGTTCCTGAACCAGTTCTCCGATTTGATGGGGACGGTGAAGGAAGGTATGCCACCGACGCGCTTGGTTGAGATGGTCAAGCAGTTCAAGACCCCCGAGCAGATGGCAACCTTTGCGAAGAGCATCATTAAACCAGGACTGGTAGATGCTGCGGTGAACCTGTGGGTTAACTCGTTGCTTAGCGGTCCACATACACACGCAGCTAACACCCTCGGGAATGGCGCGACGTTGGCATGGGCTATTGGCGAAAGGCAGATTGCAGGTTTACTCAACGGCGAGATCCACCCCGGCGAAGCGGCTGCGATGGTGAAGGGTATCTTCGAATCGTTCGGCGATGCGCTCCGACTTGGTTGGGAAGTCGCTCGGCAGGGTGATGAAGCCTCGGCGATGAAGGAAGCCATGCAACGAGGCGAGTCCAAGGTCGAGTATCGCCCGCGCATCTCATTTCAAGAAGCGGGTTTGACCGGCGTTCCCGGCAAGGCGCTCGACTATGTGTCGGCCTTTTTCGAAGGAATGGGCGGGCGTCCGCTCCTCGCCACCGACGAGTTTTTCAAGGCGATTGCGTTCCGTGCCGAGTTACGCGCTCGTGCTCTCCGTGAAGCCTACAACGCTATTGCAGCCGAGGGGCTAATCGGCAAAGCTGCACGCCAACGCATTCAAGAGTTGCAAGACAAGTACCTGAATGATGTACCGCCTGATATCCAGAAAGACGCCGAGCAGTTCGCGGCGTACGTCACCTTCACCAAGAACCTCGGCCCGACCGGGCAATGGCTCGCAGACGGGTCGGCCAATCACCCTGCTGTCAAACTGGTCCTTCCATTCGTCAGAGCTCCAATCAACATCTTCAAGTTCGCAGGCGAGCGCACCCCGCTCACACTGTTCACCAAGTCATTCTGGAAAGAGATGAACGAAGGGGGTGAGCGTGCGGACCTCGCTTTCGCCAAGCTGGCGGTCGGCTCGATGGTGATGGGTACAGCTGCTCTATGGGCGGCTGACGGCCTTATCACCGGCGGCGGTCCTAATCAACGGAAGTATAAGGACCTTACCGCGACGATGCGCGAAGGCGGGTGGCAACCGTACTCAATCAACGTCTCCGCCTTGACGCGCAAGGTGAAGGGACAATCGACCGATTGGCAGAAGGGCGACCAGTTCGTCTCAATCAACCGTGTCGAACCGCTCGGGATGCTGTTGGGTATGGCAGCAAACTACGTCGAAATCGTTTCTAACGCAGAGAAGGACGACGGATTCGAGGAGCTTGCGAACGCGCTGTTGATGGCGACCGTCAAGACAATGGCATCGAAGACATTCATCAAGGGTCTCTCACAGACCGCCCTAGCATTTGCCTTCCCCGACGAGTTCCTTGGGGACACGCTGAATAAGCAGGCCGTCTCACTTGTGCCCGTCATCGGCTCATCACTCTCCCGCCGTATCACGCAGACGGTAGACCCCGTGGTGCGGGAGGTTGAGACGTTCGTTGATAACGTGATGGCAAACACCCCCGGTCTCTCCTCTAAACTGCCAGCCCGCTTGCACCCGATCAGCGGCGAGCCTGTCTATCGAGAAGGTGGCGTTGGGCCGGATATCGCCTCACCGCTCTACACGTCCACCTACAAGAAGGACCCCGTGCTCGAAGAGATTGTCCGCAATAAGGTCAACATCGCCCCGCCAAGCGGCGTGTTATTCGGCGTACAACTCTCGACTGAGGGAAAGGCGGAACTACAACGCATCATCACGCATGACGTGAAGATGGGTGGACGCAACCTACATGACGCCCTCGAACACTTGATGAATAGCGCCGTCTACAAGAACGGCTCGACGGGGCCGGACGGACGCCGCGCTCTCCTCATCAGGAACCTGGTTCACGCTTTCCGACAACAAGGTGAACTTAAGATGCTCAAGAAGTACCCCGACCTCATGCAGTCCGTGAAGGACTTCCAGCGGCAACATGCCGACAAGTTAAAGTCCGTCGCGCCCTCCGACGATGCCGTAGCTAATGCCGACGTTGACTTGTCGGTAGCCGGTCAGTAACCCCACCTAAAGGAGCCCCGCCGTGTCCATTTCAACCACGCTTAATCGTGTGCAGTACAACGGGGACGGTAGCACGACTATCTTCCCATACAACTTTCTAATTCTTGCTGATACCGACTTAGAAGTCATTGAAACAGTCATTGCGACCGGCGTTGAAACCGTTAAGACACTGACAACGCATTACACCGTCTCTGGTGTAAAAGCGGGGTCCGGCAATGTAACGATGGTGACAGCACCGGCCAGCGGGACGCGGTTGACGATTCGCCGCATCACGGCGTTAACGCAGCTAGTACACTACGTCGAGAACGACCCTTTCCCGGCGACGACGCATGAGCAGGTTGTCGATAAGCTCACAATGATCGCTCAAGACAACCAAGAAACATTGAATCGTGCCGTCAAAGTGCCGAAGTCATCCACGCTGACAGACATCATCTACCCTGACCCGTCGCTGACTACGAATCAGGGGAAGCTCTTACGAATCCGTGCTGACGGGACCGGCTTCGACGCCGTAGCAACTTCAACGGCTCCATTCGCCGACCCATTGACGACGAAGGGTGACTTGCTCGGACGCGCTGCAGGCGCTGACGTGCGTATTCCAGTTGGCACCGATGGTTCTCTATTGATTGCTGCGAGCGGGCAAGCAAGCGGGGTGAAATACCTTGCACCTGGAACTGACGGGTACGTGCTAAGAAGCGATTCCGCCCAACCCGATAAGCTTGTGTGGGTGGCCCCCAATCAACCGGGAAACCCCATCATCAACGGCAACATGGAGATCTGGCAGCGAGGGACGAGTTTTGTCAGTCCGGCATCGGGAACCTACACGGCAGACCGCTGGCGCGTCAACCACAACACTGACGCACTCGTTACCGTGAATCGCTCCACTAACGTGCCGAGCGTTGCGCAAGCCGGAGTCCTGTTTAACTACAGCCTCGAAATCGACGTGACGACGGCGGATACAGCTATTGGGGCTATTCAACACTTTGAACTCTTGCACAGTATTGAAGGGTACAACTGGCGACACTTTGCTCAGCGTCAGTTCACGCTCAGCTTTTGGGTTATGTCTCCAAAAGCTGGTATCCACTGTGTACGCTTCACGAACTCTGCCACAGATCGCACATATATTGCGGAGTATACCGTCAACGCGGCGAACACCTGGGAATTCAAAACAATTACGGTACCAGCAAGCCCATCGGCGGGGACGTGGGACTACACAACTGGGGTGGGTTTAAGTATTCAATGGGTACTCGCGCTTGGTGGGAGTTTTGGAACGGCTGGGGTTTGGCAAACCGGGGTTGTACTTGGTACATCAAATCAAGTGAATGTGCTCGATTCGACTACCAATTTCTTTCGCATCACAGGAGTGAAGCCTGACCTCGGCTCCGTCGCCACACCGATTCAGTTTCGGGCGTTTCAAGATGAACTGAACTTAGCTAAGCGTTATTACCAGAAATCATTTCCTTATACGACGGCTCCGGCTTCGAGCGCTGGAGCGTTTGGTGTATCAACATTTACCTCTGCTGTTACAGGGGTTACCCCCATGTATGGGATGCATGTCAATTTGCAAACCATGCGGGTATCTCCAACTATCACATTATACAACCCAGCAAGTGCTGGGAGTGAGATGCGAAACTACAGTTCAAATGCGAATTTTACCTCGACTACAGCGCCCAGTGGATATATTTCCTCGGATGGATTTCAAGTGCAGGGAAGTGCGGATGCAACAGCGTCACCGGGCCACGTGCTTGCCATCCATTGGACTGCCGACGCGGAGTTGTAAATGACAATCAAACCTATGCCGTGGATCATTCGCCGGTTAACTCCAGCTTGGGTCAAGGGTGTTACGATTCCGCCTTTTGGAATTTACATTAAGAAAGACTATCTCAACGACGCGAGACTCATTGCCCACGAAAAGATTCATTGGCGACAGTATAAAGAGATGGGCCTCATTAAATTCTGGTGGAAATATTGGGTTGGCCTATTGCAGTACGGCTACACGCAACATCCTATGGAGATTGAAGCCTACCGTGAAAGTTAAAGACTCCGCTGTAATCATCCCCCAAAACGAGTACATTGACCGCATCCGATACGCTGTCGATCTTGTATATAAGGACTTCGATCTCGATCCAGTATGTACATCGGGCCAAGACTCGACAGTCCATAAACCGGGCTCGATGCACTACGAAGGGCGGGCGCTGGATATCCGCTTTTGGGACCTCCTCAACGTCATCATCAAGCGGATCAAGGCCCACCTTCCCCCTTACTATGACTGCATCATAGAGAACGATCACTTTCATATCGAGGCGGACAAGAGGAAGGAAGCAAGACATGTGGGATAAACTCGTAAGTCTCATGGGCGGGAACTTGATGGAGGGTGTAAAAGACCTCGTACAGACGTTCAAGCTCCCGCCCGAACAGCAACTTGCCTTCGACCAAGCGATGGCAAAGACCGAAGCTGACCTCGTAACCGGACTTGCTAAGATCGACGCGGACGACCGCGCTTCTGCTCGTCTACGCGAGGTCAATACGAAGGACTCGCAGAACGTCTTTCGCTTGGCTATTGCTGTCACAGTTGGCTTCTTCGGGACGCTTGGTTACATGTTGATGCAGCCGGTCCCTGTTGGTAGCGAGCGCGTGATTGACGTGATGCTAGGTTCCTTGGGTACAGCGTGGATCGCGGTCGTCAGCTACTACTTCGGGTCGAGTTCATCGAGCAATCGCAAACACGATATCATCGACAAGCTGGTATCGAATGGAAAATAATCTCGACCGAATCGACGCCAGACTTGAACGTATGGAAGAGAAACTAGACCGCGCGCTGTCGGCACAAGAGGCAATTTCGTGGCTCAAGTGGATCGTCGGCGGGGCGTGGTTGGCAATCGCTGGACTGTTTGCCACACATAAATAATCATGCCCTTACTCAGTGGAAAGTCTCAGGCTATCATCTCAAAGAACATTTCCGAGTTACGGCACTCGGGGTATCCAGAGAAACAAGCTGTTGCCATTGCCATGAAGAAGGCAAGACGGCGCGGCTCGACCCTTTTAACGAAACGGTGATTTTTACCGTACGTTGAAATAACGGTTGACACGGATAGACGCTTAGCTATTGTACTCGAAAGGGTACAAACAAAAAGGCCCCTCTCGGCTGTTACGCCAGGAGGGGCCTTCGTGTATCCGACGATGACGCTAAGGCATCATAGGTCTATAACACGGGCGCCAACCATGGTTTGTGTATAGTACCGCAGCACCTCCATCAGGTCCGCCACCCTTGCCAGAGCGGCATCACGCTCCTCCATCAAGGTGGCGACTGTAGCTTGGAGGCCTAAAGTCGCAGAACGGACAGCTTCATCAATGTATCGCTTCAGGATTCCTAGGCAGTCGCTGTTCGGCACGTCCTCATTCGCGACAGCAATCAGCCACCGTTCCACGACGGCTTGCGCAGCGGGACTGAAAGGATTTGCATATTCGCACAACTGCGCTTCCAGCCGCGCGATCGTAGCCCGCTGCGCGGCGTCGTGGGCCAGGATACCGTCACGTTCCGGCGTAGCAAGCCACTCATCGGCACATACCCGCGTCAAGGCTTGCTCAAACCGCTCTCTCGTCAGTTCATCGCTCATAGCGTCTCCTTCTTCGTTGCGCGGACATACTCAGCCAAGTTGATGTTGAACATCGTCGCCGCAGCGTGGTCCTCGTCCGTCTCCCCGAGGTACCACTGAGCAAAGTGGCGAGCCGCTGACCGTTTGGCTCGAAGGTACTCAGCTTCGCCCGCTGCCTTCATCCAGTTGGCCTTGCCGCCCACGTCCGGGTACTTGGCCGCACCCTTCGTCAAGTGGACCGCATACCGTTTGAGCATCGGCCCATCATAGATACGGTGCCACTGGATCTTCCCATCCTCCGTGTCACGGACCATACCAGACGCGAACTCCTGTCGGTTGCCACTGTCATTAACTTGATACTCTTCAATCATAGTGACTTCTCCACGTCATCCAAGAAATCTTTAACGGTATATACCCGCGTTACCTTTGAACCAATCACGTTATTGTCAAATTGATTATATGGCCGGTCGAGAATATACGACTTAAGCTTCGGTGCGGCATGGTACGCGGCATAGATCGCGTTCCCCGCTTTATCATCAATCAGGAAGTCAGCGTTGATTGACCGCGCCAACTCACCTTTCTTCTCTACGAGCACCACACTTGGGAGCAGGACGCCATTATCCTGCAACCATTGCCACGTTTGCCCAGCCGTATCTGTACCGTAGTCCTTGCGGTTCGTAGTGAAGTACACGTTCGCCTTGTCTTGCAAGCTATTGATGCGGTCAAACGTATGCGTTGCAACCGCAGGTTTAACGTTCGTCCAAAAGTCGGGGCTGCGGTTAATGACCGCCCACGTCTCGTCAATCTGTTCTGGCGTCATACCGGGAAAGCCGTCCCACCGTGGTTGATCGTCGGTTAGCGTCACAGGTGTCCCGTAGAGACGATTAGCAAGGACGGTAAAGCTGTACACGAAGTCAGCTAGTACGCCATCAACGTCAAACATCACAACTGGCCGCTTCATACATGGCCCTCTTCGCGCTGATCGGTATTGCCATGGTGTGGTTGTGTTAGGTCTTTGTACAACACAATATCCTCGCATCGGCCTGCGCCACTTTTGTCCACGTATACAGCGTCCGGTTCCCCGTCGTAGTCGAGGTCCACGACGTAGAGAAAAGGATGCTCCGCGTGAATGATTTCGACCGACCCGTCGTCCTTTTTGATGGACAATGAGTGTGAGATTGCCTCGATATCCACTTTCCCGTCAGCGTTGCGGTCGTAGGCTTCTGACAACGTGCCGTTTGGGTTGACATTCTCGGCAATCTTCTTGACCTTATTGACCTTGAGATTCTTGTCACACTGGATGATCTCTGTGTCGTGTCCCCACGACCGCGAGGCAATCAGCAAGACCGCCAACGCGACCATCACGAGCGGCACGAACAGAATGTCAAACACTTTTTTCACTTGTATGCTAACCCCTTGAGCGGGCAGTCTATACGTTTGCCTTCATTGAGCCACCCAAACGGGACGGTCGTTGCCCACTCGTTACGCCGCCAGGGTTTTTTGCCGTAGTTCCTCACTGCGAGTTCTACGGACTCAATGAGATAATTTTCTTCCCCTACTGCAATCACCACGTAGTCAATATCATGCTCCCATGCTTCCTTCGCCGGAAACCGTATGCAGTCGCCCGCCGTATACTTCGCTGTGGGAGTCGTAGAGGTCGGAGGTTCATGCCCCCCGACCCACAGTACGAATGAAGCTACCCCTACGCAGAGGGCGAAGAAGCCCGCAACCGTGCTAAGTCGCCAGTCGTCGCCAGTTGAATCAACGAGGGTTCTTCCAGTTTCGTCTGCAACTGTTCGACCACGCCCGACAACACTTGATAGAGTGTTTTCCATCCTCTCCTCGTGTATTTGATCTTCTTTGCAGCCGCCTTGACCAATGTGGGGGTTGGTCCTGTGGGGGGATGCCCGCAGTACCAACACTCATTTGCTGCTCCCCCGCAAACGTTCGCCTTATGCCTCTGCCAGCGACCCTTCATCCTTCTTCTCTTTCTTCGACTTAGGCGGATACTTCATGTCCCGCGCGGCCTTCACCGCCAGGTCAGACAGGGTAATCGTCTCCTTCGAGATGCGGAAACAGTTGTGACCAATCACGAGGTCGTACATGGGGAGCACGTCGTCATGGTTGTTAACGACGTGGCCCTTCCGCACAAGTTCCTTCACTTCGGCTGTATCAGCGAGGTCCGGGTGAATCAAAATTTTGAGGGGTTTCGGATTACGCCTCATTACGCGCCCCACGCAAACTTGACGATCTTCGTGCCGCAGTAGAGCAACAGCCCGCACGTCGCCGTTACGAGAGCACCGACCAACAGCGAGATTCCGAAGTTAACGATCCAATTTATCGTCATGCTTTGAACAGCCTCCCTTCCACTACACAGGTATATTCAACAATGGGGATGGGTTGCAGATAGACAAACCCATTCTCCCGAAGATACCCAACACCGAATCCCAACGCCCAATCACGATTCGCCTTGACCTTGTACATGTAGTCCACCTTCGTCACGTCGCCGAGCCAACCGAAGCAGGCGGCAACGTGTGGCACCCCCTTTGCGTTCCCCTCGACAAGGTAGATGATGCGATGCAAGTGGCCGAGGACGATGTTGTCCTGGTAGCTCGTCATCGCGTCCCGCACCGCCGTCGCGCCTGCCTTCCCGAGGTCATGCGTGACGTAGACCTTCCCGACCTGCGTGTGATCCTTGTATTCGGTCACGCGCCAACCGTGGTCGGTCAGGTGCAGCAGCCCGTCTACGCTCACGATCCCGTCCATCTCAGGGGCCTTATCCTCGATGTAACGTTCGAGCCGGTTCTCGTGGTTGCCCTTGATGTAGACCTTCTCGCCGAAGCCCCACGACTCGACCCGCCGCAGGAGCGCATTTGTGACTTTCACTTCGTCCTCGAACTTGTCCTGACGCCGTGGGTCCTTCGAGTGTTGGCTGACAGCGTAGAAGTCGGGGAAGTCTCCGAGGACTACACACGTCTGAGGTTTGGTCCCAGCAACCACCTTCTCAACGAGGTTGTACGCCCGTTTGTCGTGGTAGGGCGAGTGCGTGTCGGGGAGGAACAGCACCTTTTCGAGAACCTCGTCCTTCTGCTTCACGCCGGCACGCCGTCGATTTGATAGACTGACCCGCCTCGACTGACCAGCGTGTACTGCACCGTCCCGTCCTGGCGAAGCGCCCGCAGCACGCGGTCGGCGCTCCCTGGTGCAGACAGCGGCACACGATCCGCCACGTACCGATGAAGCTCCGAGCCGCGCACCGTTCGTCCGATGTTGAGTCGGCAGAACCCGAGCACAGCATCGGCCAACCGTGCACGGACGCGCTTCAGTTGCGTCGTTTGCGCACTCACTTTGCCTCCTGTTTCTGCATGGCGAGCTTCTTGACCCGCTCCTTGACCGCGTTCACGTCGGTATAGACTTCCTTGTGGTAGATCGTGTCTGTCCGTTCGTAGGTCCCGATCACGTTACCCTTATGGTTGTACCGCTTGGCGTCTTTCTCGACGACGAACGTTTCATCCCATTCGATAATCCAGCCGTTATCTACTTGCTTAACTTCGCATACGTCCCGCTCCCCACAACTCATGCCGCCTTGACCTCCTTCACGAACTTATACTTCTCCACCTTCCCGTTGGCGTCCATCGTCTTCCACGTCCCAGGGAACGGGATCATCTGCCCGTTGATGGGACGTGGTTGCTCAGCGATGCGCTTAATGTCCGCAGCGAGTTCGGGAGTGAACATCGCCGCGGGGATTTCAAAGAAGAAACTGTCATGCCTGGTGTAGAACAACTTCACGAACGGGTACTTCTCGCAGACCTCGATAATGGTATGGTTGAGAATGTCCACACCGCCGGCCTGCATCTTGTGGTTGCACATTTCCCGTTCTACCGACTCGCCGGTCCCCAGGCACACGCGCAACCGACCGGCCCAGCTTCTGATACGCTTTCCTTTGGCGAGTTTCTTGATCTCTCGATGGAAGTTAGCGACGTTGTGGTCTTGCTCGATCACGAGTCGAGACGCCCTCAACATCGCGTCCTTTGACAGACCCATTTTGACCGCCTTATAGACGGCGTTCTTCCCAGTCCCCATGTAGTAGCGTTCGTACCGGACGCTCTTACTGACTGTTCGCCGCTTGTCCTCCTTTCCATTCCAGCCCACTTGTGTCCTCCACGCCTCATCCTCGGGCGCGGTGTGGGGGTTCTGCTTGTTCGCCGGATAGGGCCACGAGAACATGTCGCACACGAGGAGCGTGTGAATGTCCAAGTTCTCGTCGAATGCCTTCCGCAAGTACGTGCTGTTTGCCTCACCCATGAAGATGCGCGGCTCCTGCGCGTCGAAGTCTGCCCCGAAGAGGATGTGCCACTCGTCCGGTAAGTACAGGTCGAGGAGGTCATTCGGTACTTTTGCCAATGCGGGTTTGGTGGTACTCCACCGTCCGCTAGCTTGCGCATCGTGTCGAAGCGAAGGATGCACCCGCACCTTGCCGCGTAACGGGAGCAGGTCCTGATTGAGTGCTTGACTATAGTGGACCGCCGCCGCACGGAGTTCGAGCAGCGTGTGCGCTCCCTCCTCCACTCGTTGCAAAATGTAGTCTGGCGAGAAACCGTGCTTCTCCTCGTACTCACGGTCGAATGGGAGGAACTTGTCACGCTCCACAGCAATGTGTTCCTCGTCCACACTCTTAAGGTCGATACCCTCGTAGACCCGCAAGTGGGTCGCAAGCTGGCCGTCGCCCCCTGTGGACATGAGGTTGATCGGATAGCCCGCGTAGGCATGAGCCATACGCTCGAATGCCTCGACCTTGGCGCTGTACTGTGCGATCAGTTCTTCAAGCCGCGCTTGGTTAACCCGGATGCCGTGGACTTCCCGGCGCAGTGTGATAGGAATAAGGGGGAGGGACTGAGTACGGTAGACGCGCTCGGTCAAGGGGTCTACCTTGAGCTCCTGCGCCAAAGCCTCGTAAACTTCAATCGTCTCGATCACGTCCCCCCAGTTGTAGAGCAATGGGGAAACGTGCATTAGGTGCTTGAGCTTCAGATACGCGCCATAAATCGACGCGAGGAACTCCAAGCTGTGTGGCATCTCACTCCACAAGCAAGCGTGCATATGCATCGTATCTTCGATCCCAGCGACGTACGCCGACGACCAGTTGAGATGTAGGTTTTTGTGAATGACGGTTAAGTCTGCCTTCGCGTTTTGAAAGACGACCTTGACCGTCTTGACGAGACGGGCGAACCGGCGAATGAACGTCGAGCGGACTTCGGCTGTAACTGCGTCATTACCGGCCCATTCGAGTTGGATACCATGAATTGATCCGTCCGCCCGTCTCCAACCCATCCCGATGAGTGAGAGAAACTTGGTGTCGGGGTTGAACTCGGTATCGACCGCGACAAAGGGCGCGTGCTCCGCTTCGTCGAACGCGGCATTGAGCTCTACGGTGTTGTCTGTGGCGACGAGTCGCGGGGGAATGGGTTTCGGCCAATCTCCTCGTAAATAACGTCCGATGCGTTTCCAGTCGAGACGGGCGGGAACCCGTTGCGTAGGGTCTCGAAAGAGGTCTGCGAGATGAACCACCCCAAAGACGGGCCGTCCGGCATACGTCTCTGGTCCGATGAATCCGCGCCACGTCGTAATCGGTCCGCCTTTTTCACGTTCCCCCTCCTTCGAGACAGTCTTCTTCAGCTTCTTCAACGCAGGCTGAGTGAACTCAAACGCTGGTCCGCCCATTGCTACGATCAGTTCCGCAGACTCCGGTATCCGCAGGTGTTCACGGGTACAATGCTCGACGGCTTCCTTCAACGTGTCGCTTGTCGGGAGAGTGTTCGAGTTCTTCCACCGGCACTTGAGTAGATTACACAGCGACACGTTCTCCACCTTCTCGCCCGTCAACGGCAGATACGTCTCCCGAAGCGCATACCCCGTGGCCCCAATCAACGGTTGCGGTGTCACTTGTTCGTAGACTGGGTGCTTCCCGTCGTACGAGACGATCTTCTCGCCCCGTTCCTCGTCCTTGCCTGGGTTTTGAGCCAGGATGACGAGGCGGCTGTTCGGTACGATATGGTCGGGGACGAAGCCCTTTCCGTTGCCGTACATCGGACAGCCTTTGCATGAGTCAGGTTTCGGTAGCACTTACTTCCCCCGATACTCTTTCTGAATCGCCTGCTTCGTCTTCACGTCGAGCTTCGTGTACTTCGTGTAGGTCATGTACTTGACCAACTGAAGCCAATCGGTGAACTGTTGTCGGGTGCCTTGGCTCATTTGTTTTCGACCTTCTCCTGCAACTCTTCGACTTTCGCCTCTAGTGCTTCGACCCGTTCGTATAACTCTTGGAGCATCAGTCGAAGTTGAAATTCTATGGCGTCCATAGAGACAAAAAGAGGGCGAGAGACGTACCTCCCGCCCCCTCCGTGCTTACTTCCCGGCGTCGTGGCGACGGATCACGCGCTTGATGACCTTCGCCAGTTGCTTCTCGGTAGCGGGATCGACGACGAACGTTAGAGTTTCTTCGTCCCACTCATCCAGGTCAAGTGTCTTGATAACTTCAGCCGCAATCTTCCTGGACAGTGACTTGTTCTTACGCTCTTTCATTAGTGGGCGCGCTCCTTATAAACAGCGTAGGCAACGTAGACCACGCTTAGATACGCTGCTAACTCAGCGACTTCTTCGATGATGTGGAAGATGGTATGCAGCGTGTCCATTACGCCTGCTCCTTGATCGCCTTGATCGCGCGCGTCCAGTTCTTCGCGTCGTAGTGCTTGCCGTCCTTCTCGGTCTCCTCAGTCTTCGTGATCGTCACTTCCGCAGCGTTGTCCTTGAACCATTCGAGGACCTGCTTGTTGGTGACGTTGCCTCCGACCACAGCCACGACGATGCTTGCCATCTGACCGAACAGCTTCGACTCAGTGGACAGCTCGCTCTTCCGGTTCAACACGCTCGCCGAGCACACCTTCTGGAAGTAGGTGCGCGGGCGTTCCAGCGTCACGAACGGCGCATCCTTGCTCTGGCCGTCGCGCTTGGCGGTCAACCGCATACGCAGGTTGAACACTGGCTTCCCGTAGAATGGGTTTTTCTCCTTACCTTCCTCGTCGAAGAACTCCTTCATGTTCTCGACAGGCTCGGCACTCTCGACTTGGAACCGATATTTTCCACCTTCGATCAAGTCGGCTTCCTGCGCCTGCTTGATAAGGTCCGCGTTTACTTGCTCTTCCATCGCTGCGTTCACATCTACTTCACTCACTTAGTTGCCTCCTTTGGTTGATTGATCTCGCTATAGATTTCGTCAATGGCTTTGGTGATTTGCCCGTCGAGCTTCGTCCAGTTTTGTTCAACCTCCCTTGGTAGTTTGAGCTTCTGCGTGACTTCCAGGGGCAGCTTCATCCCGGCTCCCCAGGTGTAACCCCCGGGTTGAGTCTGCCAGTAGTACCGCGCGGCCCCGCCGACACCCTCAATCCCAGCGGACAACACGAGTGAGAACTCGCCCATGATCTTCTTCGCTGCCTGCCCCGGCAGATCGGGGTACAGGTGCACCCGCTTCTTCCCCTCGGACGACTGGTCGAGCTTGTTGTCCTGCTCGGCCCCGTCCCAGCACGTCAGCACCGCGTACGGCACCGACGAAGAGAGGATCAGGTCCACGTACTCCCAGAACAGCGAGTGGGCCTTGGCGTAGAGCTTCGTCTCGAACTCCTCGCCGGTGAAGTTCGCCCCGCCACACACCGACGCTAAGAAGACTTGATACGCTTTGTGGATACCGTCGCCGAAGAACGTCGTCACCGGGCCATGCTTCCCGACGAGAATGTCAATGGTCGTCTTCCGCATTTCAGTACAGACGGCTTTCCAGTCCTGCGGCTTCGTCACGTCGATCTCCGCAGGGATCAACGCGGTGATGGGTTGGCCATCCGCCGTACGGAACGGGAGCGACGATGCGCCTTTTTCCTTCGGGTAGACTTGGCCGACGACGGGCCCCGGCCAGGTCCGCAGCGAGGTTGTCTTTCCGCTGTTGGGGGGACCGTTGAGAAGGACACGGCGGAACTTCTTCCGCAACGATTCAAGGTCTCGATTACTTGTGTACAAGCGGTCTCCTTTCAATTTGAACGTACTGCGTGTTGATGGCTGCTGGATCGAGGGCGTGAACTAAGCACGCATCCTCGTACTCGCACGGCCCATATTGGTCTTGGTGGATCGGCGCGCCGGGGATGTTCGAGAAGGGTTCGCCTGCTTCGAGGGCATTCCTCATCTCCCGCATGTAGGCCCACAACGATTGCGAATCGAACATCCACAAGCCTGAGTCAAAGTATTGCGAGTCTCCATACGGCGCACTCACCTTGACGTATGGCTTCGGTCCCAAGACGACGAGAATGATGAAGAACCGCTTGACCCCCGCTGCCCACTGATAGTGGAAACGTTGCTGCGACCGGCTGTGCTTCTCGAACTCGGCGTCCTCCCACTTGGAGTCGAGCTTTACCTTGACCTTGTAGTCGAACACCGCTCGTCCAACGCTATCCTCGGCGAGCAGGTCGATGCGGCAGTTCCCGAAGTTTGGGAACGACAACTCTGCATTCAGAAGCTTCCAGCCCTTCAGCGGGTTCTGACGCATGTACAGTTGGACGGCCCGGTCGAGCTTCAGCGGCAGCAAGTCCGCAAAGGCTACATCTTTCTCGTGGATACGCCGACCGGCCTCAATGTCCGCAGCCAACCGCTCCGACATGACTCGGTTCCCGGCTGCGACGATCTCAGGCAGCGACGGTTGATAGACGCCATTGATGAGTTGCGTGTTGTACAGACGCATCGACTCACTGAAGCCGTCACCCAGGACCGCACACAATTCTGGATAGGCGATGATACGTGGCTTAATCCCCGCTCGTGACAACGCCCAACGTCGGGGACACTTCCCGAACGTTTCGGTTGCAGACGGGGAAAAGACGCGAAGTTCTCCGCTCATTGAACCTCCTATGAAAATGTTTTGGATAAGTGAACTAATCGAACGCCCCAAGGTCG
>FRDC01000948.1_pt2 | contig 16318 bp, 19 predicted proteins | sample 1106171 | NCBI WGS metagenome assembly FRDC01 (sample SAMEA3930566, study PRJEB13176) | freshwater metagenome | biome: Drinking water system; feature: drinking water; material: water | place: Singapore | collected 2014-12-20 | reverse complement strand
CGGTGATGAACGGCGCGGTGATGAAGAATTTCGCGCGCCCCGAGGCGCCCTTCGCCTCGGCGCTGGTCGGCGAACCCGGGCTGTACGTGAGCGAGGTCGACGAAAGCGACGGCTCGATCGCGCTTTACGCGCCCAAGATCGCGGTGCTCAACAACGTCAGCCTCGATCATAAGTCGCTCGAGGAATTGCGCGCGCTGTTCGGCGCCTTCGCCGCCAAAGCCGAGACGGCGGTGGTCAATATCGGCGACGCCGAGGCGGCGGCGATCGCGGCGGGGTTGCGGCGCGAGCGGCTCTATACGGTGGCGGTGGAAGGCGCGGCCGATCTGGTCGCGACCAATCTCGCGCCCGAGCCCTTCGCGATCGGCTTCGATCTCGCGGAGCACGGCGGTTCCCCGCGCCGGGTGCGGCTGCGCGTGCCGGGGCGGCACAATGTGGCGAATGCGCTCGCCGCGCTGGGCGCCGCGCGCGCGCTCGGCATCGGGCTCGGCGAGGCGGCCGAGGCGATCGAGGGTTTCGCGGGGCTCAAGCGCCGCTTCGAGCTGGTCGGCGAGGCCGCCGGGGTGTGCGTGATCGACGATTTCGCGCACAACCCCGACAAGATCGCCGCGACGCTCGACACGTTGCGCGCGGCGCCGGGGCGTTTGCTGCTGTTGTTCCAGCCGCATGGCTTCGGCCCACTGAAAGTGATGCGGCGCGAGCTGGTCGAGGCCTTCGCCGCGCGGCTGGGGCCCGAGGACGCGCTGTTGCTGTGCGATCCGGCCTATTTCGGCGGCACGGTGACGCGCGCGGTGACGAGCGCCGATATCGTCGCCGATCTGGTCGCGCGCGGCGCCCCCGCGCGCCACATCGCCGATCGCGCCGAAGCGGCGGCGACCCTGGTGGCCGAGGCGCGCGCCGGGGACCGACTCGTGGTGATGGGCGCGCGCGACGATACGTTGAGCTCGGTCGCGGCCGAGATGGTGACGGCGTTGCGGGCGCGGCGCGGATAGAAGCTCGGGCCGAGGCGCCCGGGGCGGTTTGGCTCACACGAAGCCACGAAGACACGAAGACGCTTTAGAAAAACGATGTCGCCCCTGCGAAAGCAGGGGCCTTTATGATCTGTCGCGCTCCAGTTGCTCGAGGCCCCGGCTTTCGCCGGAGCGACGCTTTTATTCTTCGCATTCTCATGTCTTCGCGCGAGCCCTTCCGACACCAGCTTCTTCGTGCCTTCGTGGCTTCGTGTGAGCCCCAATGATCCCGAACCTTGCCCCCATACCAGCGCCTTGCCGCCACCCCAGCCCCGCGGCTATGCTCGGCCCAACCCCGGGAGCCTAACCATGCGCCTGTTCACCGCCCATCCCGCCTCGGTCGGCGAAAGCTATGCGGAGCATTTCGGCGTCGCCACGCGCTTCGGGCTGACCATGATCTGGGGCGGCGCGCGCTGCTGCGTCCATGCCCTCTTCCCCTTCGTCTGGAAAACCGCCGGGAGCGACACCGTCGCCGCGCTCAACGCCACGCTCGTCGAGAAGCGCCGCGCCCAGGCGCAATTGGTGACGGTCGATTATGTGATCTGAGCCCGAGCGCTTTTTTTGCAGCGTCGCGGGAACGCCCGGCGCGCGTTTGACTTTGCCAAAAATGCCGCGAGCCCCTATATTGCGGGATCGAACAACCACAGGAGCCATACCTATCCGTCCTCCCATGTCCCGGCGTCCGATGGCGCCGCCGCCCATGAACGGGCCGCGTTTCAACGAATGGATTCAATCGCCCCGCGTCCGCGTCATCGATGAGAATGGCGAGAATTTGGGGGTGATGTATACGCGCGAAGCGATCGCGCAGGCGCAGGAAGTCGGGCTCGACCTGGTCGAAGTCTCGCCCAACGCCGATCCGCCCGTCGCCAAATTCCTCGACGTCGGCAAATATAAATACGAGGCGCAGAAAAAAGCCAATGCCGCGCGCAAGACGCAGCGCGCGCAGGAGATCAAAGAGATCAAGGTGCGCCCGAACATCGACGATCATGATTATGGTACGAAGATGAAGAAGATCCACGAATTCATCGGCGAGGGTGACAAGGTGAAGGTCACGCTGCGCTTCCGTGGTCGCGAAATGGCGCATGGCCAGATCGGCATGGCGCTGCTCCAACGCGTGCAGCAGGATACCGCCGAAATCGCCAAGGTCGAGGCTTACCCCCGGATGGAGGGCAAGCAGATGCTGATGGTGCTCGCGCCCAAATGACGCGCCTCGCGTTGGTGCCGATATTGTTGCTCGCCGCGTGCGGGCAAAGCGCCCCCACCACGCCCAAGGCGACCGCCGCCGCGCCCGATCATGCGGCGATGGGCCATGGGCCGTCCGAGCCCGCCGCCCCTCCCGCCGCCCCTCCCGCCGCCGCCGAGTTCGACTCGGCGATGGCCGCGATGCACGGCGCGATGGGCAAGGCCTCGGCCGATGCGGACGAAAGCTTCATGCGGCTGATGATCCCGCATCATGAAGGCGCGGTCGCGATGGCGAAGACCGCGCTGCGATATGGCAAGGACCCCGAAGTGCGGCGCCTCGCGCAAGACGTGATCGCCGCGCAGGAGCGTGAAATCGCGCAGATGAAAGCCTGGCTCGCGCGGCGCCGGCAAGGCTCCTGACGCGCTCAGCGCTTGGGCGCGGGCGGCTTGTCATAGGGCGTGAATTTGCCCAGAAAACAATAGGCCGCCGAAAAACCGCCGTTGCGGCCCTGCACCATGAACCGGTCGCGCTCGCACAACTGCGTGCCGAACTGATTGTCGAACACCAGAATATTGTCGCCGACCAGCGGCTGGCAGCGATCGCGCAGTGTGTTGACCCAGAGCCGCTGGCAGTTTTGGCGATAGACGAGATGGCGCTGGTCGATCCGCTCGGGCCCGAGCAAGCGGCGCGAATCGACGCAGCTCTCGGGCGCGCCGGCGACGCGGCCAGCGATCGCCTCGGCGAGCTCGCGCGAGGGGGCGTCGCTATCGGCGGCCATGCCGCTCGCCGCCAGCCCCGCGACGAGCGCGACGAGCGCGCCGGCCACGCGCTTCACGACTTCACCCGCTTATAGGGGGTGAAGTCGCCGAGCGCGCAACTGCCCGTTTGCACGCGCGAAATCACGTCGACCGTGCGGATGATCTGCCCCGCGCACAGCAGCCCGGCTTGATAATTGACGAGCACCAGCGCATCGCCCCGCCCGGCGCCGTTGCAGCCGGGGGCGCGGTTGACGAAAATTTCGTCGCGCCCGAAGCGATAGAGGATCGTGTCGCCGATCGTGGTCGTGTTGTACGTCTGCCGGCGCTCGTTGATGCAGGTCTGTGGCGGGCCGGCGGGGGCGAAACCCTTGAGCGCGGCGGCGAGCTTGGCCTCGGTCGCGGCCTCGTCGCGCGCGATGGCGGCGCGCTCCTGCGGCGTGGTCGCGCAGCCGGCAAGGATCAGAGTCAGGGTCAGGAACAGGCGGGGCATGGCTCTCCCTTTTCGCGACGACGCCCCCGGTCGATGCCAAGTCTACCCCAGCTCAGCCGCGAAAGCCATCCTTGGCGGCGCGCAATTCGGCCAGTTCCGCCGCGTCGCGCGCGCGCAAAAAGGGGTTGGTCGCGCGTTCGAGGCCGATGTCGGTCGGCACCGTCGGCCGCCCCTCGGCGCGCGCCGCGCGCACCGCCGCCATCCGCGCGACGAGCGCGCGATCCTCGGGCGCGCGCGACAAGGCGAAGCGCGCGTTGCTCTCGGTATATTCATGCGCGCAATAGACGCGCGTCGCCTCGGGCAGCGCGGCGTAGCGCTGCATGTTCGCGAACATTTGCGCGGCCGTCCCCTCGAACAGTCGCCCGCAGCCCATCGCGAACAAAGTGTCGCCGACGAAAATCACCCCCGCCTCGGCAAGATGATAGCTGATGTGGCCGGCGGTATGCGCGGGCGTTTCCCACACCGTCGCCACATTGTCGCCGAGCATCACCCGGTCGCCCTCGGCCACCAGCCGATCGGCGGTGGGGATGCGCGCGGCTTCGGCGGCGGGGGCGATCACGGGGACGCCGTGCGCCGCCTTCAGCTCGGCGTTGCCATCGGTGTGATCGGGGTGCCAATGGGTGTTCCAGATCGCGCTCAACCGCCAGCCGCGCTCGACGAGCACGAGATCGACCGGCGCCGCCTGCGCCGGATCGACGACGACCGTCTCGCCCGAGGCGGGATCATGCGCGAGCCAGATATAATTGTCGCTGAGCGCCGGGACGCAGACGATGTCGAGCACCATCACCAATGGCCCGTGTTGGGCATCGACGCCCAGGGCTCTTGCGGCGGCAAATGCCCGTCTTGCAGCAGCTCGATCGAGATATTGTCGGGCGTGCGCACGAACGCCATGTGCCCGTCGCGCGGCGGGCGGTTGATCGTGTAGCCGGCGTCCATCAGCCGCTGGCAGGTTTCGTAGATATTCTCGACCCGGTAAGCGAGATGGCCGAAGTTACGCCCCTCGCCATAGACTTCGGCCTCGCCGCTTTCGGGCGGCCAATTATAGGTGAGCTCGACCTGCGCCGCCTCGTCGCCGGGGGCGGCCATGAAGATCAGGGTGAAGCGGCCCTTTTCGTTATCGAAGCGGCGGACTTCCTTCAGCCCCAAGATTTCCAGGAACTTCACCGTCTCGTCCGGATCGTGGACGCGGATCATCGTGTGGAGATATTTCACGGCGGCGGACTCCTTTCGTTCGTGCAAGTCCAAGCCCTCGACCCTAAGGGCGTCATCCTGGGCTTGACCCGGGGTGACGGCAGGTCATGGGCCTCGGTGCGGCAGATAGGCGCGCGCACCGCCAAGGCCAAGCTAGTCGTTCGGCCCCGCGAGCGGATCGCCCTCGGTCGGGTCGCGGCGCTCGCGGTAGAATTCGCGGACGAAATCCCAGGCTTGCTCGGCGGTTTCGACGAAGCGGAAGATCTTCAGATCGCGCGGCGAGATCACCCCCTCCTCGCACAGCGCCTCCCAATTGACGACGCGGCGCCAGAAGGCCTCGCCGAACAACATCACCGGCATCGGCTCGATCTTGCCGGTTTGGATCAGCGTCAGCAGCTCGAACAATTCGTCGAACGTGCCATAGCCGCCGGGAAAAGCCGCGAGCGCGCGCGCGTGCAGCAGGAAGTGCATCTTGCGCAGCGCGAAATAGTGAAACTGCAGGCTCAGCTTAGGCGTGACATAAGGATTGGGCGCCTGTTCGTGCGGCAACACGATGTTGAGCCCGATCGATTCGGCGCCGACATCGGTCGCGCCGCGATTGGCGGCTTCCATGATCGACGGGCCGCCGCCCGAGCAGACGACGAATTGGCGCTTGCCCTGGGCGTCGCGCGGCACTTGGCTCACGATCCGCGCGAGCTTGCGCGCTTCGTCATAATATTTGCTCTTTTCGATCAGCCGCTCGGCGATGCGCCGCGCCTCGTCGCCCTCGGCGAGTTCGAGCAACGCTTGCGCCTTGGCGGGCTCGGGAATGCGCGCCGAGCCGTAGAAGACGAAAGTCGAGGCGATGCCGGCTTCCGCCAGGATCAGATCGGGCTTCAGCAGCTCGAGCTGGAAGCGCACCGGGCGCAAATCCTCGCGCAGCAGAAAGTCCATGTCCTGAAAGGCAAGGCGATAGGCGGGGTCTTCGGTCTGCGGGGTGCGGACCGATCCCTTGGCGGTCTCGGCGTCTTGCCGGGCGGGCGCGAAGAGGCGGTTGGGGATTTTGGCGTCGCTCATTTCCCCGCCCCTAACCCAGCCGGGGGCGCGCGCCTAGCGGCAGAAGCCCGCGCGATCGTCTTCCAAGTGGAAGTGGTTGGCATGCGCGGCGTTGTAATCGGGGCTGAGCACGGTGCCGAAGCGCTTGCAGGCGGAGGCGCGGATCACGCGCAGGAACTCAGCCACCGCCGGGTCCGCCGAGCGCCAGCCCCCGAGCACCGTGATCCGCCGCCCGTCCGCCAGCACGAAGCCCGAGACGTCGACCGCATTGGCCAAGGCATGGCCCGACAGCCGGGCATAAGCGGTGCCAACGGTGTCGCGGCAGGCGTAACTCCCCATCGTTTCGATCCGGACGAGTTCGCCACCCAGGATCTCGCGCGCGGCGGGGGCGACGCCGTTGCGCGCCCAGCCGATGAAGGCGCGCGCGAGGCCACAGCGCATGGCTTTGATCCCCGTCACCGGCACGCCGATGTCGAGCAATTGCACCGCGCCGATCAACTGGCAGCCGCCGCCATAATCGCGATCGGGGAGCGGCGAATAGCGCACGCCCAGCCGCGAGAGATCGGCGAAACAGGCTTGGGTCTCGCGGCTGGTCGGCAGGTCGAGCGTGACCGGCGGGCTGCCGCGCGGGCGCGGCGGGGGCGCGACACGATCTTGGCCGGCGCAACCGGCGAGAAGCAAAGCGAGGGCGAGCACGCGCATGCGAGTCGCCTAGCGCGGGGTGGTGACCGAGGCGTTAACCATGCGGTGAACGGGGCGCCCGGTTGCAGCCGGTGAATCATTGCCCAATTCCTCCCCGTTCACGGGGAGGTGGCACCCGCATAAGCGGGTGACGGAGGGGGACCGGTTCGTGGTCGCAGATCGCGCTGCGTGGCCCCCCTCCATCATTTGCGTGCCGCAAATGGTTCCCCTCCCCGTAAAACGGGGAGGATTTGGATTTTTCATTGCGGCCTCTTGCCCCTGGTCGAAACATCGTTACAGCGGTGGACGGGCCCCGCGGTCCCAACGCCGCGCGTGCTCTCTGCAAGGAGAGACTGACATGACTGAACTCGGCGCCCTCGTGGCGCACGCCAAGCCGGCGGTGAAGCCGGCGCGCGCCCATTTTTCCTCGGGTCCCTGCGCCAAGCCCCCCGGCTGGTCGGCCGACAAGCTCGCGACCGCCGCGCTCGGCCGCTCGCACCGCTCGAAGCTCGGCAAGGCGCGGCTCGAACGCGCGATCGCGCTCACCCGCCAAGTGCTGCGCGTGCCCGAGACGCACCGCATCGGCATCGTCCCCGCCTCCGACACCGGCGCCTATGAAATGGCGATGTGGACGATGCTCGGCGCCCGCCCCGTCACCGCGCTCGCCTGGGAGAGTTTCGGCGAGGGCTGGGTGACCGACGCGGTCAAACAGCTAAAACTCAACCCCACGATCCTGCGCGCCGATTATGGCGCGCTGCCCGATCTGGGCGCGGTCGATTGGGGCCATGACGTGCTGTTCACCTGGAACGGCACGACGAGCGGCGTGCGCGTGCCGAACGGCGATTGGATCGCCGATGACCGCGAAGGGCTGAGCTTCGCCGACGCGACCAGCGCGGTGTTCGCTTATGATCTGCCCTGGGACAAGCTCGACGTCGCGACCTTCAGCTGGCAGAAAGTGCTCGGCGGCGAGGGCGCGCATGGCGTGCTGATCCTGGGGCCGCGCGCGGTCGAGCGGCTGGAAAGCCATACGCCGGCCTGGCCGCTCCCCAAGATTTTCCGCCTGACCAAGGGCGGCAAGCTGATCGAGGGCATTTTCGCGGGCGAGACGATCAATACCCCGTCGATGCTCGCGGTCGAGGACGTGATCTTCGCGCTCGACTGGGCGGCGGGGCTCGGCGGGCTCGACGCGCTGATCGCGCGCAGCGACGCCAATGCCGCCGCGCTCGACGCGATCGTCGCGGCGCGCGACTGGCTCGGCCATCTCGCCGCCGATCCGGCGACGCGCTCCAAGACCAGCGTCTGCCTCACGGTCGCGGGCGCCGATGCCGCGTTCATCAAGCGGATGACCGCGCTGCTCGAGGCCGAGGGCGCCGCGTTCGACATCGCCGGCTATCGCGACGCGCCGCCCGGCCTGCGCATTTGGTGCGGCGCGACGGTCGACACCGCCGATATCGAAGCGCTCGGCCCCTGGCTCGACTGGGCCTATGCCGAGGCACGCGCCTGATGCCTCGAGCCCTCTCCCCTTCAGGGGAGAGGGTTGGGAGAGGGGGCCAAGGAGCCGGACCGCCGCTCTGCATCGCCCCCTCTCCCCAGCCCTCTCCCCTGAAGGGGAGAGGGAGCGGGCCGCGCTTACGCAACACGCCCTCACCCCGACCCTCTCCCGCCAGCGGGAGAGGGAACCAAGGAACCCCCCATGCCCAAAGTCCTCATCTCCGACAAAATGGACCCGCAAGCCGCCGCGATTTTCCGCGCGCGTGGCCTCGAAGTCGATGAAATCACCGGCAAGACCCCCGATGAACTCAAAGCGATCATCGGCGATTATGACGGCCTCGCCATCCGTTCCTCGACCAAGGTCACCAAGGACATTCTCGCCGCCGCGACCAAGCTGAAAGTGATCGGCCGCGCCGGGATCGGCGTCGACAATGTCGATATTCCCGCCGCCAGTGCCCAGGGCGTGGTGGTGATGAACACGCCCTTCGGCAATTCGATCACCACCGCCGAACATGCGATCGCGCTGATGTTCGCGCTCGCCCGCCAACTTCCCGAGGCCGATGCGAGCACCCAGGCGGGCAAATGGGAGAAGAACCGCTTCATGGGCGTGGAACTCTACGCCAAGACCTTGGGGCTGATCGGCTGCGGCAATATCGGGTCGATCGTCGCCGATCGCGCGCTGGGGCTGAAGATGAAGGTCGTGGCCTATGACCCCTTCCTCACCCCCGAACGCGCGATCGAATTGGGGGTGGAGAAGGTCGATCTCGACACGCTTCTCGCGCGCGCCGATTTCATCAGCCTGCACACCCCGCTCACCGACCAAACGCGCGGGATTCTCTCGGCCGAGGCGCTCGCCAAGACCAAGAAGGGCGTGCGGATCATCAATTGCGCGCGCGGCGGGCTGATCGATGAAGCCGCGCTGAAAGCAGGGCTGGAGAGCGGCCATATCGCCGGCGCCGCGCTCGACGTGTTCGCGCAAGAACCCGCCAAGGACTCGCCCTTGTTCGGCACGCCCGGTTTCGTCTCGACCCCGCATCTCGGCGCCTCGACCACCGAGGCGCAAGTGAACGTCGCGATCCAGGTGGCGGAGCAAATGGCCGATTATCTGGTGAGCGGCGGCATCACCAACGCGCTCAACATGCCCTCGCTCTCCGCAGAAGAGGCGCCCAAGCTCAAGCCGTACATGGCGCTCGCCGAAAAGCTCGGCTCGCTCGTCGGCCAGCTGTCGCACGGCGCGCTCGGGGGCGTGGCGATCGAGGTCGAAGGCGCGGCGGCGAGCCTCAACCAAAAGCCGATCACCAGCGCGGTGCTCGCCGGGATGCTGCGCGTCTATTCAGCGACGGTCAACATGGTCAACGCGCCCTATCTGGCGAAGGAGCGCGGGCTCGACGTGCGCGAGGTGCGGCACGATCGCGAGGGCGATTACCACACGCTGCTGCGCGTGACGGTGAAGACCGAGAGCGGCGAGCGTTCGGTCGCGGGCACCTTGTTCGGCGATCAGGCGCCGCGCTTGGTCGAGCTGTTCGGGATCAAGGTCGAGGCCGATCTCATCGGGCATATGCTCTATGTGGTCAACGAGGACGCACCGGGGTTCATCGGTCGGCTAGGGAGCACGCTCGGCGACGCGGGGGTGAATATCGCGACTTTCCATTTGGGGCGCCGCTCGGCCGGGGGCGAGGCGGTGCTGCTCTTGTCGGTCGACGAACCGGTGACCGGCGATTTGGTCGCGGCGGTACGCGCGTTGCCAGGGGTGCGGACGGCGATGGCGCTCGGCTTCGCGTGAGGCACCGAACGCCGGGACGCCAAGGGGCTCGAGCCGTCGTCCCGGCGGTTTGGCGCTTTTTTCCTCAGTTCGACCAATAGACATATTCCTGCCCCGGCTTCCACGGCGCGTTGAGCGGCACGTCGATCCGCACCGGCGCCTCGATCAGCGCCGGCCAGAGCGGCTTGCCCTGCGCGCGGTCATGCGCGGCGATCAAGGCGCGCAGCGCGGCGACGCGCGCGGGGTCGGCTGAAGCGAGATTACGGCGTTCGGTCGGGTCATGCGCCAGATCATAGAGCCAGGCCTTGTTCGGGCGCGCGGCGATTTGCAGCTTCCAATCGCCCGCGCGCACCGCCTTGGTCTCGCCCGAGCGCCAGAAGAGCGTGCGCGAGGGCGCGCGCCGCGCCAGCAAGCTCACCCCGTCGAGCGGGCGATCGGTCGGCAGCGGCACGCCGGCGGCGGCTGCGGCGGTCGCGAAGATATCGAGATGATGCGCCGGCCCCGGCAGCCGCGCGCCGGGCGCGATCTTTCCCGGCCAGCGCAGGAAAAAGGGCACGCGCAGGCCGCCTTCGAAATAGGTCGCCTTATAGCCCCGGAAGGGCGCGTTCGACTCGCGGATGCCGGTATACCAGGCGCCGCCATTGTCGCTGGTGAAGATGACGAGCGTATTCTCGTCGAGGCCCCGCGCCTTCAGCGTCGCGAGCACGCGGCCAATGCCGCGATCGAGCTGGCGGATCATCGCGCCATACACCCGCTGCACCGGGTCCTTGATTTGCGGCAGCGCGTCATAATCGGCGCGCGTCGCCTGGAGCGGGGTGTGCGGGGCGTTATACGCCAGATACAGGAAAAAGGGCCGGTTGCGATTGGCCTCGATCGCCGCCACGGCTTGGTCCGTGAAATAATCGGTCAAATGTCCCTTGGGCGCGAAGCGCTGGCCGCCATTCCATTGCACCGCATAGGGCAGGTTCGGCCAGAGGAAGCGATCGATCGGGTCCCAGGGCAATTTGGCGTTGACCACGTCGGGCGAATCCTCGGGCGCGTACATCCCGCCGCCGGCCAAGAAACCGAGCGCCTCGTCGAACCCTTGCGCGCGCGGCTGGAGCGGCTTCGCCTCGCCCAAATGCCATTTGCCGATCTGCATCGTATGATAGCCGGCGCCTTTGAGCAGCTCGGCGAGCGTGCGTTCCGAAGGCGGCACCCCCATCAGCGGATAATCGATCAACCCCTGGGTGCGCTCTTCGTGGAAGATCACCGGCGGGCGGCCGTCGTCATGCCGCTCGACCCGGCTCACCGCGCGCGCGAAGGCGACGGGGACGGCGGTGAATTCGAAGCCGAAGCGCGTCGGGTAACGCCCGGTGAGGATCGCCGCGCGCGAGGGGCTGCACGTCGCGTTCGCCGCATAGCCGATCGCGACGCTCGCGCCGTCGCGCCCGATCGAATCGATCGCCGGGGTCGGCACCGCGCCCCCCGCGACGCCACCGCCATAGAAGGTGATGTCGTTATGCCCCAGATCATCGGCGACGATGAGGACGATGTTGGGCGGGCGCTTGCCGGCGGGGGGCGTGCGCGGCCCCGGCGCCCAGACGACCGGGCGGTTCGCCGCGATCGGATCGCGCCAGCGCGCGATGATGCCGGGGAGGTAGAGCTTGTACCGCTCGAACACCGCATAGCCCGCCACCGCCAGCACGGCCACCAGCGCGAGCCCGATCCAGAGTCGCCGCATCGCTGCCTCCTTCAGCGTCAGCTTGCCAAGCGGCACGTGGAATGCAAATAGTTTATCGGGAGGTGACCATGGCTCGTTCCGCCGCGCGCGTTTTTCTGGGGCTGGCGGGGGCGCTCGCGGTCGTGCTGTGGGGGCTCGCCTGGTTCGATCTGCCGCGGTTGAGCGCGGCGCTGGGGCCGGTCGCGCCGACCCCGCTCGCCGCGGCGACCTTGCGCGCCGATTTGGGCGGCTTCTTCGCGGCTTGGGGCGTGGGCGCGTTGGGCGCGGCGTGGCGCGGCGACCGGACGCTCGCGCTGCTGCCGATGCTGCTGCTCGCGCTCGCTTTCGCCGGGCGGCTCTACACCTTCGCGCTGACCGGCGACCGGGCGATCGTGCCGCCGATGATGGTCGAGGCGGCGCTGTTCATGGGGATCGCGATCGCGCGGGCGGGATTAAGGCGCCTGTAGCACGATATGTTGCTCCCCTGTAAGGGGAGGTGGCAGCGCGCAGCGCTGACGGAGGGGTGTCCCCGGCAGATAGAGGGCGTCACCCCTCCACCATTCGCTACGCGAATGGTCCCCCTCCCCCGCTGGGGGAGGAGTTACTCTGCCGAACCATGGCGCGCTAAACCCAAAGATCCACCAGCGCCGCCACCAGCGCCAGGATCAGCGCGACCGAGGCGCGCGGGCCGAGCGCCAGGCTCAATTGCGGCGCGGTCGGGAAGCTGAAGGTGGCGAGCGTTCCCGCCAATTTGTCGGGATGATGTTTGGCGAACACCGGATCGAGCGCGAGCAACATCATGTCGCGGCGGCTGCGATAGCGCATCAAGCCGATCACGCTCCAGCCCGGATCGTCGCCGACCGCCCAGCTATCGACATAGCCGCCGATCTTGCGGCGCACGATCAGCGGATGCCCGCCGCGCCGCACCAGCACGCGGATAAAATGGCGCGCATAACGGTTGAGCAATTCGATCCCCGGCTTGTCCGGGCCGCCGAGCGGATCTGCCACCAAGTCGCGCGTCGTCTTGACGATGTTGAACATCACGAACTCGCGCCCGTCATCGGCCTCCAGAAAAGCGCGGATCGCCGCGCGCGCGGTCTCGTTGCCCGCCGCGCCCTTGTCGACCCGCGCGAGCAGCGCCTCGATCTCGTCGGCGCGCAGCGGCCCGCGCCAATTATCGTACCAGCCGCGAAAGCCGAGATAGGCCAGCGCCGCCGCGCCCCAGATGATCGCGCTCGTCATGCGTCGATTAGTGGCATATCGACTGCCGACAGTCCACGGCTCGGTCCACGGCTTGACTTGGCGCGCGGCTCGGGCAGCTTGCGCGGCGACGCACGAAAGGGAGCGCGATGGCCGATCTGGCGGAAGTGACGCGAATCATGAGCGAAGGCGGCGCCTGGCTGCCGGGCAAGACGGTGAAATTCGATTTCGGCGATACCGGCGTCATCCTGCTCGACGGCGTCGCCGGCGCGGTGAGCAATGACGATCGAGCGGCCGACGCGGTGATCCGCATCACCTTCGACAATTTCAAGAAACTCGCCAAGGGCGAGCTGAGCGCGACCACCGCCTTCATGCTCGGCAAGCTCAAGGTATCGGGCGACATGGGGGTCGCGATGCAGCTCCAGCAGGTGACGTCGAAGCTCAAGCTCGCGGGCTGAGCGGGGTCGCTCTTCGAGCGCTTTCCTCGCGACCCCATCGACGTCGCCCCGGCCCCAAAGCCGGGGCGACGAGCGATTTTTGAACGAACGGCACGGCGCGGCGGCGGCGCGTTCATGCCGGTGCTGGCGTCGCCGGGCGCCGCGTGTATGGTGCGCGCGACTTTTTTTCGAGCACCCGGGGCATTCCTTGAACCGCCAATTGATCGGCCTGGCCGGCATCCTCTTGATTCTGCTGGTCGCGCTCCTGTTCTCCGCCGATCGCCGCGCGATTCGGCTGCGCGTGGTGGGGGCGGCGTTCGCGCTCCAGGCGGGGCTCGCGGTGCTGGTGCTTTACGTTCCCGCCGGGCGCGCGGCGATCCAGGGGCTGGCGAGCGGGGTCGCGGCGCTGCTCGGCTATGCGGGCGAGGGCACCAAAGTGATCTTCGGCCCGCTCGCGACCGATCCGCGCTTCGGCGTCGCCTTCGCCATTTCGTCGCTGCCCGTCATCATCTTCTTCGCCGCGCTCGTCTCGGTGCTTTATCATTTGCGGATCATGCAATTGGTGGTGCGGCTGATCGGCGGCGCGATCGAGCGGGTGATCGGCGTCTCCAAGGTCGAAAGCCTGTGCGCGGCCGCCAACATCTTCGTTGGCCAAAGCGAGGCGCCGCTGGTGATCCGCCCCTATCTGGCGGACCTTACCCCGGCGCAGATGTTCGCGGTGATGTCGGTCGGGATGGCCGGCGTCGCGGGGACGATTCTGGCGGCTTATGCGGCGCTGCTCGGGCCGAGCGCGCTCCCCTATCTGCTCGCCGCCTCGTTCATGTCGGCGCCGGGCGGGCTGCTGATGGCGAAGCTGATCATGCCCGACGCGCGCGGTGAACTGGCGGGCGAGGACGAGACGATCCGCGCGGTCGAACTCGCCGAGGCCGAGGAGCGGCCGGCGAACGTCATCATGGCGGCGGCGATGGGCGCGCAGACGGGCGTGCGGATCGCGGTCGCGGTCGCGGCGATGGTGCTGGCGTTCGTGTCGCTGGTCGCCTTGGCGAACGGCATTTTGGGGGGGCTCGGCGCGCTGGTCGGCTATCCGGGGTTGAGTTTCCAAGGGCTGCTCGGCCAGCTGCTCGCCCCCGTCGCCTGGCTGATGGGCGTGCCCTGGGGCGAGGCGGGCGCGGCGGGTGGGCTGCTCGGCACCAAGATCGTGCTCAACGAATTCGTCGCCTTCGCCGAATTGGGGCGCACGACCGGCCTCTCGCCACGCTCGACCGCGATCGTGACCTTTGCCTTGTGCGGCTTCGCCAATTTCAGCTCGATCGCGATCCAGATGGCATCGGCGGGAAGCCTGGCGCCGAACCAGCGCCCGGTGATCGCGCGGCTGGGCTTGCGCGCGCTGCTCGCGGGGACCTTGGCCAATCTGATGTCGGCGGCTTTGGCGGGGTTGTTGATCGGTTGATTGGTTCGCGCGGAGGCGCGGCAAAGAAGAAGTTTTTTCGCGCGGAGGCGCGGAGAAGGAAGCGGGAGGCGCGGAGGCGTTTCCGGCGCGACGCGCTTCTCTGATAGGAGCGTCGCCCCGGCGAAAGCCGGGGCCTTTCGCACGCGGGGTGCGCCATTGGCTCGAGGCCCCGGCTTCGCCGGGGCGACGCTTTTTGGCTAAAGAGCGTGCCGTGCAATATTGAACGCGGCGTCCTCTGCGTCCTCTGCGCCTCTGCGCGAACCCCATGGCTGCAAGAGCTGGCCGAGGAAGCCTAGCCTCCGCGCCTCCGCGTGAACAAAATCCTTCGCCGCGTCTCCGCGTCTCCGCGTGAACCCCAAAAAACCCTTGAAGCTGCCCCAACGTCAACCGCTACACCCCCCGGCATGACGACCCCGCTCGATATCGCCGAAGTCGCCCGCCGCACCGGGCTCAGCGCGCGCGCCTTGCGCTTTTACGAGGCGCGCGGGCTGGTGCGCCCGTTGCGGACCCAGAGCGGGCGGCGCTGCTATGGCGCGGGCGAGCTCGAGCGGCTCCACCAGCTGCTCGCGCTCAAGCGCGCGGGGCTCAGTCTCGCGCGGATCAAGGCGCTGTTCGATCGCCGCCCGGTCGATTTGCGCGCCCTGCTCGCGCTGCAATTGGAAGAACTCGATGCCAAGGCGGCCGCGCTCGGCGCGATGCGCACCGTCTTGCGCCAGACCTTGTCCCGCCTCGATCGCGGCGAGCCGATCGACGCCGCGACCTTTTGCTCGCTCATTCGCCGAGGAGATGCGACGATGACGACCGAAAAGGAAAAATGGCAAGCGGTGACCGACCGCTATCTGAGCCCCGAGGCCAAGGCCGATTTCGCCGCGACCGGCGCCCAGCTCGACGCCGACTATGCCGGCGACTTGGCCGGCAAATGGAAGGATCTGGGCGCGCGGATCAAGGCCGCGCTCCCGCTCGATCCCGCGAGTCCCCAGGCGCAGGCGTTCGTCGGCGAGTGGCGCGCGTTGATGGAGCCCTTCATGAAGGTCGCGACCCCGGCGATGATCGAGAGCACCGGGCAGATGTATGCGCGGATCGAGGAATGGGAGGGCCAGGCCGACCCCGGCTTCGACGCCGAAGTCTTCCGCTTCATCCAAGCGGCGATGCGGGCGGGGTGATTTGGTTCGCGCGGAGGCGCGGAGTAGGAAGAAGGTTTTTGTTCGCGCAGAGGCGCAGAGAACGCAGAGGAAGGGAGGCGAAGGATGAAGCGCCTCCCCTCCATGAAGAGCGTCGCCCCGGCGAAAGCCGGGGCCTCAGGCCAATGTCGCGCCCCGGTTGCAAAAGGCCCCGGCTTTCGCCGGGGCGACGCTTCTCGGCTAAGGACGCTGCGCGCGGCTAATCACCCGGCGTCCTCTGCGATCTCCGCGCCTCTGCGCGAACCCCGTGGCTCTCGCACCACGAAAAAGCCAAAGCGCCTCCGCGCCTCCGCGTGAACGAAATTACCGCGTCGGCACCGGCTCGGCGCCCGAATAATCATAGAACCCCCGGCCCGTCTTGCGCCCCAACCAGCCCGCCTCGACATATTTCACGAGCAAGGGCGCCGGGCGGAATTTGGGATCGCCGGTGCCGGTGAACAGCACCCGCGTGATCTCCAAGCACGTATCGAGCCCGATGAAATCGGCGAGCGTCAGCGGCCCCATCGGGTGGTTGAGCCCGAGGCGACAGGCGGTGTCGATGTCGCGCACGCTCGCCACGCCCTCGCCGAGCGCGAAACACGCTTCGTTCAGCATCGGCATCAGCACGCGGTTGACGATGAACCCCGGCGCGTCGTTCGCATGGACGATCTCCTTGCCGAGCGTCCGGCCGAAGCTTTCCACCGCCGCCACCGTCGCGTCGCTGGTGGCAAGGCCGCGGATCAGCTCGATCAGCCCCATCACCGGCACCGG
>FRDC01004145.1_pt1 | contig 16354 bp, 20 predicted proteins | sample 1106171 | NCBI WGS metagenome assembly FRDC01 (sample SAMEA3930566, study PRJEB13176) | freshwater metagenome | biome: Drinking water system; feature: drinking water; material: water | place: Singapore | collected 2014-12-20 | reverse complement strand
CGGCGCGGGCCAGTTCAAATGAAGCTTGCCGTTGAGCGCCATCAGAACAAGCCCGGATGCGTGGATGGAATGAAGCGCTCGCCGGGCACCTTCACCCCGAGCACGTCCTCGAAGGCGATCTCCGCCTCGACGTCCTGGATGTCCCAGTCGGCCGAACGCAAGGTGAAGACGTAGGGGCCGCTCTCGATGATGTCGGGAGTCGCGGCCAGCACCAGCTCCAGCGTCACCGTCGCCGGCACCCCGGCCGGGATCGAGCGCAGGTGCGCGATCAGCTCCTGGTCGAGGATGTCCATCAGCAGCCGCACCGCCGTGCGCTTGTCCGGATGCGCGTCCGGCAGCGCGCAGGTGAAGGGCACGCCGCCCTTGAAGACGTTGCCGTTGCTGGTGATGTCGACCGCGTCGGAGCAGACCCGCGCCGGCGGGTCCATGTTCGGATGCTCGATGGTCAGCAGCGCAACCACGACCTCGTCGGTTTCCTGGCGTGTCGCGGCGCGGACGAAGTTGGTGGACGTCACGGCATGATCTCCAGGTTCATCGACACCTCCCACAGCTGCCCGCCCGGCAAAGGGCGGTCCTTCGGCGCCTGGTCGCCGACAAAGCGGAACGTCACCGCCGCTTGTGTCGGCGGATACACCCAGTCGAACGGCAGCGCGCCGAAACCGAGTGTGTCGCGCCAGAACGACTGCAGTGTCGCGAGCTGCGTCCGGTCGACCTCAGTCAGCACCGCCAGCTGCTGCACCACGGCGGTGAAGCGGCGCCGCTGCTTGGCCGGCCCGATGTCCGTCTGCGATCGGATGACGCCGACGCCCCAGCCGTGCTCGTAGCCTTCGACCAGCACGTCCTGCGGCAGCGATGCGGGCCAGACCGGATTCGCCATCGCCTATCTCCGCTGCAGGCCGAAGGTGCTGGACAGCGTGCGCGCAAAGCTGCCGTTGTCGCGCAGGTCGCCGTTCAGCGCGCTGATGAAGAGATCGAGGATCTCGCGCCCGTCGGCGCCGCGCCGGCGCTCCTGGCGCACCTGCTGGCCGCCCTGGGTGTAGATGTTGACCTCGACTTGAGCACCGCCACCGACTCCGCTGGCGCGCACGCCGAGATCGCCGTTCGACAGCCGCTCCAGCGGCAGGGCGGCTTCCGGCCGGCCGGCCTCGGCGATCTCGGTGATCGCTGGACCCATGAACACATTGCCCTTGGCGCTGCGCGTGACGTTGGTGTTGGGGCCGCCGCCGGCGCTGCCGCCCAGGCCGCTGAAGATCGAATCTGCGATGCCGCCGAACAGGTCGTTTACCGGTCCCGCGAAGAGCTGCTGGCTGGCGATCTGCAGGATCTGCTTCCACAGTCCGTCGAGCACGTCGCCGACAGTCCTTGCCTCGACCAGGATGTCGGCCAGGGCCTCGGTGGACACGGCGCCGACCGCTTGCCAGCCATCCTTCCATTTGTCGGTCGTCTCCGAAGCTTCGGCGAGCGTCTCGTCGGCCAGCTCGACGGCCCGGTTGAACGTCTCCTGGTCGATGGCGCCCTGCGCCAGCAGGTCGCCGAGATGTTCGATCGTGTCGGCATACACCTCGGCCGGCGTGCGCAGCTGCTCCATCAGCGCGCGGCCTTCCTCCATCGTGGCGTTGGCGGCGTCCTGCGCCGCGGTCACCAGCTCGTTGGCCTCGCTCTGCCGGAGGATCGACGTCACCAGCGCCTCGATCTGCTGGCCCGCCTCGCTGTCGCGCGTCGCGCCCGCCGCCTTCAGCGCGTTATAGATCGCCTGCTCCTCGTTGGTGCGCGAGAGCTGCGCCTCCTCGAACTGCAGCGCCTCGATCGTCTCGCGGATCTTCTTCGCCGCATCCGACTCGCCGGGCGCGTCGCCTGGGATCGGCGTCGGTGTGATCGTCGCCTGCGGCGTTCCGCCGATCTGTCCAGCCGCCCGCATGAAGGCGGCGGAGTCCTCAAGCTGCCGCAGCTGCTCGTTGATCGCGGCAATGCGGCTGCTGTTGTCGGCCCGCGTCTGGCCGAGCAGGTCGCTCATCCAGTCGAGCACGGGATCGCGCGTGCGCGCCGCGGCCTGCGCGGTCAGGTCGGCGCGCTCCGCCTGCAGGGCGGAGATCTGCCCCTGGACCGCCTCCAGCGGCGACGGGCCGTCGCTCAGCCGGTTGGTGGCGTCGGCCATGCGCTCCAGCAGCGAGACGGTCTGCTCCAGGATGGTGCTGCCGCCATACTTGAAGTTGGCGAGGCTCTTCTGGAAATCACCAAGAGCATCATCGAGTGCGTTTAATCCGCCCGTCAACCCGTCGACCTGCTCGGTGGCGACGCCGCCGATCTGCCCCGCGACCTGGTCGAGGATGATCTGCATCGCCTGGGCGCGGTCGCCGGTCTCCACCAGGCTCTTGATCAGCTCCTGCTGGTCCTTGGTGAAGCTGATGCCCGACCGCCGCAGGGCGGTGAGGCCCGTCTCCGGGTCCTCCAGCGCCTTGCCGAGCTGCAGCACCGCGCTCTGCAGGTCGCCGCCCATCAGCGCGGCGAGATCGGTGGCCAGGCTGATCGCTTCGCGGAACGTGTCGCCCTGCACCTGGCGGAAGGTCAGCAGCACCGCCTCGGCTTGCTTGATCTCGGCATCGTCGAACAAAGTCGCCGCTTCGAGCTGGTCGGCCAGTTCCGAGAGTTCCTCGGCGGTGATGCCCACCGTGCCGCCCGTCGCCCGCAGCACCGCGTTGAGGTTGGCGGTCGCCCGCTCCGCCGCCGTCACCTCCCGCGTCACCGCGGAGAGCAGCCGCTGCACGCCGCTGAAACCCGCATAGGCGCCGATCGCCGAGATGACCAGGCCCTTGACCCGGCCGAGCGCGCCGCCCATGGCGTCGAGGCCGCGCGTTGCCTCGCGGCCGGCGCGCTGGCCTTCCTTGCCGAGCTTGTCCAGCGCCTCCTGGCCGACCTTCACCTCGCCGACGAAGCCGCTGCCGTCCGCCTTCAGGGTGATGCCGAGTGTGAGATCAGCCATCGCTTTCACTCCCACGATCCGAGCGCCGCCTGGGTTGGCGGGCGGCGGGCGGCGCGAGGATCACGCTCGTCGAGCCTTTTCGACGAGCACTTCGAGTGCCGACTGCTCCATCGTCTGGAGATCCTCGAAGGGCACCGGGTCGACCGACGGCCGCATCATCCGCGCCGCGGCTTCCACGCCCTGATAATCCAGGCCCGTCGGAACACCACCCATCCCGGCACGCCGCCACTGCGACGCGCTTGCCGCGAACAGGCGCACCGCGTCCCAGTTCTCCGGCAGGACGGGGAACTTCGAGTCGGCGTCGTTTCGTCGGCTCCTTGCGGCCCATTGGTCCTGGATCTCCGCGGGTGCGTCGAGGTCGCGCAGCTCCTGCGCTACTGCATCGTCGCCGGCGGTTGGATCGCGGCCGCCGGCCCACCGGCGGGCGGCCTCTCGGAGTTTTTTCTTTTGGCCCCGGTCTGGCACTCGACGAAGGCGGTGACGAGGCCGCGATGCGCGTAGGGGATCGCGAGCATGGTCGCCAGGTGCTCGGCGGAGAATGCCAGCTCGCGCGCGCCGCCATCGGCGGTCGCCATGCTGACGCCGCGCCAGGCGACGATCTGCTCCTTCAGCCGGTCGGTCTTCAGCATGGAGCGCGGATCGTCGACCGGCACCAGCTTGAAGCAGACTTCGAACTCTTGCGTCTTGGTCTCGCCGCCGTCGACCGGCACCTCGACCTTGACCGGCCACCAGACCAGCCGTTCCTTGTCCAGCACGAACATCGAAGACTCCTTTCAGTGCGCCGCCCCGTCGCGGCCGCCCCACCAACCCCGCTCCGGGGCGGCGCGGAATTGGTCGGCCGGTAGGTTGGCGCGGCGGATACCGGCCGTGATGCGCTCCGCCCGCGCCGCCGCGCTCCGACGATCGCCGCGTGTGGTGGGTTGGCGGGCGCCGCCGCGCGCGGCGATGATCACTTGACCGTGACCTTCACCTCGTCGTTCCCCGCGTTCGGGTGCAGCTGGCCGTCCATGGTCAGGATGGTGAGGCCGTTGCGCTCGCCGAAGCGCGGGTTCATCAGCTGCGCCTTCGGCGCGTCGACCTGAACGATGCTGCCGGCGACGCTGCCGTGGATCAGCTGCATCGTGTCCAGCGTGTTGCCGCTGATCGCGCTGAAATAGTTCTTCTGCGCGATCGTCGGATTCTCGATCACCACCTGGAAGGTCGGCTCGCGGTTGGTGATCTTCACGTTCTTGGAGTTGACCCAGTCGTAGAACGCGACGACGTTCGCCATGTCGATCGACAGCTCGGCCAGCGCGCAGGCATAGCCGTGCAGGGTGAAGGTCGGCGTGTTTGCCTTGTTGACGATCAGCGGCTCGGTCCAGCCGGTGAAGTCCGGCGTCGGCATCGCCGTGTCGTCGGGCGCCAGCGGCAGGCCGGTCATCGCCACGCGCAGCTTCGGCGCCTCGCCGGCCATGAACTCGAAGCGCGCATTTCCCATGTAGCCGTTGGCGCGGCCGCGCAGCCCGTCATTGTTCCAGTAGCTGGTCATCGCGTCCTGGGCGGCGGAGACCGGCGAATATTGCACGTCAACGCCGACGCTGACCGTCTCGGAGAAGCCGCAGCAGCGCAGGTCGAGGCCCCATTTCGGCACAGTGCCGGCGGCGCCGGCGCCGGCCATCTCGACGAAGTAGCTGAGACTCGCCTTGGCGTTCGCCATCAGCGACTTCGCCCCGCGCCCCATCCAGGGCTTGATGGGCGACCGGCCGACGACGTCAGCCTCGTGGGGCGCGAAGTCGACCTCGTGCGCCAGCACCGCGTCGGTGCCCGCCGGCGCCGGATCGACGCCGTAGGTGGTCTCGCGCTTGCGCAGCAGAACCTTCTTCGCCCAGAACATGGCCTACTCCTTCTCGCTCGCCGGCGACGGCAGGGTTGGTGTGGCGGCTGGCGGCGTCGGCGAGACTTTCACATCACCTCCGTCGCCGCCGATGGCCGCCCCGCCAACCCCATCGCCGGCGACGGTAGGGTTGGTGTGGCGGCTGCCGGCGCCGGCGATCACCTCACGTGTCGCCTCTTCGACGCGCGTTCGAACGCCGTCCTTGACCACGTAGCTGCCGCCCTCGGCGGGCGGCGGTAGCTCGGTTTGTCTCTGCGGGTCCGGTCTCTTGGCCATGGTCAGACTCCCACCTGGAAATGACGGGTCGCGTAGGCGAGGCGCGCGCCGTGGCAGAGAACGTCGGCGAACATCACCGGCCCGTGCTCGATGAGCTGCATACCGAGGGTCGGCGCCGGCGCCTGTGTGCCCTCGATGAGGCCGCCCAGCGTCTCGTCGGCGCGGAAGGCATCGCGGACGCTGTCGATCAATCCGTCGAAGACCAGCTCGGTTTCCGCTGAATCGTCGATCGCCATGAAGCCGCGGATCTGCCAGCGGTTGTCGATGGTGTAGCGCCCGATCGCCGGTGACACTTGCGACATGGCCACGCGGCGGATGTGCCAGCCCCGCAGCTGGCCACCCGTCACGTAGAGCGATTTGAGATCCGCGACCCGCGCGGCCAGCCGCTCGTAGCGGTGCACCACCCCGACGCCGGCGACGGTCTCCATCTTCGCCTTGATCGCGTCGCGGATCTGCGCGGTCGTCGGCATCACACCACCCCGCGCGCGAGAACAGGGTTGGCCCGCCGACGAATGTCGGCCTTCGCCTCCGGGCGGCTGGTCGAGCGCGCGCGCATTACCGACCTACCTGCGCCAGCTTGTCGATGGCGCGCTGCGTGGCCGCGCGGATGATGCGCGCGACGACCGTTTCGCTGGCCTCGATGCCGCGCTCGAACATGAAGGCGCCCTTGGTTCCCTCCCGCGCGATCTTGCGGGCAACCGCGAACCCGACCCGCTCGGCCTCTTCCGGCGGCAGGCCGAATTTCAGGCGCGCCCAATCGCTCAACGCCTGGATAGGCGGGAAATGCGGCTTGGTGCCCAGCTCGACCGGGATCGCGTAGCCGATCGAAGTGCCGACGGCCCCGATGATCTCGTCCCCGGCGCGCCGCGGCTCGCGTGCGCCGATCGAACTGCGCAACAGGTTGGTTGTCGTCGGCGTCCGCTCCTTCACCTGGCGCTCGACATAGAGCGAGGCCTCCAACACCCCGACGACAAGCTCATCGGCGATGATGTCCGGCGCGCGCTTCCAGGCCTCGGCCACGGCGGCGACCTCGCTGGCGTCGAACTCGACCCGAATCCCGGTCATGACGGCTCCGCCACGACGCAGGGCTGTGTCGGCCAGTTGCGCTCGGTGGCCACGGCCAAGCCGATCACGATGAGGAAGAAGCAGGCGATGATGACGACGTCCCTCATCGCCGCAACCCATGCGTCAGCCGAGGGCCGCCCAGCGAATCCTTGATATTGAGTTCGACCACCGCGCCGGCGGCGACGGCGCGCTTCGGATCGAGGCCCAGCCGGTCATAGTAGGATTTCCGCAGGGCGCGGGCGCGGGCGGCGAACTCGGCCGAGCGTGAGCGGTGGTCGACTGCGTCGGCGCCGATCGTCGAATCGCTCGCTCCGGCGAAGAAGGCCGCGAGCTGGTCCAGCAGCATCGCTGCCGCATAGGACGCCACGGCCTCCCGGTCACCGACCGGAATCGTGTCGCCGCCGCCGTCCAGCTGATGCCGGATCGTGTAGGTCGCGCGCACCGACTGCCCGGCGCCGATCGCGCTGTCGAGCTGGATCACAGTACTCGCCGGCTTCTGGTAGAGCCGATAGCTCTCGGTCTGGATCTTGGTGGGCGGCACGTTGCCGATCGGGTGCTCCAGGCTGCGCAGCTCGGAGAAGTCCGCTTCCCACGCCGCCGGCAGCGCCAGCTCGTTGCCTCCAGCGGCGACCAGGTCCTCGACCTTGGTGCGCGGCCGGTCCTTGCTGTAGGCTTGGGACGCCAAGCCGATCGCCAGGTCGCGGTCGGTCGTCGCGATCTTCGTGGTGTCGTCGCGCACCAGGTCGTCGACGAGGGCTTGGTAGTCGCTCAGCAAGAGCTTCGCTCCGACGCGCGGGCCGCTGCCGCCAGCCAACCCAGCGGCCCGCGCTCAGGGGTCGGCGTATTCACGATTATTCAAATCCAGAGGCCGGCGCGGGCCCGAAGGCATGAAGACCCGGCACCGGCCCCTGGTGGCGCACCCCCTCGTGGCACGAGAGGTTGCATTCAGTGCCCGACCCCATCCGCGCGCGGTGGGTTGGCGGGCGGCGCCGCGCGCGGATGGCCGCGCGCCAGCGCCTACTTGCGAAACAGCGTCACCAGCACGACGATGTCGTTCCACGTCGGCGAGGTGCCGCCGATCGCGAGGTTGACCGTCATCGCCGCCTCGTCGGCCAGGTTCGCGTCGGTGACGGTCGCCTCCGCGACCGCGCCGGCGGTGACCGCGACCGGCGCCGAGAGGATGCTGACACCGCCCTCCATCACGTCGACGGTGAGGGTCGGCGAAGTGCCGCCCGAGGCGCGCGCCGAGGCGGTGACGCCGAGCACGGCGGCCTCGAAGGGCAGCGTGAAGCGCGCGACCGCCGTCGTGTTCGCGGTGTATTGCCCGCTGATATGCAGCGGGATCACGACGACCTGGCCGGCGCCGGGCGTGACGTTCGGGGTCGCGGCCAGCGCCGGAAGCGGAGCCAAGGCAGCGATCGGCATGACGAGCGCCGCCATGGCGAGCAGCCCGGCGACGAGGAACCTGCGAACCAACCTCATGTCGTCTCCTCTCTCAGCCGCTCCATAGGCGGGCGGCGCATAGGGTTGGCGTGGCGGCTGTGTGCCGCCCGCCCCCGGTCGTCGCTACGCGACGACCGACTTATCAAACGCGCGGAAGTCGAGAACATTGCCGCCGTAGATATGGCGGAGCTTGTAGGTCACCTTGTCGTTGGTGAACATGGAGCCGACCGTCGGCGCGTCCTGGACGAAGATCTCCGGCTCCTCGTTGCCGTTGAAGAAGCCGATCTCGATGCCGGGGATGTCCATCGGGTCGGCATAGAGCGCCCAATCGTTGGTGTCGGTCCAGTACCACACAGGCAGGATGTCCGGGACCAGCGACTGGATGAAGGTCTTCTCGTTGTTGGTGCTGAGCTTGAAGATGTTGACTGCCGCCTCCTGGCCGTCGACGGAAACCATGACGCCCTTCGGCCCGATGCCGAGGCGGTCATTGGAGTTCAGCTCGGTCTGCTTCAGCATCGCGAGGCGACGCGCGGCGAAGCTGGTGGCGTCCAGCGCCGCCGCCCCGAGATTGCCGTGCGAGGCGTGGAATAGCGCGATGCCGTCATAGACCGTCGGGTTGGTGCGGATGAAGTCGAGCACGAACTTCGACAGCGTGCGCTTGGCGGCGCGGGCCATCTTGATCGGGATCTGGCGGATGGCGCCGACGTCGTCGTTGGCGATCATCTCCAGCGTCACGTCCTCGGTGCCGCCGCGCTTCTGGATCGCGTAGGTCGCCTTCTCGTCGGTCGGCGAGGCCTGCGCGACATAGGGACCGCCTTCGCCGACGATCGGCAGGTCGCCGTAGCCGCCGTAGCGCGTGCGCTCGTTGCTGCGGAAGTCCTTGATCGGCACGGGCGTGGTGATGATCTGCTTGTAGACGTCGTAGCTGTTCGGCGTCCGATAGTCGGCGATCAGGCGGCGGGTGATCGAGTTGCCGAGCACGTTCGACCAGCTGCCGGAACCGAGCGACTCCCGCAGCAGCGCCTCGTCGCAGTTGGCGAGCTGGCCGCTGATGCCGTGATCGCCTGTTACCACGACATAGCATTCGCGGAACGAACGCGCGTGCCGATGGTCCTTGTGCGCGGGGTCGAAGAAGGCGTCGAGCATCGCCGCGACCTTCTCCGCCCGCGTTTCGCCGGTCTCGATGCGCGGCAGATCGCCCATGCGCACGTGGCCGCTCTCGGTGAAGGTGGCGATGTAGGCCCGCTCGTCGGCGATCGCCTTGTCGACGTCGGCCTCGGTGAACTTCGCCTGCAGCGTGAACTGCGCCGTGAGCTTCTCCTTGGCCTTGGCCGGCAGGTTGCTGGCCGTGATCGTGGCGCGGGCGTAGCTGCGGGCGTCGGTCATGCGGATGACCTCCGCGAGCTGGTCCTGCGTGACCGCGCCGTTGGCGGGTGGCGTTGCTGGCGCGGCCGGCGTCATGGCCTCGCGCAGAATGCCCTGCAGCTGCTCCTCGGTGAGGGCCGTCACGTCCTTGCCGCGCAGCAGGTCGGCGCGCGTCGCTTCGATGAGGGCGATGAGCTGTTCGCGAGTCATGATCGGTTCCTTTTTCGCTTCGACGAGTCCGATGACCTGGCCGCCGGCGCCCGGCTCGACGATCAGATCGACGGAGTTGACCTTGATGAACTTCGTGGCGGTGCGCCGGCCGGCGCCTGGTCCGGGCTTCACGTGGCCGGCGGCGTCGATCGAGAAGCCGAACAGGCTGGACAGGCCGCCCTTGACCGCCTCGCGGATCTTCACCGCCTCGGGGCCTTCCGGGTTGAGCAGCTGGAACTCCGCCTGCAGCTCGCCGGTGTCTGGCGAACGACCCTCGACGAAGCTTGGAGCGTAGATGCCGCCGATCAGGTTGCGGAAATCCTTGCCGCGGCCGGCGAGGTGTTCCTCGTCGCTCTTCACGAAAACGCGGACGCCTTCGAACAGCGGCGCCGCCTCGCGCAGCACGGAGTCGGGATAGAAGTTGCCGTTGCCGCTGAGGCCGGACTTGACCACGCGGATCTTGTAGCGTCCGGCACCGCCGGCGGCCTCGCGGATGATCGCGCCCGCCGCCGCCTCGCGCATCGCGACGGGGTCGTAGGACGCGACGACCTCGACCGGCGTGCCGAGCGTGAGCGTGTTCGCCGCCGGGTCGTGCGTGTAGGGATAGGACCAGATCTTCGTGTCGCGCCGCACAACGACGCGGTCGGCATAGAGCGCCAGCACGTTCGGCCAGCAATCACCGTCGCCGGTCGCCTTGAACAGCTTGCGCAGCGCATCGTGCAGCATCTCGCCGAGCTGGCGATAGTCGGTGGTGATGGCCTCGCGGATCGCGGCCTCGCCGACGATGCCGAGCGCCGGCACGGTTGCCAGCGCTTCGCGGAACGTCACGACCTGGTCGGAGCGGTTCGGCATCAGGCGGCCACGTCGAGCTTCTGGCCGTCGATCGTGACGATCACCACGCGATCGCCGCGCACGGCGTGCGAGAAGATGTCAGCCGCGGTGATCGGTCGGGTGACGACCAGCTTCTGCTTGGTCTTGGGATCGACCTTCACCTGGCCGTCCTTCTCCAGGTCGAACACCGTCACCATCGCGCCCTTGGCCATCCGGGCCAGCCGCTCGGCGGAGTAGCCTTCCGCCTCGCTGGTGGTGGTCGCTTCCGGCGCGTCAGAGGGCTGCTGGTTCTTAGCCATTTGGTCGTCTCCGAAGGGTCTGGTTGCCAGAGCGGCAAAGTTCGGCGACCTTATCGACGCCCCCCTGGACCCGGCACCCGAACACCTGTTCGGGGTTTCCTGGCCGAGCGACGGCGGGGTTGGGACCGTTCCGAGGGCCGCCCGGGTTGGCGGGCGGCGGGCGGCCCGAGACCCGCAACTGCCGATTCCGGCCGGCGGAGCCGGGCGGGATGCCCCGCGACTCGGCCGCAAACCGTTTAAAAAGGCGTTTGAAGGATTTCCGGCTACGGGTGCCGCGGCGGGGGGTGCCAGAGGGGCCTGTAAGGCCACCTATTGGGCGTTAACGGACACCCCTAGGTTTTCGGGCCGGAACCCCAGGCGGGCGGCCAGGTCACGCGGTCGAGGGCTCGCGGACCGATTCGCTGCCGTCCGGGTGGGTGTAGACCACGCGGCACCAAGGGCAGCCGCCCATCTGGGCGGCCACGGCGGCATTGCCGCTGAGGTCGCAGCGTGGCGGACCCTGGCAGATCCAGGCCTCGGTGAGCGCATCATCCTCGTCGAGATCCGCGTTGTCGACGTCCGGGTCCCGCTCCCTGGTCATCAGCTGTCCCAGCTCTCCATGTAGGGGATCGACTCGCAGCCGCAATTGATGCTCTCCGCCGCCGGCGCCTTGGGGTCGCGCGGGAACATCAGCGAGACGCCGTTCGCCAGCGTGAAAGGCTCGTCGACCGCGCGCACCTGGCCGTCGATCGCATCGTGGTGCGGCCGCGGGTGCAGCTTGCCGGAGCGGCGCCATTGCTTCTTCAGCCCCGGCAGCTTCTTCCCCGCCTGTTCCATGCGCTCCTGCGCGGCCACCGAGTAGACGCGCCCCAGCTCGGTGCGCACGATCGTCGTCGCCCGCGCGCGGCCGCCCTCGATCATCTCGCCGATCGCCGCCGCCGCCTGATGCTGGTTCTTGGCGCCGATCAGCACCAGGCCCAGCTCGTTGTTGATCCGGTTCGCCGTCGTCAGGCTGATGTCGCCGATGCGGTCGGTCATGAAGGCGCGCATCGCGCGCAGCTGTCGCGTGTCGATCTCGCCCAGCGCCGCCGAGATGTTGAACCGCGGCCCGCCGGCGGCGGCGAGCGGCGCGTCGACCTTGTCGATGCCGGCGCCCCACGCCTGGCCGGCCGCCTGGCCCAGTCTTGCCGAGGCGCCGCGCTCCATGCGCTCCAGCGCGTCGCGCACGCTCTTCTGCAGGTTGGTGAGATGGAAGGCCTGCCAGGATTTCGGATCGGGCGCCAGCGCCAGGTCCCGCGTGATCTGCTCCAGCGCGTCCTTGAGCAGCCGGCGGATCTCGCGGTCGGTGTCCCGCTGGATGCGAGTCAGCCGGCGCGTCTGTGTGATCGCGGCGGCACGCAGCGCCCGGTCCTTCTTCGGCTCGTCGCTCATGGCTTTCGTGCTGGCGGAACAGGCTCGACTTCGCGCCAGGACGGGTCGATGCCACACATGCGCCAGTGCTCTTCGCAATAGTGCAGATCCGGCCCGATCTCGTGCGCGTGGCGCGCACAGACCTTCCGATCGCAGGTCTTGTCGCTGCGTATGGGATAGTCACACAGGATGCCGGCGGGCGCACCGCATTCGGCACAGCGGGCTCTTGGTCGCCGCCTGGTGCAGATGAGGCCGCGCACGCCGTCTGGAGTCTGGAACGGATGGCACGGCATCGGCGCTACTCTTCCTCTGCGCTGCCGCGGCCGGTGGCGCCCTCTTCGATGTCATCATCGTCCGGCACCTCGCTGAAGGTGTCCGCCTCTCGGCGCGCCGCGACTTCCTCCTTCGCCGCCTTGAGTTCCGCCTCCGCGTCGATCTCCACGCCGAGCCGCCCGGCGACCGCGTTGATGATGCGCAGCGCGGTCAGCTCCGTGACGAAGCCGCGGTCGACCGCGCTGGCGCAGCCGGCGACGACCTGCGCCAGCGCGCTCGCGTAGGCGGAGATGTCCTTGGTCAGCAGCTCCGGGAAGATCGCCTGGGGCGCCAGCTCTTCGTCCTCGCCGTCGATCCAGCTGAGGCCGCTGGGGTCGAGGCCGCGCGAAATCACGAAGCGTCCGATGTCCTGGAGGATCAGCCGCCAGATGCGCTGCACCATCGCCAGCATCTTGTAGGTCGGATCGCCCATCTCGCTGGCGGTCGCCTTGCTGACGTCGACGCCGCCGCCGAACCAGTGCTCCGGCAAGGTGCTGCCCGACAGCATGTGGTTGCGGAACAGGCGCGCGGCCGCAGCGGACTCGTAGCTGCCCAGCTCCGGGGACTCGCTCTTCCATGTCTCGCTGTCATTGTGGACCCGCACGCTGCCCGGCTTCGGCGCCGTGATCTCTTTTGCTTTCGCCTTCACCTCATCGGCCGTCGCGCCGTTGAGCGTCACGTCCCACATGAAGCTGCGCATCACATGCGAGCGATCGATCTCGCCGAACATGAACTGCTCATAGGCGTCGAGCCAGTCGATCTGGCCGAGCAGCGCGCTGTGTCCGCGCGGCACCGCGGTCAGGTCGTTGATCGCGTAGTAGAAGCAATCGCCGTCGGTGAAGGTCGTGCGGATCTGCCGGGTCCGCTCGGTGAAGCAATCCTCCTCCGAGCCCATGACGATGATGCGGTAGCGCCGCGCTTGCCCCTTCCGGTTCTTCTTGGTGACCACGCCGATCGGCTGCTCGGGATTGTCCGGGTCGGTGACCAAGGTCGCGATCAGCGCCGGGTCGAGGTTGCCGAGCCGGACCCGCCCATCGATGCGCACGAAGACCGGCCAGCACTGCTCGCCGTTGAGCGCCATCTCGCGCACCTTCTTGGTCAGCTTCAGGTCCATGCGGTTGATCGGGTCGTGCCAGAAGGCGTCGAGGAACTTCTGCGCCTCGGGGTTCTTCGCCACGAGCTGAACGCCCTCGGCCAGCAGATAGGCGATCGGCAGCTCGATCATCCGGTTGGCGAGCAGGTTCGACTGCCACAGATAGATCGCGAGGTCGCGCATGCGCTCGCGCGTCATCGGCGTCAGGTCGCGGTCCGAATCGCCGGTCAGCTTGCGCCACTGGTCTTCGTCCGCGTCGACCGGCTGACCGATCCCGAAGGCTTCTCTGAGTTTAGCGGTCGACGCCGGCGCCGGCGCAGCTGGCGTTGTAGCTTCGCCCGGCATCGCGCCTTCCTCGACCTCGCCGGCGACCGCGCCGCGGCGGAACAGCTTCGCGATCCGCTCGAAAAGAATGGGCCTCGCCATCATCGACTCCTGAACACGCCGCGCTGCATCTCGAATCGGCGGCCGAACATTTGGACCTGCGGCCGCTCCGGCATGGATTGCGGGCGCAGATCCTCGCGCTTGCCCTCGACGGTGGCGCCGGCCGCTGGCTGCACGAGATTGGCGCCGGCCAGCAGCGCCAGCATGTGCGCCCAGAAATGGTCGGCATGGCCGATCGATTCCGACCGCTCGGCGTCGAAGCGGGGCGCGCCGGCGACCGTCGTCATCTTCCGGACGGCATGGTGGCTCTCGCGGATCTGCCGGTCGACCGGGATGCGAACCCTCCGGTCCTCGAACATCTGTTTGCCGCGTGTCGCGAGATCCTGCTTTGCCGGCAGCGTGAACAGAACGCCCTCGACCTTGTACTCGCCATGCCGCTTCTTCGCGTCCTCGACCACCTTCTCGCCCATGCCGGTCTGGTCGATGCAGGCGCGGCGCACATCGTAGCTTCCCATCAGCCGGTCGAACTCCGCGTCCTGCTCGGCGAACTTCCTGCCCTTCAGGCTCACCACCTCGCGTGTGATCATCACGTCGCCGACCAGCTCGTCGACCCACATGACGCTGAGGTCGCGCTTGCGGCCGATGTCCCAGCCGGCGTAGCACGGGCCGCCGGCATAGAGCGCCGGCTTGCCGGCGTCGGCGTGCTCGTTGGCGGTGATCAACTCCCAGGTGAGCCAGGCGGTCGCCTCGTCGACGGGCTGGCACATGAACTCCTGCAGCCACGTCTCCTCGTCGCCGGCGGCGTCGTGCTGCTCCGCCAGCCAGGCCGCGCGCTCCTCCTCGGACAGCGCGCGCCCCATGATCTTGTCCGCCAGGCCCTGCCGCACCGCGTCCTCGATCGTCGTCGTGTGCAGCGACCAGTTGTTGCCCTTCTTCGCCGCGTCGACCATGCGGTAGTAGCGGTTGCCCTTGCCGCGATAGGTCGAGAGCACCCGGACCGGGAATCCCCAGGTGATGATCGGCAGCGCGGCCTTCCACAGCTCCTCGGGCTGGGCGTGGAACGCATACTCGTCGACCACCAGCTTGCCGCCCTTGGACCTGAACGCCTTGGGGTTCGACGACAGGCCGTGGATTCGCTTGCCCGTGGCGAACTCGATCGTGCGCGCCTTGATGTCGTCCTGCTTGTCGATGACGATCTCGCCCAGGTCCTGCGCCGCGATGTCGTAGAGCCGGGTCCACATCTCGCAATATCGGATGTACTCCGCGGCGGCGCTGTCGTCGGCCGAGGTGAACCACACGTCGATCGGCTGATCGGCCTTGGAGGCGTCGATCACGTCCTCATAGGATTCGGCGTAGGTCGCACCGATGCGGCGCGACTTCTCCCAGATCTTGAAGCGCGACTGGTCGGCGATCCACTTTGCCTGATACGGCAGGAAGTAGCCGCCGGTCATCACGGCCGCCAGGCGAGCGAGCGCAGGGTTGGAGTGGCGGCTGCGCGAGCGGCGATCATCATCGCACGATCCCCAGGATCTCCCGCTCGATGGTCGCAATGGTTTCGGCGGAAAGCCCGGCCCTCTTCAGGGTTCCCGTCGCTTGCTGCGCCGCCGCCGTGGTCTTCTCCGCCATCTCCGCCTTGACCCGCTCGCGGATCTTCGCGTCGCGGTCGACGTCGATCTTCGCCGCCTGGCTGAGGCGCTGCAGCGCGGTGCCCAGGAAGTAGGCGTCCTGCGACCCCAGCTCAACCGGCTTCTCGCCGTCGCCCATCATCAGCTTCATCAGCAGGCTGTGCATCAGCTCGATGTTGAGCCGGGCCGTCTTGTTCTCCGGCTCCGCGCCGAACCTGTCGACGATGGCGTTGGCGACGGCGCGCGTGCGCTGGATCTCCTCGGCGACCTGGTCGAGGCCCTTCACGTGGCGCCCCAGCGCGGAGCGCGAGATTTGCTGCGCGCCGGGCGCGTCCAGCTCGGTCAGCTTGCCGAGGATCTCGTCGATGGTGCGGCCGTCGCGGCGCAGCTTGCCGATCAGCTCGCGCACTTCCGGCGGCAGGCGGTCGATCGACGACGGGCGCGGCATGGGTTACCTGCTCGCCGATGGGGTTGGTGGGGCGGCCATCGGCATCACCTACTGCCCGCCGGGTGACGGCTTCTTCACGCCCTCGACCTCGACCCGTCCTTCCGCGACGTCGATTCCCCGCTCGGTGATGGTCGCCACCATCACCGTCTCGTTGAAATGCTCGAGCCTGACCAGGCGCCGCTCCTTCAGGAATTCGAGGTCGTCGCGGATGTCGTCGCGGGTAGCGGCGAGGTGGCCGATCAGACGGACACCCTGGAGCAGGATGGAATCGTTGCCGCTGCCGCCGCTCTGCTTGAGCAGGCGCAGGATCACCAGCCGGCGGTCGTGCGTCAGGTGTTCGAAGTAGCTGCGGGGGGCGGTCATTTGCGTTCGCGGAGATAGCCGTCCATCACCTGGACCTGGTGCTTGATCGTCTTGTGCAGCTCCTCGATGCCGTCCATCCGCTCGTTGTGGACGTTGAGCTTGCCGGTCAGCTCGGTCATGGCGATCTGCAGCTGGTGCAGTTCCTCCTTGCTCGGTGATTGCCCGACCTGCTGAGTCAGCAGCTGGTTCGCCACCTCCAGAGCCGCGACCCGGAGCTGCAGGGCGGCCTGGTCGCCCTTCGAAGCGAACACCGACCGCATATAGAGCATGAAAATGGCCGCGCCGATGGCCACCGCCCATTGCAGCACGGTCAGGACCGGCTGGAGCTGCTTGAGCGTCTCCATGCTCGGCTCCGTCAGATGGCGCCGATCAGCGCCGAGACGCGCTCCTGGTTGCGT
>FRDC01001259.1_pt1 | contig 16355 bp, 22 predicted proteins | sample 1106171 | NCBI WGS metagenome assembly FRDC01 (sample SAMEA3930566, study PRJEB13176) | freshwater metagenome | biome: Drinking water system; feature: drinking water; material: water | place: Singapore | collected 2014-12-20 | reverse complement strand
GGAATGGTCGACTTGGTTTGTAATGGCGGAGAGAAGTCGCGGCTTTCAGAACCGAATGTGCTGAATGGGCTGCGTAGTTACTCCACCGAAACTACTCAGAAACCTAACAAAGCGTCGCAGCTCTTTCAACTTCCGATCTCCTTCCTTGCTACCTCCATTCTCCTGCCAATCTGACTCCGAGCATAACCGCATGACGCGCTGAAGAGTGCTCTTCACGTTGTCACGGTTGTCACAAGCTGGTGCTTCGATGACGAAGCCGCAACGGGGTTCGGCTTATCGGAGGAAACTCCAACTTTCCTTAGACCGATACGCCTTTCTGAAACGCGTGCATGTCGCTCGCGCAAACAGAAAGGAAAGTCCGTATGTTACGAAAAATAGTCGTTCTAATGAGTCTGGCTTTATGTGCAACCCTCTCATCATGTGGCGGGGATGGGCCGCAAGTCCCGACCTCCAACACAAGTGGAGGCTCGGGCGGTAGTGGAGGAGGCGGTGGAGGTGGGAGTACTCCCAGCATGTCCACCGACTGGCGGGACTACAACTTCATGTTCGGCTGCAGCCTCAGCTACAGTGGCGCGAGCTACTCGTTCAGCGCTCAGTACAAGAAGTTCTCCCAGCCGATCGCCGTTACTCAGTCACAGGTTGGAGCTGTCATCACAGGTATCTTCTACCCGAGCGGTCAAACGGTCGCACTCTACGACGATGTAGCGGGATCGCCGGGAAGTCTCTTGGCAACGGCGAACGCGTCGAACTACTACGACAAGGCAGATGGAGGAGGCTCGATGTGCTGTAGCGATCGAACCTTCGCGTGGTACTTCCCGAGCTTCGTGAGCACGAACATCGGGGACACCTATCACGTCGTCATCACGCCGAACGATCCGACGGAGTTCAACAGCTTCAGGGTCTCTGTGCTCCAAGGCGGCTCCTGCTACGCTTCGCAGACGATGCGATGCCAGAAGATGGATAACACCTGGGAGAACTGCCAGATCACAGGTGGTAACTTCAACGTGCTCTTGCAGGACGTTCTGTACTAGACGATCGAAAGGATGATCGGAGGACGGGTCCAATAGCTTCTACGCTGTGGGCTCGTCCTCACCCATAGACAAGGTGTCTCTATTCCTATGGAGAGATTTTTGGACACCTTAGAGAAGACTCCAGTCGATCAACTCTCGCCAGGTCTCTTCGGTCCCACCTTCAAGCCAACCGTATCGTACATCTTCACGACCAGTTCGCGGATCTGGCCTACGGCCTTCGTGGTTTCGACAGCAGCTTCTCGCATCCGAATGATCTCGGCGCAGATCTCCTCATCGGACGCCGCCTTCAATGCCTGTGGAGGGATCAGCGCCTTGGACACATTCTGGTTCAGTCCGAGTGAGAACGCCGAGAGTTGTTGGCGCTGTTCAAACAAGCGCTTCTCATCGACGGTCTTGCCGACGGAAGCCAGCGCTACAAACGGGGTTAGTGGAACCGCGTAGCCGTATGTCCACCCCGTGACGCAGCCAGGATCCTCAACCGGAAACTGAAAGAAGCCTGTTTCTGGAAAGTAGAACGCGAACCCTTCCGGTAGCTGAACCCACAGCACCTTATGGTCCGACGCGTGCGCCATGACGAGCTGGTTGAGGTAGTCCTCTCCCTTGAGGAGCATGGTATCGAGGTCCGAGCCTTCCTTGCCATCTTCGAGACGGACCTTCTTAAAGCGAGCGACCTGAACGAAGTGATAGAGGTGAAGTGCTCGGTACACCGCCCAGTCCGAAACGTCCTTGATCGGGTTCTTCACCACCTCAGCCTTGAAGCGATCGACGAGGCTCGCTTTGAACTTGCCGAGAGGTGCCTCAACGTACTTCGAGATGAGCTGCTCGACCTCGCGAGTGTTCGCGTCGGTCGTGGCAAACAAGGTTCCGGTGTTTCCGTCGCAGATCTTTCCTGTCGGAAAGTCGTAGTATCGCACATCCTTGTTCCTGATGTGCCACGGCTCGGTGAGCTTCTCGGTGACGTAGTGGCAGTTCAGAGTTTCACTCCCAGCTTCTCGGCTAGAGCTTTGAACTTATAGTAGTCATCAGTTTGCGGCTGATACGTTCCGTCCCTGGTGAAGGTGTTATTTTTTCCCTCAAAGTAAGTCCGTAGTTGCGCTGCCAAAGCCGGATCTTGCTTACTGAGCGCCGTCCCTACCATCCCCAGAAGGTCTTCCAGGTATGCCAACCTATCGAACATTATGCCTCCTCACTTTTTCTCACACTTGATCGTGACCTCGATCCCGCTGTTACCGCTTACTCCTATGCCCCAGACCTTCGCCGAGGCGTCCCAAGCCATCGTGAACTTGAACTCATCGCCCTTCTTGAGTGCAGTGCAAAGGTTGTCTCGCATCTCACGAACTAGAGCGGCGATCTGCCCCGGAGTAGACTGGCCGATGACCTGCTTCGCAGGTACTTCGACTCTGTAGCCCTTCTCTTTCTCAGCCTGCTTCATCATCACTTCAAAGCGCTGATCCCCAACGATCGAACGAAGGGTCTGTTCGTCGGTCGGGTTCTTTGGATCCAGCCTGATCACGCCATCAGCGATCACCGGAAACTTGGGGGATCTGCCATCATCGGCGCTTGCACCCGAACAAGATAAGACCAGCGCTCCGAACACAATCCACCGTTTTATGCTCGTCTTCAGCATCATTCCCCCCTTTGCATCTCATCTTACAGAACTGATCGCCTTTTGACCGTTGAAACTTCAGTCCGTATAGAAATACTCACGCTCGAATAACGCCGCTCAGCATTAACTGGTTTCACGGAGCTATCAAGGATGTCGCGAGGCGATCACTATCAAACGAAACGCGTCCAGTTACTCGATCTTCGCATCGCCCCACATCTTATCGAAGCGGGTCTTGTATCGCTCTACGATCGCAGGAGTTGAAAGGTAAACCTGGTTCTCCTGGTTCGCGGTCGAAGCATGGTTCGTGTAGTTGAAGGATCCAGTCTCGACGCGCTTACCATCAACGACTGTGAACTTGTCGTGCATGATACCCCGCTGGTAGCCGAAGCGAACTTTCACGCCAGCCTTCTGAAGAAGACCCACGGCGGAATGGCTTCCCTTGGACTGTTTCCGATCCACTACCACACGGACGGGGATCTTCTTCGATTGAACCAGGATCGCATGAACGATCTGATCTTCGTTCACGTCGTAGATCGCAACGTCGAGTGAACCCTTTGCGCTCTCGATGAACTTCGCGAGCTTGATCGCGCACGGTTCATCTGGAGCGAAACAGATCTCGTTATCCTCGGGAGCCTTAACGAGCGCAGTATCAATGACCTGCTTCACGCCTTGAGCAAGCGTATGCTTCTTCGTCCTCGCAGCGGCGAGGTTGCTCGAAGCGAGCAAAGCTATTGCGATCAGAAGGTGACCGAGATTCTTCATGGGTTACTTCGAGAGTAGCATCCTTCTCGATCTTGCGTAACTGCAGACCCCACCGAGATCGAGAGACACTTGAATAACCGTTGATCCATCCTCTTGTACTGCCGACTTCGAGGACGCGTATCGGAGCACGTAGAGGTTCCAAACCGAAGACGCCTTACTCATGGCTTCCTCGATCACGACTCTCCCCCCTTCGTCGTAGAGAGCGTCCGCGTGCTCGGGTCCGATGTAAGCCTCAGAGGGGTCCGTCTCTTGGAGGCGATCGCGGTACGCAATCCAAGCCCTGAACTCCTTCCTCGAAGGCAAGAGAACAAGCTGGTTAAGATAAGCCCACTCACCGGGTAAAGCCCGAGCGAGATCAACCTGCATCGGTCGGCTGCGAAGGCTCTGCTCCGACTCTACGGCGTAGGATCCATAGCGCTGCCCATCTCCCAGGATCCTCCGGTCTGTTGCGAGGATCTTATCCCCCCCGAGGCTGATAAAGACGTAGTCGATCGCCGGACCTTCTTCGGCGAGGCGGGAGTAACGGATCTCATCGGACGCTGGTATGGCTCTGGCCTTCTCGGGCAACCCCTTCAGTCCTCCACCTCCGACAGTTGCGTTGTCACGCTGAAAGGCGAGATCAGGATCCTTCGGATCCATCTCTGGGCGTTCCATCGTTCGGAAGAAGTTCTTCGCAACCCATTCGAGCCGAGAGGAGGCGTTTGCCGCGATCTTGGCGGCGCGATCTACTGGGATCCCTTTCGGAGCAGAAGGTGGGATGATCTTGAGTTGATAGGAAAGGTCTCGGACCTGCTTTCCTTCCTCGCAGTAAGCTCGAAGCACCGCTTCGGATGGATCGTCCTTCGCGTGCTCGACTGCACGGATCACCGCCTGATCATGGACATAGGCATCGAACAGCACTCCCTTGTAGATCTTCTGAACCTGGCGCGACTTGAGCAGTTGATCGTCTGTCTCGCTCTCACGCGCTGGCGTGCTCGAACACGCGGGAAGCAGGAACAACACGAATAACGCTCCAACCTTAGTTAGCCCTTTCGAGAAGAACTTGGATTGGATCTTCATCGGGTACTCCTTCCTTGGGGATCGCGATAGTCTTTGGCATGAAGCCCTTCGATCGGACCACGATCTTGTGATCCCCCTGACCTAGAACAACCGTCTCGGGGTTTCCTTTGCACCGAATGATCCTCGGGATCTCTCCCTCGATCAGTAGGTCATCGCAGGCAGGAGCCACGGCGAGTAGGATCCGACGTTCGGAGCTTGCGAGGTGTCGTCCAGGAGCAGCCGTAGTCTTCGAGGCAAGTGATCCAAGCTCTGGAGTGTTCGCCGACTTCGGATCCTTCAACGTCTCAGATGCAGCGACGGTCACCTTGCCAAGATCGAACTTGCAGAGTTGAAAGACCTTCACCTGGTTCTCTAGCTCCTCGATCGACTCCTTCAGCAGCTCGCAACGCAATCCAACGATCTTTCGATCCTCGCTGATCTCCTGATGAAGAGCTACGTCGCGTTCGGTTTCCACCGAGACAGTTCGCACTTTGAGCGTTGTCGAAAGATGATCGGACGCGCTTCCCTGACAACTCTCCCGCGCTGACAGACGAGCCAGCTCAAGGGAAGGTCCGGTTCCGGTGCAGACCAACTCTAGCTGGTCACCACGTCGAACCTGCGTTTCACGGTTCTTCACCCATTCAGGGGTAGCCGCGAACGTGGAAGCGCAAACCGACATCAAGGTTAAAGAAAGTAAAGCGAACCTCACGCATCACCTCACTCCCCGGACTTCTCGGCTTCGGTGGAGGCAGGCTTACGCTGATCCTGGACACTTTGATCGGCGGATCCGATCTCGGTGAAGTGCTCGAAGTGACGCTCGACCTGAGTACTGAAAGCCTGACTCAGTCCGTTCTTCTTCTCGACCTGCTTCGAGGCTTGCACGATTGCTTTCTTGTAGTCCTCTTCGCTCATCTTGATCTCTGCCCAGAAGCGATACTCAGTTCTGGGAACCCCGTCATCACCGGTCACGGCAACCTTAGAGTAGAAGCGACGAGCTGGCTTCATCCCGGATGCGGTGAGCTTCGTTGCCTCGGCGGTGATGCTACGAAGCTGGATCCCGCTCATGTCGGTCCCTTCCTCTGCGATGTGAGTGAAAGACTCCATCCGATTCGTGATCACGCGTCCGATGTTGGCGCGAGCGTTTGCTTCGGCGATCTTGAACCCGGCATCAGTCCGGCTATCTCCCGGAAGGGTCGTGGATCCGATCGAGATCACCTGGTCATCGTCCACGTAGAAGGTTCGCTCGGCGGCTTTCTTCACCCAGCTCGGCTCGGACTCATCGTTTAGGGTAGCAACCGTAACCTCTCGACCCGCGTTCTCCACCCCAACCTTGGGCTTAGGGGTACTGCAGCCAACCAAAGCTATGCCCACTATAAGCATCAAATAGTTCTTCTTCATGTTTCGTTCTCCCTTTCTCTTCCGTTCAAACTCTTTCGATCCGATCTCGCCTAGAAGGCTCCGCACTGCAAACGAACCTTATCCATCCCGACAACGGCGCGAGCCGCCGGGATTGAGTACTCGCATCCCCCTTGAAGGAGGGAGTCCAGCGCCTCGACGTTGAAACCCTTCGCGATGCACCTGCAGACCGTGTCGATCTTGTTCGCGTCTCCACGTCCACCGCTGCTTTCCGCTTGGAGCTGGCCTGCATAGGTACAGCTCTTTACGAAGCTCATCTTGACCGCATCAACGCTGCACTTGGAGGCAACCGACCGCGTAGAGGTTTCCTTTGAAGCCGCTACCGCTGATCGGGGAGCTTCAGGAGTCTTGGCTTGCTTCTCCGCCTTCTTCAGCGACGCCGAGCTGTTCAGCGCAAACTCGTTCGTTGCGTCGAATGTGTCACTCTTCTGAACGACCGAAACGCGAGTGAGTTTAGGCTCCCAACGCTCGATCGTGTCGGCGTTGACGTTCGAGATGATCACCTTCACGGTCTTCGACTGTCCAGCCGCGAGGTTCGTGGTATTCGTAGACTCCCTGGCGATTAGTTCGCCCTTGCGATTGAAGATACTGCAGCTCAGACTGATGAAGTCGAGAAGTCCATTGGATTTGTTCTTCAGCTCGAACTCGATGCAAGCGTGAGCATCAGAGCACTGCTTAGCAACGGGACTCAGAACCACCAGCGAGGGATCTGAAAGACCGGAGACCCTAGCTCCATCCCTGTATTGTTCCTCTGACGTGACCGAACCTTCGCGGTCATAGAGCACGACCTTGCCGTTATCTTTGCCTGCCTTCGTTTCTGCTTCGGCAAACTTCTTTCCGTTCGGATAGTAGGTGACAATCAGCCCATCTTTGCGTCCAAGCTGGTCGTACTGACCGCGCTGACGGATCTCCCCGTTATCCCAGCGACTCAGGTACGGACCCGTGGAGATCAAGTCTCCGTTCTTGTCTCGGTTCACGCACTCTTCCATGAAGGACTTATGTCCCTCTTCGAGCGAGTCGCGCATGGTGCGCTTGAGGGTGAGCGGCGGCTTGCAGGTCAAGATCGGCTTGAGTCCCGCCGGAACGTCATCACTTGCCTGCGCGAACGCGCTCAAACCAAGGCCGACAAGGAACGAGATCATTATAAGTCTCTTCATCGCTACTCCTTTCCATCCTTCTTCACGCGACGGATGCGAAGCTCGAACGTGCCTCCTACCCAGTCATTGCCCAGGAGCGCTCCTAAGTCGGCTATGGATCCAGACCGATCTTCGATCCCGTTCCCGTAGAGAAGGTGCTCAAGCGATACGTCCAGAGCCTCAGCGACCTTCTTCACCTGGTCGATGTCCTTGGGCTTCTGCCCCGAGAGCCAGCGTGTGAAGAGAGCCTTTGGAAGTCCTGTCTTGCGAGCGAGCTGAGCGGCAGTGATGTCTCGTCGCTCCAGGTAGAGCGCAAGTTGATGTTTTAGGCGCATGCTTCTAACGGCTCGGGCATCAACCGGACGAGCCTTAGACGAGTTCGCTTGAGCGCCTCGAAGTTTCGACAACCGTTCCTTAAAGTTTCGTGATCCAAACTCGCCGTTACTCATGATCACCTCCTGCCTCGGAGCGTTCGGAGCGGATCTTCCGTTGTGCCTTTCGGACCTGATGCTCGTCGATGTCGCGGGAGTGAGAGCGCAGGTCTTCTCCAAGTTCTCGAAGAAGGAGACCGACTCCGTACCAGACCTCACCCTCGTCGAGCGCAGGCTCGCACTCGTAGAGCATGAGAAGCTCGGCAAGACCGCGTAGCTTGCACGAGGTCTCGAAGAGTTCGGATTGGAGGTGGTTGAGGTTCATCTTTTTCATATCATTTTAGTCAAGTATTTGAGCAAGCCAGAACCTGTGAGCCTGTACTAGGACGACTAGGGGGGTGGGTGTTACACAGTGTTCAAACCCTCCCCCCGGTGGATGGGTGGAGGTTAGTCTTCCTGTTTCTTCGCCCAGCGCAGGAGTGATTCGAGCATCAGCTTGCGAGCAGCTCGCCCTAAACTGAGCGGCATCCCATCGTCTCCGAGGCTTTGCTCGGCATACTGGTTGAGGAGAGCAACGTATCGGTCTTCGAGCCTGTAGGTAATGACCTCTAGCTCTTCCTTCTTGGCTTTGGAGTCCTTCTTCTTCATCGCAGTCATAGTATCTCATCGGAGACCTCTCCAAGTCTACTTAGTTTTACTTGGTATACTAAGTATACTTTATCTTGACTTGTCGTGTCAAGTATCCGACAATCATAGTCAGGAGGCACCTGTATGAACCATAAAGCTGCTGCCCTGAAGATGATCGAGAACACCATCACCCGTCAGGAGGTCGAAGCCCTGGAAGCCATGCGAGACGCATACGAAGGCTTGAAGCGTCGCCTTGATCTTCTGGATCGCCAGATCGAGACCTCGGAGTCTTCGATCATCCAACGCCTTGATGAGGGAGCTGCAAGCGAGTCAGGCATGGATCTGAGCATCCATGAGGTCGCGAGACGTTACCCCTCTTGGAAGAGTCATTTCGTCGCTGCGACCAGCGCCGAAGCCGCTGAGAAGGTCTTGGCTGAAACCCCACCCACGATCACCCGCAGCCTTATCGTCAGGAAGGCAGCGTGATCAGCCATGAGTACTCCGAAACGGATCGGACTTTACGTCCGAGTTTCTACCTCCGATCAGAGGTGTGACCTCCAGCTTCGAGAGCTTAGAGAGTACGTCTCAAAGCGTCCGGGCTGGACGATCGCTAAGATCTACGAGGACAAGGCGTCGGGAGCAAACCCAAACCGACGGATGCTCAACGAGTTGATGAGCGACTGTCGCCGTCGCCGCATAGACGTAGTCCTTGTCTGGAAACTTGATAGGCTGTTCCGAAGTCTGAAGGGTATCGTGACCACGCTGCACGAATGGTCCGAGGTCGGCGTCGAGTTCTGCTCGGTGACTGATCAGCTAGATCTGACTACGGCCCAAGGAAGGTTGATGCTTCATCTCGTATCTGCCTTCGCGGAGTTCGAGCGCGAGCTGATCCGTAGTCGGTGCATCGCCGGACTTGAAGCGGCCCGTGCTCGCGGTGTCCGGCTTGGTAGGCCGTCGAACCTAACCCCTTCAATCGAAGCTGAGATCCTACGCCTTCGGTCCGAAGATCTCTCGTTCCGCGAGATCGAACGTCGTCTCGGCAAGGTCGTATCTAAGGCAACCGTGGAGCGCGTCTGCAAAGGGATACTGCGCGGTGGAACAATACCTCCGTCAGATGGCGACACCTCGACTCTGTTAGTTCAAGGACTTACGAAAGGCGAAACGGAGCGGAACAATACAACGGTTTCTGTTCCAGCGAGGAGGAAGGCATGAAGCTGCAACCGAAGATCCCGTCACAGATGAACAGTACTGGCGCAGGGGAATGGATCGTCGATCAGCTGATCCCCGCTAGATCCCTGATCCTGCTTTCCGCTGCACCGAAGCTCGGGAAGTCCATCCTGTCCACGGCTATCGCTGCCGCCGTTGCTACCGGCGAAGACGCTCTGAAGAAGTACAAGACTCGTAAAGGCAAGGTTCTCCTAATCGCACTCGAAGACGGCGAAGCGGAGCTTCGCAAGCGGATCCAGGCCGTCGGTTTCTCGCTGTTTCATCAGCTGCACGAGATTCAGGATCTTCATGTCGTTGCTGGAGTCGATCTCCGACTCGACAAGGACGACGGACGCCAAGCTCTGGAGGAAGTGATCAGCCGCGACTCCTACTCGCTGATCGTGCTCGACAACCTCTCGCGCCTACATGCACTGCCCGAGTCCGACGCTCGCTCCATGCGCGGCCTGCTTTCCTGGTTAAAGAGCCTGAAGGATCGGACGGGTACGTCTATCCTGTTGATCGCCCATGACCGCAAAGCTGGAGGAAAGGGCGGATCCTCCGTGCGCGGATCCGGCGAGATCTGGTCATGGCCGGAAGCCCTGTTGCACCTTCGGCACGACGCCAAGCAAGACCAGCTCTACCTGGAGCGCGTTTACCGTAACTTCGGATGGTTCCCGGAAGTACCTGTGCGGATCTGGGAGTCGAGTTCAGGTTCGATCCTGAACGTCGAACAGGACTACGCGTGGTCCGATCTGCGTGAGGCTGCGAAGACTACCGCCAAGGCGGAGGTGAGGCATGATGCGTAGGATCCCCATTCCGCTGGATCCCGCCGAGATCGAAGAACTGCGGAGGGGCTATGGTGACTTAACCCTCGCTCTGGCTCGGACTTGGAACTACCGACCCGCGAACATACTGGACCTCGGACGAGACTTCATCGAGCTGACAGGCATGATCGACCAGGCCGTGCTCGCTCAAGACTTCGAGAGGATCCTTGGAGTGAAGGCTAACGCTGCCTTGGAGCGCCTGATCCGCACGGCTGCGGAGCGTGGGATTAAGTTCGATCAGCTGCTTGCCGCTCTTCAGCGACATCGCGGTGAGACTGAATGACACGAAGATGGCAGGAACGCGAGACTATGGTGACTGCCAATCGAAGCTCGATTTTCTTGAACCTGTTGAAGCTCTCGATGGTGACTTCTGGTCTGTCTACAAGTCTTTAAGACCTTCGCCCATCTTAGCCGTACATCCTGAGTTGTCCGACACGTGATACGCCAGTCTCACGGACCTATCTAGCCTGCTTTGATTTTACTCAGCTTTCTACGGTCACCATTATTTTACTCGAAACACGCACGCTGCGTGTGTCTACATGGTTATTTCAGGGGGTGAAGGTCATGCTCCGCTGATCCGAGTGAACATGGGCAGAACCCTGATCCGCGTGCCTCGACCTCGTCGGAACTGTCCTTTTTGTTCGATCGCGATCATTCCCGTAGTGAGAAGCGCAGCTCTTGCGTATCGCCTGGATGTACCGGACCCTCTTAGATGGGTCCGACGAGCCTCCCTCATCTCTATCAAAGGGCGTGCAGTGTAAGAGTAGTCGAGGATCCACCTCACATACCCTCGTAGCATAGCCGTGGGTCGGAACCCGTTCGTGCGGAGAAACACGAGAGCCTTCTCTTCTGCCTCCGCTAACCTCCTCTTCAGTGCATCGTCAAACAAGCGCATGTCACCATTTTAACCGAGTTCGCATTGGATTTACTCTTTGCAGTCACCGTTCCATGCCATCCCTGGCGTCCAGCGGCTGAGGTCAATAACTCTCATCTAGGTCAGGTGGATTGGGGTCTTCCGGTAACATCGTCACGTCGTCACGCTCACCGAAGTCTAACTGGTGATTCTCTATCTGCTCCTGCGTAAGCGGAGCTTCGTCTGTGACAACTGTGACAACATCCCGAGTGGCTTTCCTCGTTATTGTGATAAGGCGACGGCCCGTTCCGGCCTCCCGATTGTCATCTCCGTACTCGATCTCGAAGCCTACACGTTCAGCGGCTTTGCCAAGTCGCCGCAAAGCCTCTCCCAAGTAGTTTGGACTCTTCGGAAACCGTTTCTCCCGAACGAGTTCTTCATCGCAGGCACGGTTGAATACCTCAAGAAGCTCGGTAGCCGTACCTTCCCAGCTAGAGATGTTTTTCAAGTCCATCATCTGCTGAAGAGCACGGATAACCGGGTCACCTTCGATCGCATCGACGATGCTGGCTTCCTGGTTCTTGCGATAGGCCGCTCGAAACTGTTCCTCAGTAAAGCCAAGCCTTGGAGCTGCAGCGGTAACAAGACGGATCAAGTCAATGAACCGCTCGGATCCGTTCACCTGAACGGACTCCAGGTGACGTAGGGCGAAGGACAGCGCTGTGAAGATCGCGCCTAGAACCTCTGGAGCCACTGTGCTTACATCCTTCTTTAGGCCAGCGAGAGACTGTCGTTCGCTAATCCTTGCCAGATGAAGGATGATAGACCTCTCGATCAAGTCAGGGCGTGATGCAAGGTCACTAATCCCATTCAAGATTGCAGGACGTTGCAGGTCGATGACCGTTTCATCCTGGTCCGTGTAGAGTTTCCGTACTGTAAAGCCTCCACCAGTAGAGAGTCTGCAAAGCGCGTCTGAGAACCAGAACGGAACTCCCGACATGTTGTCGAACGCGATCAGCCATCGCTTACTCGCGTTGATCACGAAGTCTCGCTCACTGTTTGGAGGCGAGTTCAGCATCGGATGGCTCGGGTCGATCAGGGATTTGAGTGTCTCCGTCATCACGGTCTTTCCAGTACCTTGTTCACCAGTCACGTTCAGTACGAGGTATGGACCCACCGGAACGAACGCGTTTAAGAGGTAGGCTTTCAGGAGGATCCAGTCGTCCTCGGACTTCAAGTTAAGAAGAGGTCTCAATCTCTCGATTGATCCGCCGTGCGTGGGGATCGGAAGCGGTTTCATGGTCTTCGGTCGGATGAAAGCGATCGGAGCATCCTTGACGAGCTTCCAGCCTGAAGCCGCGATCTCTACGATGTTACGATCTTCATCTCCAAGATCGACGTAGATCCTTTCCAGGTCTCCGCCCACGCGGCATCGTACCGTCCTTGATTTACCTTCGTAGACCGCTCTTCCTCCAAGCACCGGGATCACATCGGACAGGATAGAGGACTTCAGTGTCTTGCGTTCTTGCCTGTAAACCGCGTGACTAAGCCATTGCCTAAACTCACTCGATTCGATGGACAAGTTCTCCCGTCGGTCCTTGATCGGAAGGCTGACGAACGCCTGCTTATCGTTCGCATGGAAGAGTTCAAGGCCGGGAGTTTGCTCGATGAGCCTCATTACCCTAGCAGCTTCGTTTTGGCGTTCTCCATGATCATCGTCAGATCCGCCGTCCTCTTGTTCCAGTACCTCGCTGGATTGGAGCGGGACCAGATCCTCCTGTGGAATACCATCGCTTAGAACAACGGCTACATCGGCCTGGGGAGCATCCCCCTCTTGGTGGGCTGCCTTTGACTTAAACTTTGACATGCGAAACCTCCTGCCTGTCGTAGAGCACGCGTGAGTGCGGCTCTTCTACGAGGCTAAACAATCAAGAGGTTGGAGTCGAAAGAATGGCTGAAAAGGTGCCGCAAGTTACGAAGTTCGAGTTGATCCGTCTTTGCGTAGCTGTTTGTTTATCTGGAAGATCTTGTTGGCGTTCTTCTCGAACCCACCCAATCTTTCAAGGTCTTCCATCAGATTGGCATCGTCCTTCTTTGGCTTTCGGATGCGATCGGCGATCGTCTCGCGATCGAAGGTCTGACGACTGAGCGAGGTCAGGTAGCCCAAGTGAAAGTTCGTACAGTCAGAAACGAACCCGTTGATTCGTGTTTGACCACCAACTTTCTCGGCAGATCGGTCCCGCTCTCGCATCTTGCCTATTTCCCCGAGGAGCGGTTGAAACACGGCGGTCATCGCCGCAAAGTAGGTCTTAAACAGTTTGGCTCTCGTAAGATCAAAGCCGAGTGCGAGGGTTTCGCCGTCGATAGGGCTCCTCTCTGGATAGACAAGATCGGCGCGAAACCGCGAGGATCTGAACTCCTCGATGAAGCGTTCCCTGAACTCTTCCGCAAGACTTGTGATCGTCTGTGTGAAGGTATCCACCTCCTTCAAGAAGGTGCCGTCGAGACCCTTTCCTATAACTCCCTCGACAGGTGGTAGCACTTTCGCTGCAAAGACGAGTCGAGCCGCTTCCCAACCTTCGTAAACTCGAAAGGCCGAGAGCATCGACTTGCAGACATGTGTGGCTCCAGGAAGATAGAACTCACTTGATCCAGGATCAGCGAAAGGAACGCCGTCGATCCTGTTGTTCTCACGATAGGTCTTCATCCATCGGTCGATGCAACCCGCTGGATCGGAGAAGCCGTCAAGCACCCGCTCATCGAGCGGCGGAACGCCAAGAGCGATCTTCAGCTGTTCGCACGTATAAAGCCAAGCGACGAGTTGTCCCCAACGATACACCTCGGGACTTACCCTGTACTCGTCGGTGATCAGTTCGAGATGCTTCTCTAGCCGCTCTTTAGGGATGACGACGAAGAAGCCATCACGGTTATGTTGGCGAAAGGTAACGTCCAGCAATGGACCTACTGAACCCAAGCAACTCTCCATAGTTATTAATGATTCTAACGTAAAGGTGGACTAGCGCCAAGGAACGCACTTGCGGCCCTTTTTCAGGGCTTCCTTCGACACCGACGCCCTGCGCTGCTTCAATGGATCTACGCGGGACACGACCTGCGTCCGAAGGAGGTAGCCATGAAGAGTTTCGTCACTCAGACGTGCGAGTCGAAGTCGAGAAGGATCGAACGAGTAAAAGGCTCGATCCTCAAACTTCTTGCTCTTCATCCTTCGGCGAGCGAGCGCGAGATCACGGATGGGGTTTCTCATCGAACCAAGACGGTCGCCGAAGTTCTCCGCCTTCTTGTGTCTGAAGGCACGTTAACCCGCATGGGTTCGGGAGTACGAGGAGATCCGTACCAGTACAGCCTGAGCACTGGTTCTGCCAACTCCTTCGAGTCCGAAGATGAAGGGTTGATCTTATGAACGTACAGTCTCTTCTTGAGCAGCTTGCGAAGGACGGTCTTACGGTTGAAGTGCTCGGAGACCGTCTTCGAGTGACGCCAACATCAGCGATCAAGCCGAAGCATAAGGATGTCCTTCGTGCCAACAAGGAAGCAATCCTGGCCTACCTCCGATCTGAGGTATCGAGAACAGCGACTGTGGAAACAGCTTCGACCACCCCATGTCCGCAGTCTGGCGATCAAGGCGAAACCTATAAAAGATACTCAATGCCCGACGGTAGCGTACTAGAGCTAACGCGTGAAGAGTTCGACGCCGTAGTCGATGCGTTCCGGCAGCTTGCCGCTGCAGACGTAAAGCTGGGATCTGAATCACCTTGCAGGAAGTGCGTAAGCGACGAAAGAGAAGGAGATGTTCGAACCAACAGGAGCAGGTGACATGTTCGAACTCAGAACAACTGGTTTGTTCCAGTCAGTTTTAGTAAAGGAGTGTAAGAAGTATGGACGGATGGAAGGATAAGACAAACAGAAAGGCGTTCGTGATCATTCGCCGCAGTAGCGGTGGTCAGAAGGATAATACCTCGGCGGAAACACAGGAGCGCGAGATTAGAGAGTATTGTTCGAGGAACGGCCTTGAGATAGTTCGCCTGGAGTCGATCATCGAAACCGCATACAAGCGAACCAAACGCGCCAAGTATCACGCCTTCATCGAGTCCGCACTCAAGGATGGGATACTCCACATCCTCTTCTTCGTGAGTTCTCGGGAGGCCAGGAACCTCTCAGACATCGAGAAGAACGAAGAGTTGATCAAGGCAGGAAAGATCGTCATTCACCACGTCTCAGAAGGAAAGGTGTACTGGGAAGGAACTCCTGACTCTGAGTTCACAACGCGGGAACTGATGGCCGTCGTAAACAAGGGCGAATCTCGCGCCAACTCGACCAAGATGAAGGCTGCCTATAAAACCAAAGCCTTGAAAGGTTGCTGGCCGTATCGACATACGACTCTTGGATACGTCCATCACAAGGAGAAGGATCATGCCGGTAACCCGATCAAAGGAACGGCGACGATCATTCCAGATCCTGACGATCGGATGGTAAAACTTGTACAACGCGAGTTCGAGTTGCGAGCCGCGAGGTTCTCTTACGATGAGATCCGTAAACAGAACATCGCCGATGGCTTCGTTCCACCAGAGATGCGGAGTAAATACAGCCGACACGGGATCGAAGTGCGGCTCAAGAACGAGTTCTATTGGGGATACTTCCATCTGAAGGATGACCCAACCCTTTACAAGGGGAAGCACGAGTTGATCATACCCGCCAAGATCCTCAAGGCGGTCGAAGTCGTGAACAACGGTAACGGCTGCAAGCGAAAGACCTCTGTGACAAACGGTGACGACATCTTCAGGGGATGGCTCTACTGCAGCCATCCTGAGTGTGGTCGCCAGATCACATACGAACGGAAGGAGAAGACCTTGAAGTCAACGGGTGAAGTTAAGGTTTACCATCTCTATCGTTGCTCGAACTCCCGAAAGATTCACGACAAGAAGAGTTACCTGTCGGAAGAGAAGATCTGGGATCAGTTCGAGCCAGCCGTGAACGAGTTCAGCATCACGAAAGAGTTTGCGGAGGACATCTCCAAAGCGTTGAACGAAACTCATGAGAAGCAGCAGGCCGCCATTAAGAAGCAGATGACTGGCTACCGCATCGAACTGAAGGAGCTGGAAGAACGAGAGGACCGTGTTTACCAGGACTACGTTGCTGGTGTCCTGGACCAGGTCGGATACAAGCGCCAGTTCAAGAAGATCCGCGAAGAACGGGACCACTACAACAATGAGTTGGAGCGCTTGAACTTGCAGATCAGCGATGTCGCGATGGTCTCGGTGAAGAAAGTGTTCGAACTGGCTATCAACGCAAAAGAACTCTGGAAGTCGATGAACCGTGAAGAGAGGCTCGACTACATCAAGAGGGTCTGTTCGAACCCGACCCTTGATGAGCTAACCTTGCGGTATCAGTTGCAGAAACCGTTCGCCCGGTTGGCCGGGATGAAGGAAAATAGTGAATGGCGGAGAGAGAGAGATTCGAACTCTCGAGC
>FRDC01004186.1_pt1 | contig 16366 bp, 10 predicted proteins | sample 1106171 | NCBI WGS metagenome assembly FRDC01 (sample SAMEA3930566, study PRJEB13176) | freshwater metagenome | biome: Drinking water system; feature: drinking water; material: water | place: Singapore | collected 2014-12-20 | reverse complement strand
CCATCCACATGCCCCTGCACAAAGTGCCCGCCCATCAGCGTGCTTGGTGTCACGCTGTGCTCCAGATTCACACGCACCCCCGGCCGCGCCGCGCCAAGCGTGGTCTTCGCCAAGGTCTCCTGCACCACATCAAACGCCCACCGCCGCGCCGCACCGCCCCCCGCGCCCACCTCCGCCACCGTCAAACACACGCCGTTCACACAGATCGATGCCCCCACCTCCGGCCCGTGCTTCCAACCCGCCGGGTCGATCACCAGCCGCATACCGCCCGTGCCCGCCGCGCGTGCCTCCGCCACCACGCCCACAGCCTGAACCAGCCCGGTGAACATCGCCCCAGCGTAGGGGCACTACCATCCTCCCCAATCGCACCCGCCTCACCCGCACTCCGCACGAGACACCTCATGCCCCAGCGCACCGCCTTCACCTTCCACTCCCGCCCCGCCACCGCGCTCCTCGCGCTCGCCGCCACCGCCGCGGCCCTCCCCGCTTGCTCCTCCTCCAACTCCGGCCGTGCAGCCAGCGCTCCGGCCGCCACGCCCTCCTCCGAACCCCTCGACCGCGACGGCCTCGCCAGCGTGGGCCTCCGCCTGGAGTGGACCGGCTACGCCCCCGTCGTGAGCGGCGGGCGTCTGGCCAACTTCAACGTCCTGGGCGACTCGCTCGCCGTTGAAGACTCCCACTCCGTCTGCTCCCTCCTCTCTGTCGCCAGCGGCGAGGTCCGCTGGTCTACGCCGCTGGGCGATCCCACCACCCAGTTCGTGGGCAACGTCCGCACGCCCAACCACATCGTGGCCTGCTCCGAATCCGAGGCCTTCCTCCTCGACACCCTCACCGGCAACATCGTGGGCCGCCAGCGCTTCGAGCGTGTCGCCACCACCGCCCCCGCACAGATCGGCGACCTCCTCATCTTCGGTGGAACCGGCCCGGCCCTCTTCGCCCACTCGCTCGCCAGCGGCTACGCCGCCTGGGTCTACGGCGTGCGCGGCCCCGTCGAGTCGCCCCCAATCGTGCTCAACCCCCTCACCGTCGCCGCGGCCACGCGCTCGGGCGATGTCATCATCATCGAGGCGCCCGGCGGCTCCGCCCTCACCCGCTCGAAGATGTTCGACGGCCCCGGCGGCTTCATCACCGGCTCCGACACCACCGCCTACATCGCTTCCCGCGACCAGAGCGTCTACGCCTTCCGCTCCGGCGACTCGCGCCCCCTCTGGCGAACCCGCACCGACTCATCCCTCACCGGCCCCACCGCCCTTCACGACGGCCGCGTCTTCACCGTTGTCCCCTCGCGCGGCCTCAGCGCCTTCGATGCCGCCACCGGCAAGCCCCTCTGGGCCGCGGGCACCGTCACCGGCTCCGTCATCGGCGTGCGCGGCCACACCGTGCTCGCCTGGGACGGCCGCGAGGCCGCCCTGCTCGACGCCGCCACCGGCAGCGTCATCGGTCGCACCATCATTCCCAACTGCGACCGCCTCGCGCCGGACAACTTCGAGATGTCCGCCGTCTACGCCCTCTCGCTCTCCGGCGAAATCCGCAAGTTCACCGTGAAGTAACCCGCCCCGGTGCCCGGCTACGCACGCCGCCTCGGCGGGCGAAGCCGGTTCGCCCCCGCATACGCTCGCGCATGAGCGACTTGGTCCGCATCCGGCGCGCCCTCATCTCCGTCTCCGACAAATCTGGCATCGTCGCCTTCGCGCGCGACCTCGCACTCCAGGGTGTCGAGATCGTCTCCACCGGCGGCACCGCCCGCGCCCTCAAAGACGCGGGCCTCACCATCCGCACCATCGACTCCCTCACCGGCTTCCCGGAGATGATGGACGGCCGCGTCAAGACCCTTCACCCCAAGGTCCACGGCGGCATCCTCGCCGTGCGCGGCAACGCCGAGCACGAATCCGCCATGGCCGCCCACGGCATCGAGCCCATCGACCTCGTCTGCGTCAACCTCTACCCCTTCGCCGACACCATCGCGCGCGAAGACTGCACCCGCGACGAAGCGATCGAGAACATCGATATCGGCGGCCCCGCCATGGTCCGCTCCGCATCCAAAAACCACGAGCACGTCGCCATCGTCACCCACCCGCGCCAGTACGGCCCCGTGCTCGCCGAGATGAACATTACCGACGGGTGCGTGAGCCGCGACCTGCGCCGCCAACTCGCCGCCGCGGCCTTCCGCCACACCGCCGACTACGACGATGCCATCGCCAAGTACCTGCACGCCGACCCGGGCGCTGAACGCTCCACCCCTTCCCAAGATGCGGCAGGGATGGGGGCAGCGGGCACACCTTCCCCTCTCACGCCTCACGCCTCACGCCTCACGCTCGACACCTCGCGCCTCACGCCTCACGCGTTCCCTCCAGAACTCCACCTCCGCTTCACCCTCCGTTCCACGCTCCGCTACGGCGAGAACCCGCACCAGTCCGCCGCGGTCTACATCGACCCCGCACACACCGGCCCCAGCGTCATCACCGCACGCCAACTCCACGGCAAAGACCTCTCCTTCAACAACCTGCACGATGCCAACGCCGCGCTCGACCTCGCGCTCGCGCTCGGCGAGCAGGCGCCCGGCCAGTCCGCCGCCTGCGTCGTCAAGCACGCCAACCCCTGCGGCGCGGCCGTCGCGTCCTCGCCTCTGGCCGCGGTCGAGGCCGCCATCGCGGGCGACCCGCTCGCCGCCTTCGGCGGAATCCTCGCGCTCGCCGGCACGCTGGATGAACCCGCCGCGCAGCGCTTGTGCGGCAAGGACATCTTCCTCGAAGTGCTCATCGCCAACCGCCTCACGGCAACCGCGCTCGACGCGCTCAAGGCACGCTGGCAGAACCTCCGCATCCTCGAACTCGGCGACACCGCATCCACTCACACCCCTGCATCGCCGCCGCGCACGTACAAGCCCATCCGCGGCGGCCTTCTGCTGCAAGATGCCGACACCCTCGCGCCCAATCCCGCCACCTGGCAACACCGCGCCGGTCCCGCACCCACGCAGTCGCAACTCCACGCCGCCGCGGCCATCGAAACCATCGTGCGCGCCATGAACTCCAACGCCGTCGCGCTCGGTGTTGCCACGGCCACGGGTGTCGCGCTCGTCGGGGCTGGGCTGGGCCAGGTCGATCGCGTCAGCGCCTGCAAACTCGCCGTCGCAAAGGCCGGCCCGCGTGCAGCAGGCAGCATCGCCGTCTCCGATGCCTTCTTCCCCTTCGCCGATGGCCCCACCATCCTCATTGATGCGGGCATCAAGGTGATCGTCCACACCGGCGGCTCCAAGCGCGACCAGGAAACCTCCGACCTGTGCAACGCACGCGGCATCACCTGCCTCACCACGGGCGTGCGCCGCTTCAAGCACTGACCCTCTCGCTGCCTCTACGAGCCCGGAGTGCGAGCGAGGGGGTCCGCGCCGAGCGGTGGCTCGTAATGACATGCCCCATGCCACGCGCCTCTGGCGCGAATGCTCACACTCACCCCACAATCTCACCGATCTCCTTCGCCAGCCGCTTGGCCGCCGCGCCCACCGCTCCGCGCCAATCGCCCGCCCCCTCACCGGGATAGATGATCGACCGGCTCGCCGTCACCAGCACGCCCGCGCGGGCCGCTCGCTCGCCTTGCGTCGCACCGCGCTGCGCCACCGCCCGCACCATCCCACGAATGTCCGCGGCCGTGCCGCCCTGCGCGCCGTACCCCGGCACCAGAAACACCTGGTCGGGCATGCGTGCCCGCAGCCGCGGCCCATCCTCGGGCTTGGTGGCTCCCACCACCGCGCCCACGCTCGAAAGCCCGCACCCCCCGCGCCGTCCACCGGCCGCGCCCAACTTGGCAACCTCATCCGCCATCAACTCCGCCACCGTGCGCCCGTCGGCAAGCCTCTGGCTCTGGATTCGGTCGCTGCCGGGGTTGCTGGTGCGCACCAGCACAAACACGCCCCGCGCCGGGTCCGTCATGAACGGTTCGATCGTGTCTGCCCCCATGTAGCCGCTGAGCGTGACCGCGTCGGCCCCGCGCGACGGGTCGGCCCCGAAAGCAGCCGCGGCATAATGCTCGGCCGAAATCCCGATATCTCCCCGCTTCGCATCCAGCACCGCCACCATGCCGCGCTCACGCACGCGCCCCACCAGCGCGCGCAGCAGCTCCACGCCCGGCCCGCCGTAGCGCTCAAAGCACGCGCTCTGCAGCTTGATTGCCGGCACCGTGCCGCTCACCGCCTCGATCACGCCCTCGCAGAACCGCGCGATGGCGCCCACCGCACCGGTCCCGTCCGGGGTGCCACAGCGAAGTTCGCCCGGCAGTTTTTCGTACACCGGGTCAAGCCCCACGCACACCGGCGAACCGGCCCGCTCCACCGCCGCGGCCAACCCATCGGCGAAATGTCCACTGGAGGGTGGGGTGCCCATCGCGTCCAGCGTACGCGGGCCAACAATCGGAGGCACGCGGCCGGCAGACGGCGAATGATGCCGCGTCCTCATCGCTCGGCGCGCCCGTCGCTGCGACCTACCCAGCCTCGTGGCACAGGCTTTCCAGCCTGTGTCCTCCAAACCTCTGGAACGGAGATCGCCCGTCTCACGCGGTATGGAGTCACAGCCTGAAAGGCTGTGCCACAAGGACTCGGAGGCCCGCAGCGGGGCACCCCGGTTCTCATCGCTTAGCCAGCCTATGGAACGCCCCCCCAAGAAACTCGACCTGAAGAAGGACCGCGGCCTGACCATCGAGTGGGCCGACGGCTCGACGAGCTACTACTCGATCCCCTACCTGCGCAAGTTCTCCCCTTCCGCCGATGCCCGCCAACTCCGCGACGAGATGGCACGCAACCCGCTGACGGTGCTGCCCGCCAACTTCGGCGGGGGGGGGACTGGGCCGGGCGGCTCTGGCGCGCTCGCGGCCCTCTCTGCCGAACTGGTCGGCAACTACGCCCTGCGCATCACCTTCTCTGATGGGCACAACACCGGCATCTATTCGTGGGAATACCTGCGCGAGATCGACCCCGCGCTGGCCGAGGCTCGCCGCGCTGCGAGCGACGGGGGCGTGACAGGCGCACCCACACCAGATGCCGATGCGCCCAAGCCGACCGCCGTGCCGCGCACGCGGATTGGGTGATGGCCCGAAGGCGGTACGCAGAGGGAGCGGAGGGCCGCAGATCGCCCGGCGGTGCTGCACACGCCGGGTTATGGAGGAGCTCGCTTGTCGCGGGAGAAGGGTGCCCGGTTCGCCCTGGGGGCGTTGAGCCCCTCGAGCGAATGAAGAGTCCGCTGGGGGCGGCGTTCCGGGGGTGCAGCTGCGCGGCCACGCCCTCGGGTTGGGACCGGAGGGGAATGTGAGCGACGGGCGGACAGGATGTCCGCCCCACCCGCCGCGAGAGGGAGATTGCCTCACCCGCGCCGCTTCGCCTTGAGCCACCCTTGCAGCCGCTCCTTCTCCCAGCAGTTCACGCACTGTTCCGCCGTCAGCCAGCCGCGCCGAGCGGTGGTCACCCCGTAACGCAGATTCTCAAAGTCGTCGGGCGCGTGGACATCGCAGTTGATGGCGATGAGGCACCCGGCCTTCACCGCGGCGTACACATGCGTGTCGCGCAGGTCCAGCCGCAGCCAGTGCGCGTTGATCTCCAGCGCCACATCGTGTTTCTTCGCCGCGCCGATGATGGCCGCCATGTCGGGCTCAAGCCCGCGCCGCTTGAGAATGAGTCTGCCCGTAGGGTGGCCCAGAATGTGTACTCGCGGGTGCTCAATCGCCCGCAGCAGCCGCGCCGTGGCCCGCTCCGGCTCCTGCAGCAGGCTCGCGTGCGGCGATGCCACCACCACATCCAGCTGCGCCAGCAACGCATCGTCGTAGTCCAGTTCACCGTCGGCGAGAATGTCCACCTCGCTGCCGCACAGGATCGCGATGCCCTTGGTCTTCTTCGCCTGGGCCTTCACCGCGGCGATGTGCTCGCGCAGACGCGCTGGCTTCAGGCCGTTGGCGATCGCGCTCGACTGGCTGTGGTCGGTAACGGCGATGGTGTGGAAGCCCCGCGCCCTAGCCGCCTCGGCCAACGCCTCAATCGACAGCGTGCCGTCGCTCGCCGTGGTGTGGGCGTGCAACTCCGCCTTGATGTCGGCCACCTCCACCAGGCGCGGCATGGCTTCGAGCAGCAGTTCGCCGCGGTCCTCGCGCAACTCGGGCGGCACCCACGGCAGGTCCAGAGCCTTGAACACCGCCTCCTCCGTCTTGGCGGCCACGGGCTTGGCGCCGCGCTGCTGGGGCGGCGTGTCGGCCTCTTTCCCTTTGCCCAGCGGGAACAGGCCGAACTCGTTGAGCGTCATGCCGCGGTCGAGGGCGCGCTGGCGGAGCCGCACGTTGTGCTCTTTGGAGCCGGTGAAGTACATCATGGCCGCGCCCCACGACGCGCCGGGAATGATGCGGAGATCGACCTGCACCGAGCGCGCGGTGGTATCGCCCCGCTTCCCTGCCGCGGCATCGGCTTCGCCCGCAGCCGTCTTGGTGCGGTCGGTGTCGCTGGTGTCTTCAAAGCCGCCCGGAGCCGGCTCCACACGCACGCGCACCGAGCACTTGCTCTCCCCCTTGCTGATCACTTGTGTAAGGCCCGGCTGCGTGCAGAACGCCTCCGCCGCGGCGGCCGGATCGGTGGTAGCCACGAGAATGTCGATATCGCCCACCGTGTCGCGCCCGCGCCGCAGTGACCCGGCAAACGCCGTCTCGCTCACGCCCTTGGCCTTCTTCATGGCCGCGGCGATCCGCTCGGCCAGAGGCAACGCCACACCCAAGTGCAACCGCAGATTGGCCTCGGCCATGATGGCGATCGAGGCCTTGAGCTTTTCCACCGCCTTCTCGCCCATGCGCGGCAGCGACAGGATCGACCCATCCGCGATGATCCGCTTCAGCCCCGCGACGTTTTCGACGTTGGCATCCTGCCACAACATGCGAACGGTCTTGGGCCCCAGACCGGGAATGGTCAGCAGTTGCAAGAGGCCCGGCGGGACCTCAGCCTTCAACTCGTCCAACTCCTTCATGCGCCCCGTCTTGGCAAACTCGATGATCTTGTCGGCGATCTTCGGCCCCACGCCGTCGAGCGCGAGCAGCGCGGCCTTGTCTCCGGCCTTCGCCGGTGCCGCGAGATCATCGGGCAAAGCTTCGATCACCCGCGCGGCCTTCTGGTTCGCAATGACACGGAACTTGTCCGCCCCGGTCACTTCGAGCAGTTGGGCGAGCAGGGCGAGTTGGCTGGAGACGGCGGCGTTGATGCTCATGCCGCGATGGTAATGGGTGGAGTGACGCGGCGAACCGACGCGAGAGAGCAGGCGGACGGGACGTCCGCCCCACTGGAACCAAAGGCGGACGGGACATCCGCCCCACGGGAACCAAAGGCGGACGGGACATCCGCCCCACCGGAATCAAGGGCGATGTTCACCCCACATCGACGAGCATGATCCCCTTGCCGTAAGCCTTCTGCAGGCGCGAGCGCAGCAGCGCCGTCGGGCGGTCCGCAGGAGAAGCCGATGCAGCGGTATTGGTGCCGTCGGGCGCGAGCACAGACGCCACGAGTTTCGCCGCGTCGCGCCGGGCCATGGCGAGCAGTTCAAGGTCGGCCGGCAGCTGCGCCACCTTGAAGGGCGGCAGCCCCGCCTGACGCGCCCCGGCCACATCGCCGAAGCCGCGGATTTCCAGGTCGGCCTCGGCGAGACGGAAGCCGTCGCTGGTCTTGGCGATAGCCGCGAGGCGCAGCTCGGCATCCGGCGTGAGGGGCGCGGCAATGAGCACGCACGCCGCGGGCTTGGTTCCGCGGCCCACGCGCCCGCGGAGTTGGTGGAGCTGCGCGAGGCCGAACCGCTCGGCGTGTTCCACGATCATGATGGTCGCGTTTGGCACATCCACGCCCACCTCGACAACGGTGGTGGCGATGAGGCAATCGATCTGGCCCTGCCGGAAGCGCGACATGACCGCCGCGCGGGATGCGAAGTCGAGTTTGCCGTGCATCACGGCCAGGCGCTTGCCGGCGAGCGGCCCTGCGCCCAGCCGCTCGTGCAGCTCGCGCACGCTGGCGAGCGCACCGGGCTCGTCAACCGCGTCAATGGCGGGTGCGACGACAAAGGCCTGCTCGCCCGCATCAAGGCGTGTCCGCACCCACGCGTACACCTCCGGGGCCATGGCGGGCGACACGACGCGCGTGCGCACCGGCTTGCGGCCCGGGGGCAGGCCCTTGATGAGCGAGACATCCAAGTCGCCAAAGAGCGTGAGGGCGAGCGTCCGCGGGATGGGCGTGGCCGTCATCACCAGCGTGTGCGGCGTGCCGGCCTGGGACGAGCGCAGGTGGGCACGCTGTCGCACGCCGAAGCGGTGCTGCTCATCAATCACCGCAACGGCCAGGTGCTTGAAGACAACCGCGCCGGTGAGCAGCGCGTGCGTGCCGATGACGATGTCGATCGCGCCCGAGGCCAGCCCGGCGAGCACGCCCCGCCGCTCGTGTTCGGCGATCGTGCCGGTGAGCAGAGCGATCTTCACGTCGCTGCCCCGGAGCATCCCCGTGATGGAGGCGTGGTGCTGCTCGGCGAGCAGCTCGGTGGGCGCCATGAGCGCGGCCTGCTTCTGCGATGCCGCGGCCATGAGCATCGCGTAGAGCGCAACCACGGTCTTGCCCGAGCCGACATCGCCCTGGATCAGCCGGTTGGCGGGTGTGGGCTGTTGCAGATCGGCGGCGATGTGGCCGACGACTTCATCCTGCGCGGGCGTGAGCGCGAAGGGGAAGCGGGCCCGGATGTGCTTGTCGATCTGCCCAGACCAGCGGAGGACCGGGGCCGAGCGGTCCTTGCGCGCGGCCTCGCGGCGTACGGCGAGTGCGAGTTGCAGCAGCAGCAACTCGTCGTAGGCGAGGCGACGGCGGGCCGACTTCGCCTGCCCCTCGTGCTCGGGGCTGTGCATGATGCGGTACGCCGCGGCAAGGCCCGGCATGTCGCGCTCCTTCAGGAACGCGGGGGAGAGATGATCCTCTATCAAGGGCAGCGCGAAGGGAAGGACCTTCGCCACGGCCTTCTCGATGCGGGCGGAGCTGATGCGGTCGTTGGCCGGATATACGGGCCGCACGCGGTCGTCATCCGCGGGCGGGGCTGGCGCGGCCGCGGGCGCATCGGCGTGCCCGAGCACCTCGATGTGCGGGTTGACCATTTGGAGCGCGCCGCCGCGCCGCTGGGCCTTGCCCTGCACGCGCAGCCGCACGCCGGGCACAACACGGTCGCGCATGAAGAGCATGTTGAACCACACAAGGTCGAGGCGGCCTGAGTCGTCGATGAGCACGGCCTCGAGGCGGCGTTTGGACTTGAGCACCACGCGCGTGGCGGTGATCTCGCCGCGGGCGGAGGTGAGCGTGCCGGGCACGATCGCCGCGATGGGCGATTCGGCGTGGATGGTTTCGTGGCGGAAGGGCAGGTAGGCGACGAGCCGGCCCACGTTGCGCACGCCCAGCGTCGCAAGTGCCTCGGCGGTGGCGGGCGAGAGGGCGCGCACGTCGGCAAGCTTGGTGCGCAGGTCGGGGGGGGCGGGCGGGTTGGACGCGGGCGATGGCACCGTGCGGTGACGATACACGGCCCCGGCCCCGGCGGGCGATGGGCACGAAAGAACCTAGGCTTGCGGCATGTTCGCACGACTCTCCGAGGGCTTCTCATCCGCACTCCGCCGCCTATCCGGGCAGGGCACGCTCAGCGAGGCCAACATCGCCGATGCGCTAGGCGATGTGCGCCGCGCGTTGCTGGAGGCCGATGTGGCCCTGGAGGTGGTCGATCGCTTCTGCGCAGCGGTGAAAGAGACCGCCGTCGGCCGCGACGTGACCAAGAGCCTCAAGCCCGATCAAGAGTTCATCGGGGTGGTGTACGAAGAACTCGTGCGGCTGCTGGGCGACATGCCCGCGATCCCCGCCGGAGCCTCGCAGGAGGAAGCCACCAAGATCATGATGGCCGACGGGCCGGGCATCCTGCAGGTGTCGCCGGGGCCCACGGTGGTAATGCTGTGCGGCCTGCAGGGCAGCGGCAAGACGACCACCGCAGGCAAGCTCGCGGCGTGGCTCAAGAAGCGCGGCCGCTCGGTGATGCTGGTCGCGGCCGACCTGCAACGCCCCGCGGCCATCGAGCAGTTGCAGACCGTGGCCGAGAGCGTGGAGCGCGACCTGCCCGGCGGCGCGACCGTGAGCTTCTATGGCGAACTCGACAAGAGCGCGGCGTATGGCAAGGCGGTGGGCGTGGCGGTGGGTGTGTGCCAGCGGGGCCTGGCCGCGGCACGGGCCCAGGGCGTGGACACGGTGATCCTCGACACGGCGGGCCGGCTGCACGTGAACGACGAACTCATGGGCGAGCTGCAGAGCGTGAAGAGCGCGCTGCGGCCGCAGCAGATCTTCCTCGTGGTGGATGCCATGACGGGGCAGGACGCGGTGCGCTCGGCCAAGAGCTTCAACGAGAAGCTCGCGGTTGACGGGCTCGTGCTCACCAAGTTCGATTCCGACACGCGCGGCGGGGCGGCCCTCTCGGTCAAGAGCATCACGGGTGCGCCCATCCGCTTCGTGGGCCTGGGTGAGAAGCTCGATGCGCTCGAAGAGTTCATCCCGCAGCGGTTCGCCGGGCGGATCCTGGGCATGGGCGATGTGCTGAGCCTGGTGCAGAAGGCCCGCGAGCAGGTGAGCGAAGAGGAAGCGGCCAAGCTCGAGGCCAAGATGGCCAAGGGCGAGATGACGCTGGACGATTTCCTCTCGCAGATGAAGTCTTTGCGGCGCATGGGGCCGCTCAAGCAACTGCTGGGCTTGCTGCCGGGCGTGGGCAACATGCTGCAAGGGGTGAACATTGATGACAAGCACCTCGACCGCATCGAGGGGATGGTGAACTCGATGACCAAGAAGGAGCGGGCCAAGCCGAGCATGATCGATCACTCGCGGCGCAAGCGCATCGCCAAGGGCTCGGCCCACAAGCCCGAGGAGGTCGGCCAACTCGTGAAGCAGTTTGAGACCGTGAGCAAGCTGAGCAAGAGCTTCGCGGGGATGAACGCTTCGGACAAGGTGAAGGCGGTGAAGGGCATGAGTGCCGCGGCGGAGGGAGGCGGGCTGGGTGGGCTTGGCCTGCCGGGCATGAGCGGGCTGCCGGGGCTGAACACCAAGGGAAGCAGCTACACGCCGAGCATCAAGAGCAGGTTCAAGAAGAGGAGGTAGGGGATAGGGGAGAGTGGATGAAGCGCAGCGGACGGCAGCTGATGGCGGATGGCCGTTGGCCCGCGCTGTTGAAGAGGGCTCCCCGGCTCGTGGCACCGGCTTTCCAGCCGGTGTCCTCCAAGCCTCCCGCCGCGCAACTCGCCCGTTCCACGAGGTATGAAGGCACAGCCTGCAAGGCTGTGCCACGAGAGACCGGGGGGGAGCAAAAAAAGACCGAGCCCGCTTGCGGCGGGCCCGGCCTCCATCCTTCAGTTGGTCCTCTGCTCCAGGACTGTGCCGGGCATGCTGCCGCGGCCATACAGGAAAGGATGTCCAACTTCAATCACTGAAACGAACGCTTCAAGCGCGGCGGCGACGGGTGGCCACCAGGCCGCCCAAGCCCACGAGCGCGGCCGCGCCGGGGGTGGGGATGGTGCTGAAGGTGTAGGCGATGGTGGCGGTGCCGACGACCTCGAAGTCGCGGATCTCGAAGTAGGTGTTGCCGTTGCCGCTGTTGAGCGTCCAGCGGCCGGTGCTGCCGAGGATGACGGACATGTTGCCGCCGCCGCTATAGGCCTCGAGGCCGGGCACCGGGTTGACCGCAACCGACTTGTTGGCCGAGACGGTGCCGAAGTTGATGAAGTCCAGCCCGCTGAAGAGCGCGGCATCGGCTCCGGCGAGAGTGACGGTGGGCGAGTCGAAGACGATGCCCGCGGCGAAGGCATCGATGCCGACACCGGTGGCGCTCACATCGCCCTTGATGGAGAACTGGATGGTGCCGGGCGAGGGGCTGTAGTTCTCGGCACGCACCTTGGCGCGGATGGTGGCATCCAGCGTGAAGGCCACGGTCGAGAGGATCGACGTGGGCTGCGAGAACTGGGGCAGCTGCACCAAGGCGGAGCCGTTGTTGGCGCCGAACTGGAACGGCACAGAGAACGAGCTGATATCGGCAACGGCCGCGCCGGCAGCGCAAGACACAGCCAAAGTGGCCGCAAAAAGACTTCTCATGACCTTCCCTTCCATCCACATTTCGGTCAGGGTGGACCCCCACCCTGTGGGCAACGGGCGCAACGCCCGCCGACCGACAGAACACCGGGTTCAATATACACCGGGTTTGACGGTTGGCGAGAAAAAACCGAATGAGCAGGCTGGAAAGGGCTGTTGAGGCGTACGACGGCCACCATTACCGAACCCCGGCCCCGGAAGGGCGTGGGCTGGACCGCGTATGTTCGTGTTTTGCTAGGATTTGCCGCGCTGGCAAACAGCGGACAGCGGACAGGGATGGCGGATAGCAGCAAGAGAATCCAATGTTGTCGAACGGTTGGGCTCTTGGCCGCACGTCACCGGGCGGGGGCTGCGGAGAGCTGCGCGAGCAGGGCATCGTCGATGCCCAAGAACTCGCGCATGTGCTGGTCGTAGGCCTCGCAGTCCCTTTCGCGGGAGAGGTCGAGGCGCATCTCGTTGATCACCTTGGTGCCCTGGCGGATCCAGAGATCAAAGGTTTCCTTTGAGATGTTCGAGGCGATCCACGCACCGACCGCGCCCTTGAACGGCGGGCGGGTCATTCTCGTGCCGGGCTTGCCCGACTGGCGGCAGATGAAGGCGCCGGCATCGGCGGCCGCTGCGGAACCCGCTTGGGCGGGCTTGGCTTCGGCGACATCGGGAAGCGGCGCGCCGATGGTTTTGAGGAGCGTAGCGATGGCGGTTTTGGGCATGAGGTCGCCGCGCTGCGCCGCGATGATGTAGCCCTGACTCAGGACGGCCTCGGCCTGTGTGCGGTCGCCGGCGTTGACGAGTGCCTCGCCAGCGAGCTGATAGGCCTTGGACATGCCGTGGTTGAGGCCCACGGCTTTGAGGTAACTGGCGGCCGCGTCGGCGAAGCGGCCGGACTCGGAGTAGGCCTTGCCGAGCGAGAAGTGGGCCATCTCGTTGGTGGGGTCGGCCTGGGCCATGTTCTCAAACTGGGCGATGCGCGCGGCGAGGTCCATGCGGGAGTTTAGGTGCCGCTATGCTGCCCGACGTGACCGATGTGCTCGCTACCAACCTGTGCGGGATTGCCTTGCGCAACCCGATCGTGCTCGCGGCTGGGTGTTGCGGCACGCTGGATGAAATGGCGGAAGTGCTGGACCTGTCGAAGGTGGGCGCGATCACCACCAAGAGCATTACGCGTGAGCCGCGCGAGGGGAACGCGACCTGGCGGATTCTTGAGGCGGGCGATGCGGGGATGCTCAACTCGATCGGGCTGGCGAACGTGGGGCTGGATGCGTTTCTGGAGCACCATGCCCCACGCGCGGCAAACCTGCCGTGCCCGGTGTTTGTGAGCGTGGCGGGGTTCTCGATTGATGATTACGTGGCGCTGGCAGGGAACATCGATGAGTTTGCAGGGGGCAGCGCGGCGGGTGGGCGTGCGGGGGGCGTGGGCGGTGTAGCGAGCACCAACATCCGCGCGATCGAGCTGAATGTGTCGTGCCCGAACGTGAAGACGGGGACGGAGTTTGGGATGAGCGCGGCGACGCTGGGGGAACTGGTGCGTGCCTGCCGCGCCGTAACGAAGCGAACGAAACTGATCGTGAAACTGTCGCCGGTGACGCCGGAGATATCGCTGGTGGCCCGCGCGGCGATCGCGGCGGGGGCGGATGCGCTGACGCTGACGAACACGATTCCGGCGATGGCGATTGACGTGGAGAAGCGCGTGCCGCGACTGGCAAACGGGAGCGGCGGGCTGAGCGGTCCGGGCCTGCATCCGGTGGTGACGCGGATCATTCACGAGGTGTACACGAAGGTGTGCCGCGAGACTCTGACGCCGATCGTCGGGCTGGGCGGGGTCTTGCGGTGGGAGCACGCGGCAGAATTTGTGCTGGCGGGCGCGACGTGCGTGGGAATGGGCACGGGGCTGTTTGTGGACCCGCGTTCGCCGGTGGGCGTGGCGAAGGGTTTGGAGAAGTGGGTGAAGCGGCAGGGCAAGGGAACGGTGAAAGAACTGATTGGAGCGACGGGATGAGCACGCCCATGTTGCAGCACGAGAAGCGGCGACACCCGCTTGTGGCACGGGGTTCCCGCGTGTGGCTTGCAAGCCTCTCGTAACGGACATCGCCCGTCACACGAGGCATGGAGGCACAGCCTGCAAGGCTGTGCCACGAGGATGAGAGACTGGACACCTTGTCAGTTCAACGAGGGCTTCGCAGCGTCTTCGCGCATTTTGGCGAGGCCGCGGCTGTAGGGGCCTTGTCCATCTGGTGGAGTCTCCGGCGAAACCCCCTCGCTGGCGCTTCGGGCTCGTAGAGACGGCGCATCGATCGAGCCCGTTGATGTGGGCGCTTCGCGGATCTTGCCGTCGGGGCCGACCTGATCGATCTTGACGCTGACACGACGGCTGACGCCGCGCTCCTGCATGGTGACACCGTACAACTGGTGCGCGGCGTGCATAGTGCGCTTGTGGTGAGTGATGACAATGAAGTGGCTCTCGTCGGTGAACTGCTCGATCACGCGGCAGAAGCGGTCCACGTTGGCATCGTCGAGGGCGGCATCCACTTCGTCGAGCACGCAGAAGCAACTGGGCTTCGAGCGGAAGATGCTCATGAGGAGCGCGACGGCCGTCATGCTCTTTTCGCCGCCGGAGAGCTGGCTGATGCTGCGCGGCTCCTTGCCGGGGGGCTTGGCGATGATCTCGATGCCGCTCTCCAAGAGATCGGTCTGGTCGGTCTCGATGCCGTCCTTCACCAGCGGCATGAGTCTGATTTCGGCCTTGCCGCCGCCGAAGAGCTTGCGGAACATGCCGTCTTCACCGGCGAAGTGCTTCTGGATGTTGGCGAAGGTGGTCTCGAAGCGCAGGCGGCTGGCGTCGGCGAGTTGATCGATGAGCGCGGTGAGCTGCACGCGGGCCGCGTCAAGGTCGGCCACCTGCGCGGCGAGGGTCTCGTTGCGCCCGGCGAGCTGGCTCTCCTCCTCGATGGCCTCGTGGTTCACGTTGCCCAGGCTCTTGATCTGGTCGCGGAGGGTGGCGATGTCTTTCTCGGCCGCGAGAGGGTCGAAATCGGCCTTGGGGAAGAGCCCGCCCTCGGTGAGGTCGCGGTGAACCGGGTACTCGGCTGCGAGGTTGAAGGTGAGCTCCTGCTGAATGCGGTCCTCCAGCGTCTCGCGGCGGACTTCGATCTCGCGCCGGCTGGTTTCGAGGCTGTGCCAGTCGCGCTCCACATGCCCGGCGTGCTCACGGGAGAGGAGCACCTTCTCGCCCAGCTCGGTGGAACTGGAGACGGCGGCGACGAGCTGCTCGCGCACGCCCAGCCCCTCGCGACGTGAAGCCTCGGCCTTGGCGCCGGCGGACTCGGCTTCGGCCACGGCCTGGCGCGCGGCTTCCTCGTGCCCTGCGGCGAGACGGGCCTGACCTTCTACGGCTTGGCGCAGGTGGCCGACGCGGCGGCGGGTTTCATCCAGCGTGAACTCGGTGGTTTGCCGCTCGCGCCGCAGCGAGCCGAGCTGCTCGCCCAAGCGGCCCGCCTCCACCTTCGCGGCGGTGACGCTCTCGGCGAGGGCATCGGCATCGGTCTGCATCTGGGCGAGGCGCTCTTCCACGCCCGCCGCGGCCTCGGCCTGCTCGCTGTAGAGACGCTGCAACCGCTCGGCGCGGAGCGCGGTTTCTTTGCGTGAGACTTCGAGCGCGCCGGCGCGAGAGGCGAGCGAAGCGATTTCTTCGCCCACACCGGCACGTTCGCGGGCGGCACGGGTGGCTTCGGCGGCGTGCTGCTCAGCCTTGAGTTCTTCACTGGCGAGCAGCCGCCGCTCATGTTCGAGGGAGGAGCGGACAGCGGCGGACTCGTCGGCGAGTGACGCGGCATCGGCATCGAGCGTGCGCAGGGCGGTGCGGGCGGAGTCGAGGCGAGCGGATTCAGCGACGAGCTCGGCCTCGATCTCGCGGAGTTCGGTCTGGCGTTGCAGCACGCCCGAACCCTCAGCGCCGCTCATGGGGCCCGCGACAAGCGAGCCATCGGACTCGATCACGGTGCCGTCGGCGGCAACGAAACGCGGACCCGAGCCCGGGGCGAAGGAGTCGAACACGCCGGAGTCGATAAGGGTGATTGCGGCCGCGGCGGTGGGGACGACGAAGGTGGTGCCGAGGAGCCGGTTGAGTAGATCGCCGATGTCGATGCCGTCGTGGACGGTTTTGGGGGCACGCTGACGCACCAGCGAACGCACGCAGACCAAGCCAGAAACGGCGCCGGCGAGGCCCGC
>FRDC01004643.1_pt2 | contig 16367 bp, 41 predicted proteins | sample 1106171 | NCBI WGS metagenome assembly FRDC01 (sample SAMEA3930566, study PRJEB13176) | freshwater metagenome | biome: Drinking water system; feature: drinking water; material: water | place: Singapore | collected 2014-12-20 | reverse complement strand
CCATCCTAGCGGCGGCTAAGGATGCGCTGGGGGTGGGGTAGGGGCTATAGACCTTCGCGGTCTAGGTAAGCCGCTGCGCGCTCACGGCGCTGGTCGGCCTCACGATCAAGGCGCTCAAGCTCGATGCGGTCCCCGCTGTCGAGCGCGCGTCGGTAAGCCGCCTCATCCGCGTCCGACCCAAACGCAGCCTCAGCGAGGACCCACGATCGCCGCTGCTGACGCGCCATTTCGGCGCGCTCGACCGGCGTCAGGGCGTTCACCTTCGCTGCGGCTTGATCGAGGGCCCGAAGGAGCGCCTCCCGCGTTTGCAGTTTGTCGAACATCTCGATTCCTCGCAAACCAACAGACAAACCACTATACTACGTCAGAGGCTTGAATGGCTGACTTTCTCGACACCATCGGCGACGCCGTCGCAGGCATCGCCCCGACCATCGCTTCCGCCTTTGGTGGTCCGCTCGCCGGCCTCGCCGTCACCAAGGTAGAGGAATGGCTGGGCATCGCCCCGGGAGCATCGAAGGCGGATCCGAAGGACGCGCTGGCGAAGTTCCAGAGCGCGCTCGCCTCTCCCGAGCAGATCGTAGCCCTCAAGAAGCTCGACACCGAGTTCAAGCAGTTCTGCCTCGACAACGAGCTGCAGCTCGAGAAGGTGGCCGCAGGAGACCGGGACAGCGCGCGCAATCGCCAGATCCAGGTCAAGGACAGCATGCCGAACGTGGCGCTGATCCTCACAACGCTCGGCTTCTTCGGCATGCTGGCTGCCATGCTCCACTGGGACGTGCCGCCGCAGAACAAGGACATGGTCAACATCATGCTCGGCTCGCTGGGCACCGGGTGGATGGCCTGCCTGACCTACTTCGTGGGGAGCACCAGAAATTCCGCGCGCAAGGACGACACGATCAGCCAGCTTGCGAAGCCGGGGGCTTGAGGGCGGCGTCGATCATGGCGTGCCAGATCGCCCCACACGACCACTTGCTCTGACCCTCGGTCCACGGGTCAGACGCGTCCTCGCACATCTCGTCGGTTGGCTCTCGGATTGCCCGCAAGATCCGCTTGGCCCGCGAACGCGCCCGATCCAGTGTGTCGCCGTTGAACGCCTCCGGGTACGGGTGGGCAGCCTGCTGCTCGGGCGTGTAGGCCTCGATAATCTCGTAGGCCACCTCCCGCGCCACGCGCTCGACCATCTCCGGTACGTCCGCCATCCCTGTTCCCCGTCGCAATGGTTCTGCTCTGAGAGTGGGGCCCACCATCCGTGCTGCGCGGCGCTAGACGAAGCCGTGCCGAGAAGGTTCGGCCGGCGGCAGGCAATCACGCAGCGCCTTGAGCCATGCGTTACGGCTCTCGGTGCGATCGATCTCCTTCTGGCGCTCGACAGTGTGATAGGCGAGAGAGCGCGAGGCCTCCTCGAGCCGCTTGTCGCGCCACGTCGAGCCGCCGAGCAGAACGGGCGCCGGGTCGTACCGACCGATGTTGCAGTCGTGATCGATTGACGATCGGAGCTGGTCGAGCATGAAGCTCCGCATCTCGCGGAGATCGTCGGGCACTTTCCAGCCCTCGACCTTGGCGACCATCTGCTCATAGCGCGTTCTCTGGCGGGTTCGTTCCACCTCGCGATCCGTGTGCGACGCCAGCGCGGCGTCGAAGTCGTTTTGGGCGCGCTGGTTACACTCGGCGACCGACAGGCCGGGAAGCTCGGCGAGGATCGCCCGCGCTTCAGCGATGCCGCGATCGTGATAGTCCGTGTGCGGCTCGAACCGCTCGGGGATTGGCGCGTCAGACGGGTCGTCCCGCATGGTGATGCAGGCCCCGAACGCTCGCGCGCAGGTCAACGCGAACTCGCGCAGCGTCGTGATCTTGCCGTCTTGAACGGCGTGCGTGTATCCAGTCGGCACCCTTGTTCTCCACCGCAATGGTTCTCTGCTGATGTGTGACTAGTTCCAGGACGATTCAGCCGCTGCGAGCCTGAAAGGCGAGCCACCCCATATCCTTACTTCAGGCAAGGCCCGCTCTGGCCCTTCACGGGGTCGGGGCGGGCTTCCTTCGTTTGTGGCGGTTCGTTGTTGAATGGCTAGGCGGTCTTCCAGGCCAGCTCAAGGCGGCTCCACTCTCGAGCCGACAGGCGCCGCCTGGTCATGAAGTAGCGATGGTCGAATTGATCCCGCCGCCGCCAGAGCGTCCAGTACACCAGCGGCGGCCATGAGAACGGCCGCTCGTCAAATCCGAGGGCGCGGTTTTGCGCGCGCCGCTCGGCGTAGAGTGTGCAATAGATCGCGCGGCCGACTGCGAATGGGTTGCGCTTGATGCGCCGATGCGTCGCCCACCGCTCGGCCTGCCGAGGCTCGCCACGACGACGCGCAAGCCGGCTGCGGATGCGGCGCGGACCGTCGTGGTAACTCTTGGGCTTCTTCGCAAGCATTGGATTTCGGCGTTTATTGGTTAAGGGCGGCCTTGGCGCGGGCGCGCAAGGTCGGGCTCATCTGGTCGTGGCAGTCGGCCAAGATCGCCGAAATCAGGTCGAGCAGCAAATCGCGCTCGCGCACCATGACGCGGCAGCCAGCCGGGATCGGGTGTTCGGCCGCGTCTTTGGTGCTGAAGTAGCCGCACTCCATGCTGACAGGCGCCTTCATGGCTCGGTCACAGACGGCATCAAGTCCGCGATCGTGTCTTGCTCCAGCTCGTAGCGGTAGCGGCACCACATGCTCAAGAACTCGACGGCCTCGGCCTCGGGGACGAAGATGCTGTTCGCCCAGACGTCGCGGTCGACATCCCAGCGGGTGTGCTTGGTGACGACACGCAGGCCGCCGCCGTCGTTGCGCTCGATGTGCTGCACGTCGGCCAGCGGCACAATCACAGACGCGCCGTTGTAGATCGACTCGACCACCGTGCCGGCTCGCTTCGCGGGAGCGCGATCAACCGCGACCGGGACATTGATGGGCCGGCAGATATCGACGAAGTCCTCGTAGGTCATGGCGTGATCCTTCGGGGGTTTTATTGATGAACGGGGTCGGACGCGAACTGGACATCGAGCGCCCAGCCGGCGTCCTGGCGAACGAATTGGACGCTGCGGACCTTCCGGCCCTGCCAGCGCTTGCCCGGCTTCATGCGTGGGCGCACCCGGTAGACGCACTCGGCCTCGCTAAGCGGGCCGTCGTCGGGGTGGATGAACGGCACGTCGAGATGGTGGTCGTAGGGCGCGTCCTTGCCCGCGATCATCATCATGAGCGTGCTCTGGTTGCGCACGCGAGCGTTCGCAAAGTCGAGTCCGGCCCACGGCGCCTTCGGCCCCCAGACGGAGCCGAGCACGGTGACGGTGGAACGATCGACGGGCAGGAGCATCGGATTCGGGCGATTATTGGGGCAATTCGGGCTGTAGGCGAAACGCCACCCTGAAGGCGTCGCCCAAGCGCTTGAAGTCGTGCAGCGACAGGCGGCGCCGAAGGTCCTCGGGGAGCTCGCGATACCACGCGTCCCAGAAAGCCCGGATGGCGGCCGGATCGGTCAAGCACTCGGTCGAAGGGATCGGCCACCAGTGCGTGCCCACCCGCGCTTCGTGCGGCGAGTACAGCCGCTCATCTTGGTCCCAGCGATCCAGCCAGAGCTGGACGCCGTCGGTCGCGACGACGCGCTGGCCGGTCGCGGGCTTCTCCTCCTCAAGTTCTCGCCAGAGGACCACTCTCATGGATTTACGATCGGGATCGCTCATCGCATATCCCGGCTAGCCGCGTCGAGGATCTCGACCGCCTCGTCGCTCAGCTTGTTGGCGGGGTCCAGCAGGAATTCCTTGAGGGTCGGCCGCTTCTCGTCGGCGGTCAGGCCGCGTGTGAAGTTGGGATCGAGCCGATGGAGCAGCGCGCGGAAGTCCTCGATCTCGTTCTGCGAGCCGGTGAACGTCGCGGTGTCGCCGTCGATCTGCAGCGCGTCGTTGATTGCCCAGCAGATGGCGAACAGGTCGCGCTCCTGGTCAGGCGTCAGCATCGGCGTCCTCCGCGCTGGTGCGGCACATCGGGCAGTTGCGCCACCCGGGGCACTGTCCCGGCATGTCCGGGTAGCCGCACTTGCAGTGGGGCTCGCGCGGCTCGGGCAGGTTGTCCCAATCGTCGTTCATGGCTGCCTCGCGGGCGTTTAGTGGATGTGACCGGGGCGAGCCCGGCAGGCGATCTTGACCGACCTCGGGTCATCGGGCCGGCCGGCAACGGTGCAGGCGACCCGAATGCCGCAGGTCTCGCACTCGACCACCATCGCGCCGCAACGGGGCGCAGGATAGGGGAGCGCGGTCGAGCACGTCACCTCGGCACCCTCAGACATGTCCACGTCCATGCCGAGCGGATAGTCCGGGTTGGGTTCGCACTGCGGCTCGCGGCCGCTGTCGAGGAAGGTGATCTTCATGCCGGCGCGCGCTCGGTCTTGAAGCCGGCCGCGTGCTTGTGGCCGCCGCCCCCGAACTGCTTGGCGATCTCCGACACGTCGAGGCCATCCGGCGCCGACCGGAGCGACCAGAACACCTCGGTCTCGCTCGCGCACCAGGACGCGGCAAAGGGCTCGCCCTCGGCCAGTCGGTTGCAGATCTCCGACGCCCAGCAGGCCGGCGCGTTGATGACGGGCACGTTGTGGCCGCCGATCTCACGCCGCTGCGCCATCGACGCCAAGTCGCCGATCTGCTGGTCGGTGTAGCGCAGGATCGCGGCGCCCTCGTTGGCGAGCTGCGGGATCGTGAAGTCGTTCCAGATGCGGAAATCCATGGGGTAGGAGCGGATCGCCGCGCTAACCTCGCGCGAGTTGGGCAGCTTCCAGCGCCACAGGTCGCGGTCCTCGATATAGCGAATCAGGTCCGGCAGGCTGCCGCCGCCGTTGAAATACTCCCAGGCCATGCGGGCGCCCGATCGGTCCATGTCGAACTGCACGTCGTAGCGCTCGGGCCACTCGCCCGCGAGCGCGGCCTGGGCGGTCTTGTGGTGGTCGAGCACGACGATCGAGCCCGTCGTCATGCTGAGCAGCACGTCGCGCGGGAACGAGAAGTCGACGATGTAGATCTCGTCTCGATCGGTCGTGTCGGGGGCCGGCCGGCCGTACTGGCACGGCACGTAGTCGGCGCCCTCGCCGAACTTCTGATAGGCGCTCCAGGCCGCGCCGAAACCGTCAGCGCAATCGGCGTGGTAGATGATGAGCGGTCGCGACATGGGTGCCTCGGGGGTTACGTGGATGATTTGGCGGCGGCGCGGTCCAGGCGCTCGATCTCGGCCAGGATCAGGGCGCCCGCCCGGACGAGGTCGCGGCGCGGGTCCTTGGGCTTCCACCACTTCGCCGGCCAGGGGAAGCCGACGCGGTCACGCTCGACCGCGCGATATGCTTCCAGCCCGATCGCCGGATTGAACGCGGCGTAGGCCGCGGCGTGGCGCGCATAGGCGGCTGCGGCCTTGGCCAGCTCGCCGTTCCTGTGCTCGTCGTCGTGATTGTCTGACCAGCCCTCGACCTTGATCTGGCGCTCGCGCTCGAGGAGCACGTCCTGCGCGGCGGGGCTGAGTTCCAGCGATAGCGTCGGCATGGGCGGCTCCGAAATTGGCGGTTCGTCGCTAAACGGGTGCCGGCGCAGCGTGCCCCTGCGCTCGGCCAGACGCGCTGTCCGTCGACAGCGGGATTATTCCCAGCGGATCGGCCGAGAGCCCTGCGGCACCAGTCCAGGGACTGCCGCCCATCTCTCGGCGTTGCGGGGCTGGAGCGCCTTCCGTTGGTGTTCCCGGCACGATCTGTCTCATTGCGAGGTTAGGTTGTTGAACGGCGGATCGGCTCCTTGAGCCGACTTTGACGGACGACGCAGCGGGTCGGGATCTGGATCAGGCCAGACGCCTGGACGTTCCCGTCCGAGTCGACATCGCCCATGTTCGGGGCGAGCACCTTGACGCGCTTACCGTCGTGGATCAGCCAGCCGACCGACACGCACTGCACAGGAGTCGGCGCCTCGAAATCGGAAAGGCGCGTCCAAGCCGCGACCGGCTGCCGGCTGTCCTCCCATTCGATCATGACCAGCGGGCAGGTCATGTTGGAGGGACCATTCGCCAATGGTGATAGCGCGCGGCCTTCTCGATCATGCCTTCGCTATGGAAGCGCCGGATTAGCGCGCGGCCCACCCGATAGGCCGGGGGCTGCTGGATGCCGATCCGAACAAGAGCGTCCATGAGGCTGGTCGCGCAGAAATCGTGCTGGGCGCGGCACCAGGAGCGCGCCCTTGCGATTTGATCCTCGGTGATATGCTGGCCTCCAACCTTCATCGGGGCAACTCGGCGGTTCGTGTTTCGGGCGCCGTCTCTCCGGCTGCCACACCACTTGGTCATCCGAACCGCCCCAGGTGTCGGGGCCCCTTTCGGGGGTGGTCGGCGCCGAAGCGCCTCCCCGCCGCCTTACGCGATGGGCAAAACAGACCTTGCCATTGTCCTTGCCACCGTGCAAGATAAATTTGCACTCTAGGACGGTGGCGAGGCGCGTTTTGGCGAATCTGGGACTGATGCGAGACGGCTTTGGCCTGCCGAGCATAGCGGAGCAGGAGAAGGCGCTCCGCGCGCATGGCTTCACCGACAAGGACTTCAAGCCGACCGGCTTCGTCTACACCGACCGCAAGCGGTACAAGTCGCACCGCGAGGCCGGGACGAAGTGGTTGGAGATGCTTGAGAAGCAGGTCCGCCCCGGCGACGTGATCTATGTGCATAGCCCAGTCGTGTTCGCGGCCGGCGAGAAGTCGATCCGCGAGCGCCTGACCTTCCTGCACGGCAAGGGCGCGGCGGGCGTGTTCGACTGCTCGATCGGCAAACTGGTGAAGCTCAACCCCGACAGCGCCGCCGTGCTCGATTTCCAGCGCCGAGGCGCCAAGACGATGGCCGACGCGAAGCAGCCGAAGATGACGCGGGCGCGATCGAAGGTCGCCTACGAGGGCGTGTCCGAGTGGACGCCGAAGCATCGCGCCGCCGCAAAACAGGCGTGGCTCAATTTGCCGCCGGGCACCCCCAACGAGCTGATCGAGATCGAGGCCGCGCGCCTGGCCGGTATGGAGAAGGGCGCGCGCATCCCGTACCGCACTATTCACCGCTGGTCGAAGCCGCAGACCGAGCGCGGCCGTGGCTGGCCGGAGAAGGGCGCCAACTTCAAACCGCCGAGGAAGCGCAAATGACCGACCAGCCCCAAGGAACGCGCGATCCGGCGCTCTCGCTGCACCCGGACCACGGCCCGATCGCCAGTGAGCCCGATGTAGTCGACCAGCTCGAGCGTGCCCAGCGCGCGCTGGAGAGCCAAGGCATGACAGTCGGTGCCATCGACAAGGCCGTCTTCGAGATCGGACGCCTTCGTCGGATGCTGGCCGAAGCGGACGCCTGCGTGAAGGCCGCCATCTGGTCGGACAGCGCGGGCACCCTGCGGCGACGATCGGAGAAATCCATGCGCGCCTGCGCTGACCTAGCGCACGTCCGGGAAGCGCTCGACCGATACGCTCAGCGAGAGGTGGAGAAGGTCTATGGCTGACCAAGAACCGCGCGATGACCGCGACATTGTGAGCCGACTGCGTGGCTCCGCGCTCTTGCTGTCGGGCGGTCACGGGCGCCCCGAAAAATTCGAGGAGTACGACCCGTGGAAGGCAGCCGAGGACATCGTGCGGCTGCGCGCGGCGCTCAAGACGTTCGTCGCGGCGCACGATGACTACCAGGCCAGCCTGGCGCCTGGGTTAGAACTGGACGACCCTCTCACCGACGCGGTCGTGCTCGCCCGGGCCGCTCTGGAGACAAGCAATGCCCAATGAAACGCGCCTGGTATCCGTCCCGATCGACACGACGAAGCTGCGCCGGGAAGCAGAGGACCCACACGTAACGATCATGGCGAGCGCCCAGATGATCGCGGCGGCCGACGAGATCGAGCGCCTGCGCGCCGTGCTCGCGCAAGCCGACGCCGTAATTGCGGACGGTCGCACGTCGAAGGGGCGCCCCGAGATGTCGGACTCAGGTGCATTCTGGCGCTGGCATGACGCCGCGATCGAACGCCACGCTAAACGACGGGAGTTGGCAAGATGACCCAGCAATCGCGCACCGTGCCTCTCGCCTTCTGGGCGATTGTCGCGTTGATGTTAGCTAGTCTCGTATGGACCGCACTCAGGGATCTTGCCAATGTCTGACCAACAATCGCGCCTCAAGCGGCGCCACTCCCAGGCGCTCGACAAGATCGAGATCAGTCGCGAACAAGCCGCGGCGCTGGACCGTGTCGCTACCGACATCTTCACGGAGGCCGTGCGGACGGGCGCGACGATGGGTGCCGCGCTCGCCGCCGTCTATTTGAGCGGCCTGCAGCACGGTGGCGCAATCGTGGGGAAGTGGAATGCTTGAGTTTCTTCCGCCGCGCGAACAGCGCCAGGTCACGCTCGACGGCTATGCGGTGCCGAAGGTCGAAGCGCGCGAGGTCAACGACGGCCGGGACTGCAACATCTTCCTTGATCGCCGGTTCGGGATCACGGTCCCAGCCGAGCACGCGCAACAGATCATCTGGCTCATCGCCAACGCGATGGCGATTGGTGCTGGATACTCGTGTCACGGCGAACACAGCCAGCCGGCCAATCCGTTCAAGGTCAAGGTGATGGAGGTCGACAGTGCCAAGTGACCAGCCCCAAGGAACGCGCCTGGTCTCCGTCCCGATCGACACGGCGAAGCTGCGCCGGGAAGCAGAGGACCCACACGTAACGATCATGGCGAGCGCCCAGATGATCGCGGCGGCCGACGAGATCGACCGGCTGCGCTTCCTGCTCGCAAGCATCTCCGCCCTAGAGGGGCGCGAAGGCATGACCGACGCCCTGTTCGCCAAGGCCGCTCTGGAGATCGCCCATGACCGCTGAAAACGAGACGCGCCCGACCGGCGGTGAGGCGCCACTCCAGGCGATGCAGGTTGCATGCTCGCGCGGCCGACGCCTGGTGAGTGTCGGCGACGAATTCGAGGATGGCGGCGCTCGCGGGCGCGTCGAGGAGTTCGTCGGTCACGGCATGTACAGTCCGAGCGGCCTGGGCGGCACGCCGACGATCCGGTGTCGGCACATCGCGGGCAAGCTGCCGCGACTGTGGGAGCAGTTCATGAAGGGCGAGTTCGGTGATTGGTGCGGCGACTCGGTCGCGGCCCACTTGATGGAGAAGGACGGCCATGTCTGGCAGCGATAAGCCCCAAGGAACGCGCGATCCGGCTGCCGTGATCCGATCCGCGATCGAGCCGTGGATCACGAAGGGCATGTATCCCTCCGCGGTAGTAAACGACGTGCTGGCCGCGCTGAAGGATGCGGGATTCCTGATTCTGCCGCGCGAGGCGCGAAAGGCATACCGCGAAAAGAATGATCTGGTGCGCAAGGCGGCAGAACTCATATCGACCGATGAGCGCATCGGCTTGATAGAGGCCGTAAGGGCAGAACGCGATCGTTGCGTTGCAATCATCGACTCGGAGTACGGGAAGTGGGCGAGCGAGCCGAACGGCTCACTGGCCGGCGCATCGTTCGTGCGCATGACGCTCGGCGCGATCGGCAACATGATCGAGGAAGGCGAGTCGGCTGATGATTGACCTGCTCGACATACTCGCGTGGCACCGCGCAGCCGCCGACGCTCCATTGCCGCCGAACACCAATGCTGATTTCTGGAAGGGCAAGCGATATGCCCACCAGCAGGCGATGGCATTCCTTGAAGGAAGGAGATTAGCAAATGCCGAGCGTGACGATGAAGGTGAGTCCGGAGATCTCCCAGATGGCGGAGGAGCTTCGAGTCGCTTACGGGCTGGAGAACAAGGCGCAGCTCATAGGGCGCCTGATCGAGCGGGAGCACGGCCAGCTTGCCTTCAGCCTAGCGAATGCGAAGGGGGTGTCGACGACGATCACCCAAGCGCCGAGTGTCGAGACGTGAGCGACGATCTCACCCCCGACGACATTCGCCAGATCCGCGCGCACGCGAAAGAGGCGTTGGCGGAATCGCAGAAGCGCGCGCCGTCATTGCCGCCGAATATCGAGGCGATCCTGGTCAAGCTGGCCGGCAGCGACCAGCGCAAGGGCCAGCGCCGGCAGGTCGCACCGGGATGGAAAGACGGTCCCCATGGCCGGCGAAATGCTGGAGATCGGAGGCAGCGCTACATGATGTCGACGCCCCAATATCGAGCGCCGGTGACGGATGGAGATTGGACGCGATGACTGGCAAGCTCATCAACGAGACCCGGGATCTCTCGGTAGGGCAGCGCGGCATGGTGCTTGACCCTGCGGACCTTGGACCGCGACGGCAGCACGGCGCCGATCCCGCCTTTCCAGCGCGCCGGGTTGGCGCCCTCCGGCCGGAAGCCCTTGCCGACCGCCCAGTCTATGATGCGCTCGATGCGGCCCCGGACCCGGTTCGCCGTCTCGGGCTTGTCGTGCCAGATCGGCTCGACCACACGCAGCACCGCGGCCCGGTCGACGGCCTGGGCGGCGAGGTCGCCGATCTTCGGGTAGGCGTAGGCCTCCAGGGTGTTGCGCCACTGCTGGCGGTGCTTGGCGTTCCGCCAGGTGCCCTCGTGGGCCTCGATGTAGGCCTCGGCGCAGGCCTTGAAGGTGATCGCCAGGGCCGCCTGGGCGCGCGCGGCCATCCGCTGGGCCTCCCGGTGGTCTATGGGGTCGATGCCGGCCTTGACCAGCTTGCGCGCGTCCTGGGCCGCCTGCCGGGCTTCGGCGAGGCTCGTCAGGGGATAGGAGCCCACCCCCATCTCGCGCGCGCGGCCCCGGCCGTTCGGCCGGCGGTGGATCGGTGACGCAAACCGCACGATCCACGCGCGCTTGCCCGTGGCGCTCACCAGCAGGTATAAGCCGTCGCCGGCTGGGTGCCGGCCTTCCGCCAGCGTGCCCGGCGTCAGTTTCGCCGCCGTGATCTTGTCCCCCAACGCCTCCCCCAACGCGACCTTGGAAAGCAGGGGAAAGATTGGACAAGTCCGGGCAAGCCGGATAGGGGAACAAGCGCCGAACGGTGGCGCGGCAGAAGGCCGGAATCGGAAGCCCGGAGAAGTCGGGGGTAGTCGCGGGCGCGGCCATCCCTTCCGCCAACCTCCTTTGAAAACATTGGGGTTTCTGGCTTCCCGCCAGGGCTCCCCTAACGGGCCCCACGATCACGCGGCGCTGCGCTCGCCGACCCGGCGCTCGATGTAGGCAAGGATCGACCGTGTGGTGATCCGGCGCGCGCGGCCCTCGTTGTAGCTCTCCAGCTCGAAGCCGCCCGGTGCCGTTGGCGCGACCTTGTCCATCAGGCGGTAGATCTGGCTGATCGAGACGCCGAGCGCATGCGCGGCGACGGCCGGGGCGACCGCCAGGCGCCCCTCGAGCGGATCGGGGCGCAGGTCTGTGACCGGCTCAGCCACGCGCCACCAGAGGCGGGGGGAGGGGCCCAAAGCTGAAGAGGCCAGGGTGCTCGGTGGTCATCGAGCCATCTGCTGGAACAGCGCGGCCTCAGACAAGCCGCCCTTCCGTCGGTTGTGGCGCTCGCACAGCACCTGGAGGTTTGAGTCACGGTGACGGCCGGAGCGCCCGCTATTGACGGTTTGCCAGACTCGGCGAGTCTTCTCCGAGCTCACGCCTGCACCTCGTCGGCCTTGTGCTCCCAGCGCCCGCAAATGTCGTCGAGGCTGGCGCCGTAGAGGTCGGCGAGCTGGATCAGGTGGACGGCGCGCATATCGCCGCCGCGCTCGGCCCGGCTGACGGTCGCGGGCGACACGTCACCGCCGGTGAACTCGGCGACCATGCGGACGGTCATGCCGGCACCCTTGCGCAGCGCGCGCAGGCGCTCGCCAACGTCGCGCATGTTGACCGGACGGCTCACTCGTCATTACCGGAGCGGTGCCGCAGCAACCAAGCCGCCGCTGCGAACAGGCTCTCGTAGTGTCCGTGCCGTTCCGACGCCTTGGCGTAAGCCGAGGCCATGCCATCGCGCTCGATCTCCGTCACCGCCAGCGCGCGCTCGGCCTCGATCAGCCGGCGCACCATCGTGGCGAATTCCTTCTCGAACTCGCCCCAACTATCGTCTCTCATTGCTTTGTTCCTCGCTGTTGCAAACTAAGGTTGGTCGGCTAGTTCCAGGAGCGCATGCGCACACCCGAGCGCACTTGTGCGCGAGGCACAAAGAGATCCACCCCCATCCCCCGGGTGTTGTCCTCACCCATCAGCGAGATCCTTCTGTCTCCGCAAGGGTCCGCAGCCTCTCGATGCTCTCGGGCGTGGGGTGGGTCATCGGGTCAGATCCTTCGGAACGAAGATGCTCTTGTTGCCGGGCGCGTCGGTGCGCTGGTTGAGCGCCTTGATCGCGTCCTCAAGGTTCGGCTCGTCGGTCATCACGAAATCGCGCGTGCCGTCCGGATGGTCCGGTTGCCGCACAAGCACGGTGATCTTGGCGCCGATGGCGAACAGCGACAGGATGTCGTCCAGGTGACTGCCGACGATCGGCCGGATACGCGCGAGCTTGCTGTTGAGATCGCTGGCCATCCCCTCACCCCTTCACGGCCGGGGCGGTGGGGAGCCCACGGCGCCGCGCAATCTCGTTGACCATGGACTCAAGTTCGCGGGGCTGCAGGACGACGCCCATGACAAGCGCGTGTGCAGCGTTGGACAGTTCGGCGATCGTCTCGTTGCTCAAGTCCTCGGGCCGCCACCCCCGCTCGACGCTCAGCCCAGCGGCGGACAATGCTTCGGCAACATGCTTCCCGGAGCCGCCGTCGTGCCATCCTGCAAGCTGAGTGCGCGCGAGCCAGTCGTTGACAGCCGCTTCGATCACTTCCACCGGATCAATCTCGTCCATCTAGGCCTCCTGGGTGAGTGATGGGTGCGACTGCGCTTCGCGCACCGGGCCATCGCCCTTCGGGCCAAGCCCGCAAGCGGTCTTGGCGCTTCGCGCTTCTGTCCCTGTCGCGGTCATGCCGGCATCGTCCGAACCAGCCACGCCACGAATGCCGCTGCATACAGCGCCATAGCTATGAGGATCCCGTGCTCGGGCTTCATGCCGCCTGCCCCGCGTTGCTCTCCAAGCTCTCGCCCGTCGTCCCGATCAGGCTGGCGATGTAGTCGAGCACCTTGGTTTTCGACTCCTGGAACTTGTCTTTGCCCATGAGGCGCTTCTTCTGAGAGTGTGCCGTCCAGGACGTGACCACGTTCCCCTGCAGCGAGATCACCGCGTAGCCGTCGAGCCCGCGGATATAGGCCGCCAAGTGCGTCGCCTCGGCATTGCTGGCGCACACGATCGTCTTCTCGTCGCAAAAACCGGTGCGGACCAAAGCGTACTTGCGCAGATGCGTCGCGCTGGGGAACCGCTCGACCAAGGCCTCCGGGAGGTTCCCCCATGCGTCCTCGACGGCCGCAAAAAAGTGATCATGGCTGGCTTTGGTGCGCTCCTCGAAAGGCACCATCATCATGCGATCGTGTACGGTATAGTGCTCGCTGGCGCGACGCTGCCACGTCGGTCCGACAGGAACCCAGCCGTCGCCGTTGTATTCGCATAGGATCGGGGGAGGTGCCTCGCTCATCGAATAGCCCTCCGGGCCTTGGTCAGTTCGTGCCGGCTCGCCAGCCGGTCGGTCTTCGCGCGCACAGGCGTCTCGCCCACCGTCTTGGTCAGGTGGCAGCGCCGGCAGAGCCATTGCAGGTTTTCCACCGTGTCCGAGCCGCCGCACCACAGAGGCGTGACGTGATCCGCCTCACCGCGCGAGTCGTAGGTCTGGCATCGTGCGCAGCGGCCCTCGGAGCGTTCGCGGACCAGCTTGCGCAGGGTGCCGTTCCGGCGCGGTTTCTCGCGGAGGGGCTTGGTCTGGCGCATGATCAGGCGGCCAGCCCGGGCGCGTTCTCAGGCACGCTCAGCCGAGCCCCGCGCGCGATCATCTTGGCCGTGAGCGCGTCCAGCTCGGCGTTGAACCGATCGACCTCCAGGCTCAGATTTGCGATGTACTTCTCATCGCGGACCACGCGCACGCGGAACAGCGGGAGGCGCGGCCAGTAGGCGACGAAATCGCACCACTCGCGCTCGGCGACCCATAGTTGGCCCTGCACCTGGGCGACGTGCTCCGGGGGCAGCTTGTCCGCCTCGATGGCTTCCAGGAGGATGTGGGGGAGTTTGGTCTTGATCTCCAGCATGCCGGCGTCGCCGATCAGGCTGTCAGGCGAGCATCCCACGTCGCCGTTGCGGATGAACCCGACGCGGCGCAGCTCGGCGCCGTGGACGATCTCGTAGGTCTCGCGCGCCTCGGCCTCCATGACCTTGCCGCGTTCCATGTGGCCGTTCTGGAAGGTCTCGGCGGGCTCGCCGGTCAGGCGCTCGCCGAGCAGCTTCATCAAGTACGCGCGTCGGGTCTTGCCCTCGCCCTTGGCAAGAACCGCGGCGAAGTTGGACGCGGTCGGGATGCCCAGCCGGACCGCGAACCAATCCGGCGATCCCTGCTCGATCTCGTCGTAGACCCGGATCATAGCGCGGTCTTCTCCTTGTTCGCGTTGATCGTCTGGACCAGGAGGTCGTGGCAGTCCTGGAAGCTCTTGGCCGGCAACTCGTCCAGGCTCTCGATCTTGAACCGCTTGAGGATGCGCGGCTGAAGCTCCTCGGGCTTCTTGAGGACCGCCATAGCCTCCTTCATCAGATCCTTGAGCTTCTCGATCTGGGCCTCGTTGATCGCGGCCATGCCGTCGGAGCCGGCGCCGTCGTCGTCCGCGCCCTCGCGCACGATGTTGAGCAGCATTTCGGCGCAGTACCGCTTGCCGTAGGAGAGGGTCGAGCCCATGGCTTGCAGGTTGTTGCGGCCGGGGCCGGTGTCGAGCGGGAGCGGAATTTGCGCCTCGCGCGAGTGCCCGGCCGTGTGCATCAGGTAGCCGGTGATGACCAGGCCGCCGCCCGTCTCAGCGCGCGCACCGCTGTTGAAGGACAGGGAGAAGCCTTCCGCCACCATCAGCGGGCGGATGACCTTGTCCATGTCTTCCCACTTCGCAAAGGGGATGGCGTCCTCGGGCTTCGGCGTCTCGCCCCGCTTGGTCAGCGAGATCGTGCCGTTCTTCTTCACGCGGGGAAGTTTGGCCGAAAGCCGGGCGAATGCCGCGGTGAACTCGCGGGCCGCCTGGCGCTCCTCGAGCCGCTCCTGCATGGCCATCAGCGCCTGCAGCTTGGCCACGTCGATCTGGGGATCGCGCGACGCCGCGACGATCGCCGCCAGCAGCGTGCCGGGCTCCTGGGTGACGGCCGGAAGGACGGAAGCGGGCTCGACGGCGAACGCGCCCTTGATCGTCACCACGTCGTGACGCGGGGGCGGCAGGCTGTCGATCAGGTCGCCAACGGTGGCGGGCTCTTTGACTGCGGTATCGGGCATCTGTGCTATCCTCCGTTCGTCATGGTCCGCGCGACAGCCACGCCGAGCAGCCGCGCCTTGGTGTCGTCTGCCAGCCCTGCCGGCACGTCCGGAATGTCGAGCCCCGCTCTCTCGCGCCGCAGCCGTGCGATCGGATCGCGCGATGCCGCTTCGATGGCCATCTGCGCTACTTCTCGCGCTGTGGGCTTGCCAGGCAGAAGGGTGAGCATGGTGTCTGGTCCTCCCGGGGTCATGGGGTGGGGGTCACGATTTCGAGGTCGTCAACGAAGCCCAGATATCGCTCGGACCTTCCAAAGCCCCCGCTTTTGACTGTTGGATTGCCGTAGGTGCCCATGAAATGCCCGGGCTCGATGCGCGAAACGCGGTACAATCCGGCGATGCCTCTGCGCTTCACCCGAACGATGGCGCCGACCGTGATCCCGCTAGCTTTCACGCGGGCCTCATGCAGCGCACCCTTCGCGGCCAGGAGTTCGGTTTCGAGCGCCTCGACGCGCTCGCGGAGCGCCACAATTTCTGGGGTGTCCTTCGCCATCACCGCCCCTCCGCAATCCTGAGAAGCCGCGCCGCCTCCGCTCTCGCCTGGTCGTAAGGCGCCGACCTCTTCACCCACTCAAGCGTTTGCCGAGCACCTGACTTCGCGACTTCGCTCTGATGCCCGATGGTCAGCACGCCGAACGCGCGCTCGCAGATCTTCACGTATCCGATGTACGAGATGTTCGCCCTGTGCTCTCCGAGGTCCGCCCGGCACAGCGGCTCCCCGGGGGACTCCGCGATGATGACCTGACGCACAGAGGCGACCGGCTGGCGGGTGGCGAGCGAGATCACGGTGCCCATGGCTAGACGCTCCTGCTTTCGCGGGGTGCAAGCACAAAGATCCCGATCGCTACCGCCGCCTCGAAACAAAGCGACGCGGCCACACCGGGCCGATATCCGTAGGCGAGGAGCGTCCAGAGATCCGCCCACGCCATGCCGGCCCAAAACCAAGCCATGGCCATCACCGAATCCTCTCTGCTGCATCACGCGCG
>FRDC01002565.1_pt1 | contig 16383 bp, 10 predicted proteins | sample 1106171 | NCBI WGS metagenome assembly FRDC01 (sample SAMEA3930566, study PRJEB13176) | freshwater metagenome | biome: Drinking water system; feature: drinking water; material: water | place: Singapore | collected 2014-12-20 | reverse complement strand
TAGATCTCCGCCTTGAACTTCGTATGCGGCGTGATCGTCTTGGGCTTCGAGAGCACCATCCCCCGCTCCACATCCTCTTTCTTGGTCCCCCGCAACAGCACCCCGATGTTGTCGCCCGCCTGCCCCTCATCGAGCACCTTGCGGAACATCTCCACACCCGTCACGACCGTGCTCTGCGTGGCCCGCAACCCCACGATCTCGATCTCATCGCCCACCTTCACGATGCCCCGCTCACAGCGCCCCGTCACCACCGTCCCGCGGCCGCTGATGGTAAACACGTCTTCGATCGGCATGAGGAACGGCTTGTCGATCGGCCGCTGCGGCGTCGGAATGTACGTGTCCACCGCCTCCAACAGCTTCATGATGCTGGGCACCCCCAGCGGGCCGCCATCGCCTTCCATCGCCTTCAAGGCGCTGCCCTGAATGATCGGCGTCTTGTCTCCCGGGAACCCGTACTTCGTCAGCAGCTCCCGCACTTCCAGCTCCACCAGCTCCAACAGCTCTTTGTCGTCCACCTTGTCGGCCTTATTCAAGAACACCACGATGTACGGCACCCCGACTTGCCGCGCCAGGAGAATATGCTCCCGGGTCTGCGGCATGGGGCCGTCGGCCGCACTCACCACTAAAATCGCCCCGTCCATCTGCGCCGCCCCGGTGATCATGTTCTTCACGTAGTCGGCGTGGCCCGGACAATCGACGTGCGCATAATGCCGGTGGTCCGTCTCATACTCAACGTGGCTGATGGCGATGGTCATGATCTTCGTCGCATCCCGCCGCCCCTGGCTCTCGCTCGCCTTCGCCACCTCGTCATAGCTCACGAACTTCGCCATCCCCTTGTCCGCACACACTTTCGTCAACGCCGCCGTCAACGTCGTCTTCCCGTGGTCCACGTGCCCGATCGTCCCAATGTTCACGTGCGGCTTCTTCCGCTCATACTTCGCCTTCGCCATACCCTACTCCCTCCCCTGATTCACGAACCGCTATTTCTTGATGATGGCTTCCGCAATGTTCTTTGGCACCTGCTCGTACCGGTCAAACTCCATACTGTACGTTGCTCGTCCCTGCGTCCGAGATCGCAGGTCCGTCGCATAGCCGAACATTTCCATCAAAGGGACTGCGGCTTCAATTGCCTGAGCACCGGCCCGGACCTTCATGCCCTGCACCTTACCCCGCCTCCCGTTCAAGTTGCCGATAACGTCTCCCATAAACTCCTGCGGAACCAAAACTTCAACCTTCATGATCGGTTCGAGCAAGACCGGATCGGCCTTTTTGCAGGCATCGGCAAAGCCCATCGAGGCGGCAATCTTAAATGCCATTTCATTCGAATCGACATCGTGATAGGAACCGTCGATTACCGTGACCTTTACGTCTCGCAAAGGATACCCGGCAACGACTCCCGTCTCCATCCGCTCACGAACGCCTTTTTCAATGGCGGGGATATACTCTTTTGGAATCGCCCCCCCCACGATCTTGTTGACAAACTCCAACCCCTTGCCCGACTCGGATGGTTCGACCGTCAAGACGACATGACCATATTGTCCGCGACCGCCGGTTTGTTTGATGTATTTGGACTCGGCTTCAGCCTTTCGCCTGATCGTTTCCCTGAATGCCACTTCAGGCTTTCCGACGTTCGCCTCGACTTTGAATTCGCGCAACATTCGATCAACGATGATTTCGAGGTGCAACTCCCCCATGCCGGCAATGATCGTTTGAGCGGTTTCCTCATCGGTCCGCACCCGGAATGACGGATCCTCCTGCGCCAGCTTTTGGAGTGCAAACCCCATCTTTTCTTGATCTTGCTTGGTCTTCGGCTCGATCGCCATCGCGATGACTGGTTCAGGAAACTTCATGATTTCCAGCAGCACCGGCTGCTTCTCATCCGCCAACGTGTCTCCGGTAGTGGCCCCCTTGAGGCCCACGGCCGCGACGATATCCCCGGCATATACCTCGTCGATTTCCTCTCTCTTATTGGCGTGCATTTTCAAGAGACGCCCGATCCGATCCTTACTCCCTTTCGTCACGTTCAAAACCGGTGTGCCGGTCTTCAGCGTCCCGGAATAGACCCGAAAATACGTCAATTGACCCGCAAATGGATCGGACATGATCTTGAATGCCAAGGCCGCAAATGGTTCGCCATCGTCTGATTTTCGCTCCACTTCCTTCCCGCTGTTTGGATCCACTCCTTTCACCGGAGGAATATCGAGCGGGGAGGGCAGATAGTCGACGATACCATCCAACAACTGCTGCACACCCTTGTTCTTGAAGGCCGATCCACAGAGCACGGGAGTGATTTTCATCGCAATGGTTCCGGCCCTGATCGCACGCATGACCTCTTCTTCCGTCAACGGATGGCCGTTCAAATACTTTTCCATGACCTGATCATCGAATTCCGCTACGGCGTCCAGCATTTTCTCTCGGTATTCTTTGGCCTGAGCGAGGAGTTCACTGGGAATTTCATCGATCTTGTACTTGGCGCCCAACGTCTCATCGTCGTAAAAGAACCCCTTCATCCTCACAAGATCGATCGACCCCCTGAATTCAGCCTCACGTCCGATCGGGATCTGAATAGGGACGGGCCTCGCTCCGAGCCGGTCAATGATCGACTGGACACTGCCGTAAAAATCAGCCCCAATCCGATCCATCTTATTCATGAAAGCAATACGAGGGACTTGATACTTATCAGCCTGACGCCACACCGTCTCAGATTGAGGCTCAACACCCTGAACGGAATCAAATGCCGCAACTGCGCCATCGAGCACCCGCAGTGAACGCTCTACCTCGATCGTAAAATCCACATGGCCCGGCGTATCAATAATATTGATGCGGTGGTCGCGCCAAAAACAGGTGGTTGCGGCAGCGGTAATCGTGATACCTCGCTCTCGCTCCTGCTCCATCCAGTCCATCGTGGCGGCACCCTCATGAACCTCGCCCAGCTTATGCGTCATACCCGTATAGTAGAGGATCCGCTCGGTGGTCGTAGTCTTACCGGCATCGATATGAGCCATGATACCGATGTTTCGCGTGCGTTCTAATGATGTCTGACGAGCCACTTCAACCCCTTTAAAAACACTTGTGCTGCAGATCAAGCCGCATCACACTGCTGCGACACAGGAGCACCGGAATCTGCAGATCGCAGCACGGCTCAACTGCAGCACAGATGACGTTACCAGCGATAATGAGCGAACGCTTTATTGGCTTCCGCCATCCGATGCACGTCTTCCCGCTTTTTAACCGCAGCCCCCGTGTTGTTCGACGCATCCAATAACTCGGCTGCGAGCTTTTCGCGCATGCTCTTGCCGCCGCGCGTACGGGCAGACTGCGATAACCAACGAAGCGCCAACGATACTCGACGTGTCGGTCTAATTTCGACCGGAACTTGATAGGATGCACCCCCCACCCGGCGAGACTTGACTTCAACGATCGGCTTCACATTATCTACAGCTGCCTTGAAAATTTTCAGCGGGTCGCTGCCGGTCTTCTCCTGAATATGATCAAACGCCCCGTAACATATACGTTCCGTCGTACTCTTTTTTCCATTGCTCATAAGCATGTTAATAAACTTCCCGACCAACTTATCTCGATACCGCACGTCAGGAAGCACTTCTCGCTGACCCAAAAACCTACTGCGTGGCATATGAACCTATCCCATCAATGTGATGATCGTTCAGACTCTTGCAATCTACTTAGGCCGCTTCGCTCCATACTTCGAACGACTCTGTTTTCGATCGGCTACTCCAACCGCATCCAATGCCCCGCGGACCAGATGATACCGCACGCCAGGCAAATCTTTGACGCGACCCCCACGCACAAGCACGATCGAATGCTCCTGAAGATTGTGCCCCACGCCGGGTATATACGTTGTTACCTCCATACCGTTCGTGAGACGCACACGCGCAACTTTCCGCAACGCCGAGTTCGGTTTCTTGGGTGTCGTCGTATAGACCCGTAGGCACACCCCTCTCTTCTGCGGACATGACTTCAGAGCAGGACTCTTTGTCTTCGCCTTCACAAAGACCCGCCCTTTTCGAACCAGCTGATTGATCGTCGGCATCGCGTTCAGACCCTTTCAATGAAACGAGCACTAACCGTCACGTGCAAAGCCGCAGGATTATAGTGACGTAACTGATCACTGTCAAGTATCCAGAATTCCATTGTTTGCTACGACCGAGCGGCTTCTCCGGAAACCGCCGGAACGGCCACATCCGATGACACAGCCGGCGTAACACCGACGGAAGTCGCCTCCGGTTTTTCACTGATCACGAACGTATCACGGTATTCCTCAAACCCTGCACCAGCCGGAATCAACCGACCGACAATGACGTTCTCTTTCAAGCCCAACAAATTATCCTCGCGCCCGTTAATCGCCGCCTCCGTGAGGACGCGCGTGGTTTCTTGGAACGACGCGGCGGAAATGAAGCTGTCCGTCGTGAGGGCGGCCTTGGTGATCCCGAGCAGGACTGGCTTGCCCAACGCCGGCTTCCCATCCTTGGCGAGCACCCGTTCATTTTCCTTCTCGAACACGCTCTTACTGACTTGACTGCCCGGTAAAAATTGCGTGTCCCCCGGATCTTCGACCCGCACCTTGCGCAACATTTGTCGCACGATGATTTCAATGTGCTTGTCGTTGATGGACACGCCTTGCAACCGATACACGTCTTGCACCTCATCGACGAGGTACTTCTGCAATTCGTTCGGACCCAGCACATCGAGAATGTCGTGCGGATTCGCAGATCCGTCCATCAACGGCTCTCCAGCCCGCACCCAGTCGCCTTCGTGGACATTGACGTGCTTACCCTTCGGAATGAAGTACTCCTTCACATCGCCCATTTTATTATCGACCAGCACTTTGCGTTGGCCCTTGACGAAACCACCGTAGGAGACTTCCCCGTCGATCTCGGTGATGACCGCTTGCTCTTTCGGCTTCCTTGCTTCGAACAGCTCCACCACTCGTGGAAGACCTCCCGTGATATCCTTGGTTTTCGTCGTCTCACGGGGAATCTTTGCCAAGACATCGCCCGGATAGACCGTGGCCCCTTTTTCGACGAAGATATGCGCCCCGACCGGCAACAAGTACCTTGCCACGGCATTGGATCCACCGGGCACCTTGGCCGTCTTGCCGTTTTCATCTTTGATCGACACGCGCGGACGCAGCGTCTGACCTGTATGTTCAATGATGACCTTGCGCGACAAACCGGTTACTTCATCGAACTCGTCCTTCATCGTGACGCCTTCGACGATATCCCCGTAAGCCACCCTCCCGCCGACCTCCGTCAAGATGGTCAGGGAGTACGGATCCCATTCCACCAATTTTTGGCCGACGACCACCGGATCGCCGTCCTTGATCTTGATCTTGGCCCCATACACGACGGGGTACTTTTCACGTTCTCGGCCACTGTCGTCGACGATCGCAATCTTCGTATTGCGATTCATCACGACCCATTCCCCTTCTTTATTCCGCACCGCGATACCGGCATTGTGAACATCGGCGTTCTTTTTGGCGTCGAAACTCATGAACTTAATACGACCGGCATGTTTGGCTTCAAGCACCGTTTGCTCCACGACCTTGCTGGCCGTCCCGCCGATATGAAACGTCCGCATCGTCAACTGCGTGCCCGGTTCGCCGATGGACTGCGCCGCGATGACACCCACCGGTTCACCCTTCTCCACCAGTCGCCCTCGCGCCAAGTCTCGGCCGTAACAGGCCCGACAGACCCCACGCGGTGATTGGCAAGTCAGCACGGATCGAATCTTCACGCGGTCAACGCCGGCCTCAACGATCGACTTCGTTAAGTCTTCGTTGATTTCTTCATTCCAGGACACGATGATTTCCCCAGTGACGGGGTCACGAATATCCTCCGCCGCCAAACGACCGAGCACGCGCTCTTCCAGCGGCTGAATGATCTCCCCGCCTTCGACGAGTGCGCTGACGATAATCCCGTCGCGCGTCCCGCAATCGATCTCGTTGATAATGACATCCTGAGCGATGTCGACCAATCGCCGAGTGAGATATCCCGAATTTGCTGTCTTCAACGCCGTATCGGCAAGACCCTTGCGGGCCCCGTGGGTCGAAATGAAATACTGCAACACCGTCAATCCCTCTCGGAAGTTGGCGGTGATCGGGGTCTCGATGATCTCTCCCGACGGTTTGGCCATCAGTCCGCGCATGCCGCCCAGCTGCCGAATCTGCTGCGAACTCCCTCGCGCCCCGGAGTCTGCCATCATGAAGATCGGGTTGAACGATTCGGCCTTCGCCGGATCGCCTCCGGCGCCGAGTTCCTTCATCATCTCATTGGCGACCTGTTCGGTGACGTGCGCCCAAATGTCGATCACCTTGTTGTATCGCTCGCCGTTCGTGATCAAGCCTTCCGAATACTGTTTCTCGATTTCGTTCACTTCGCGTTGCGCTTTCCCGATGAAGTCTTCTTTCTTACTCGGGATATGCATGTTGTCGATGCAGATCGACAAGCCGGCTCTTGTCGCATAGGTGAAACCGATGTCCTTGATCTTATCCAGAAACTCGACGGTGTCCCGATGACCAGTCTGTCGATACACGGCATCAATAAGCCTGGTCATCTCTTTTTTGGTCATGAGCTTGTTGGCATTCGCGAACGGCAGACCCGGAGGGAGAATTTCGGACAGCAAGACACGCCCCACGGTCGTCTGCACCAGCGCTCCGGCGAGACGCACCTTGATCCGCGCATGCTCTTCGACTTCCTTCGCGTCAAACGCAATCCGCACTTCCTCGGCAGATCCAAAGACTTTCCCCTCGCCTTTCGCGCCCACACGTTCTTTCGTCAGCCAATAACATCCCAACACCATGTCCTGCGATGGCACCGCAATCGGCTTGCCGTTCGCCGGCGAGAGAATGTTGTTGATGGACATCATGAGAACCCGTGCTTCAACCTGCGCTTCGACGGACAACGGAACATGCACCGCCATCTGATCGCCGTCGAAGTCGGCGTTGAAAGCCGCGCAGACCAGCGGGTGCAACCGGATCGCCTTGCCCTCGACCAATACGGGGTCGAATGCCTGGATGCCCAAACGATGGAGCGTGGGGGCTCGATTCAGCAATACCGGATGCTCTCGGATCACTTCATCAAGGACGTCCCAGACTTCAGGTCGTTCTTTTTCAACCAGCCGTTTGGCGCTCTTTATGGTCGTAGCCGCTCCTCTGGCTTCCAACTTGTGAAAGATAAACGGTTTGAATAGTTCCAGCGCCATTTTCTTCGGCAACCCGCACTGATGGAGGCGCAATTCCGGACCGACGACGATCACGGTACGGCCGGAATAATCGACGCGCTTTCCGAGCAGATTCTGCCGGAACCGTCCCTGCTTTCCCTTCAGCATGTCGCTCAACGATTTCAGCGGACGCTTGTTGGGCCCGCGAATCGCACGGCCGCGGCGACCGTTGTCGAAAAGGGCGTCCACGGCTTCCTGCAACATCCGCATCTCGTTCCTGATGATGACGCCGGGCGCCTTCAGTTCCATCAACCGTTTCAACCGATTATTGCGATTGATGACGCGACGGTAGAGATCGTTCAGGTCGGACGTGGCAAACCGCCCTCCATCGAGCGGAACCAGAGGACGCAGCTCCGGCGGCAGGACCGGAATGACATCCATGATCATCCACTCCGGTTTATTTCCGGACTTGCGGAACGCCTCCAGTACCTTTAAGCGCTTGGCGTACTTCTTTTTCATGGCCGCCGATGTCGACGCCTTTGCTTTTACTTGCAGGTCATCCCACAGCGCGTTGATGTCGATCTTCCTCAGTAGGTCGCGGATGGCTTCCGCGCCGATGCCAACCTTGAACCCGCTCGAGCCGAACTCGGAAACAAGAGTGCGCAGCTTATCTTCCGGCACCAACTCTTTTTCCGCCAGATCGGTTGAGCCGGGATCCACGCAGACGTAGCTTTCAAAATAGAGAATTTTCTCCAGTTGCTTCAGGCTCATATCGAGCAAGGTGCCGATCCGACTCGGGACACCTTTCAAAAACCAGATATGGGCGACGGGCGCAGCCAATTCGATATGCCCCATCCGCTCTCGACGGACCTTCGATTGAATCACCTCGACGCCGCATTTGTCGCATACGATGCCGCGATGCTTCATGCGCTTGTATTTACCGCAATTGCACTCCCAGTCCTTGGTCGGGCCGAAGATCTTCGCACAGAACAGCCCGTCCTTTTCCGGCTTGAAGGATCGATAGTTGATGGTTTCCGGTTTCTTGACTTCCCCGTACGACCAGGATCGGATTTTCTCCGGCGAGGCGATGCGAATCCGCATCGAATCGAACGACACCGAATCCCGTTGTTTTTCAAACAGTGTGTATACGCCTTCCAAGGTAGTGACCTCCTCTGATGCCGGCGTTCAGCCGGCACACAAGCGGTTAGTCTTGTGTCTTGACCAACTCTACATCGAGTCCCAAGCTCTGTAATTCCTTGACCAACACGTTGAACGACTCAGGCAACCCGGGTTCGAGGAACGGCTCACCTTTGACAATCGCTTCATACATGCGCGACCGACCCGGCACATCGTCGGACTTGACGGTAAGAAACTCTTGCAGCGTGGACGCCGCCCCATAGGCCTGCAACGCCCACACTTCCATCTCTCCCAATCGCTGGCCGCCGAACTGCGCCTTGCCGCCGAGCGGCTGCTGGGTCACGAGAGAATAGGGGCCGATAGACCGTGCGTGGATCTTGTCGTCCACCAGATGGTGGAGTTTCAGCACGTACATATACCCGACCGTGACCGGATTGCCGAAGGGCTCGCCCGTCTTGCCATCGATGAGTTGCGCTTGGCCGCTCACCGGCAGTTTCCCCTTTTTCAGCAAGTCCTTAATCTCTTTTTCCGCGGCGCCATCGAATACCGGGCTGGCCACTTTGATGCCCAAAGCCTTCGCCGCCCACCCCAGGTGGGTCTCCAGGATTTGCCCGACGTTCATACGAGACGGCACACCCAGAGGATTCAACACGATTTCCACCGGGGTCCCATCCGGCAGATAGGGCATGTCTTCTTCCGGCAAAACGCGAGATACGACTCCCTTATTGCCGTGTCGGCCGGCCATTTTGTCCCCGACCTGAATTTTGCGCTTCATCGCGATATAGACCTTGACGAGCTTGATGACACCGGGAGGCAGCTCATCTCCACGCTTTAGGCGCCCCACTTTTTCATCGTAGAGCGTTTGGAGGATTTCGATCTGCTCTTTTGCCCGTCGCTCGACGTCTTCCAGCTCTTTTTGCTCATCGGGATCGCTCAGGATGATGTGCCGCACGGTGTCGTCCGGCAGTCGCCTGAGAATCTCCGCCGTCAGCTTCCCCTTTTTCTTCAAGATGACGTCGCCGCTCTCCGGGTCCATCAGATCGCGGCCCACCACCTTGCCGAGCAACAGCTTGCGGATCTTCTTCGTCTTTTCTTCGTCGATGATCCGCAGCTCTTCGTGGTGATCCCGCTGCAACTTCATCTGATCGTCGGTCTCGATGCTCTTCGAGCGCTCGTCCTTGTCAAGTCCTTTTCGGGAGAAAATTTTGACGTCGACCACAATGCCTTCCACTCCCGGAGGCACGGTCAACGAGGTATCCTTCACGTCACCGGCCTTTTCACCGAAGATCGCACGGAGCAGTTTTTCTTCCGGCGTTAGCTGGGTTTCACCTTTCGGTGTCACCTTCCCCACCAAAATATCGCCCGGCTTCACTTCGGCGCCGATACGTATGATCCCGCTTTCATCCAAATTTCTCAGCGCTTCTTCACCGACATTGGGGATATCCCGCGTGACATCTTCCTTCCCCAACTTGGTATCACGGGCTTCGACTTCAAACTCCTCGATATGGATCGACGTGAACGCATCTTCCCGCACCAATTTTTCACTGAGCAAGATGGCGTCCTCGAAGTTGTATCCGCCCCAGGGCATGAACGCCACAAGGACGTTCTTGCCCAGCGCCAGCTCCCCATGGTCAATCGCCGGTCCGTCTCCAAGCACCTGCCCCTTCTTGACGGGCTGGCCGATTCGAACCACCGGCGTCTGGGTAATGCAGGTGTTTTGATTCGACCGTTGGAACTTGATGAGGTCATAGACGTCCAGTCCGGAATCTTTCCCCTTCTTGCCGTCCTTCGAATCCGCCCTCACCACGATGCGTGTCGCATCGACACTCTCTACCACGCCGGCTCGGCGGGCCTGGATGACGTACCCGGAATCCCGGGCAACCACCGCCTCCATCCCAGTCCCGACCAACGGCGATTCCGAGGTTATCAGAGGAACCGCCTGGCGCTGCATGTTGGACCCCATCAAGGCACGGTTGGCGTCGTCATGCTCCAAAAACGGCACGAGCGCGGTCGCGACGCTCACCACTTGTTTCGGCGACACGTCCATGTACTCGATCTTATCCGGAGTCGCCAGGACGAAATCTCCACCGTGACGGCAAGAGACGGTTTCCGAAACCAGTCTTCCCGAGGCATCCACTTTGGAGTTGGCTTGGGCGATGATGTATTTGTCGCCCTCGATCGCCGACAGAAACTCGATCTCATCGGTCACTCGTCCCTTGACGACTTTACGGTACGGTGCTTCGATGAACCCAAACTGGTTGATTCGTGCATAGGTGGCCAGCGATGTGATCAAGCCGATATTGGGGCCTTCCGGCGTCTCGATCGGGCAAATACGACTGTAGTGGGACGGATGCACGTCTCGAACTTCGAACCCGGCCCGCTCTCTCGTAAGCCCGCCCGGTCCAAGGGCCGACAGACGTCGTTTATGCGTGATTTCCGCCAGCGGGTTGGTCTGATCCATGAATTGCGACAGCTGACTGCTGCTGAAAAATTCCTTGACGGCCGCCACGACGGGCTTGGCATTGATCAAGTCATGCGGCAGGACGGTCTCCATATCGAGGAGATTCATGCGCTCCTTGATGCTTCGCTCCATCCTCACCAAGCCCAGCCGGAACTGATTCTCCAGGAGCTCACCGACGGATCGCACGCGTCGATTCCCCAAGTGATCGATGTCGTCGATTTCCCCTTTGCCGATCTTCAGATTGACGAGGTAACGGATGACTTCGACGATGTCCTGAGCGGTCAGAGTCCGCTGCTCAAGAGGCAAGTCCAGTCCAAGTTTCTTATTGAGCTTCAGTCGGCCGACCGGAGATAAATCATAACGTTTGGAATTCAGAAACAGATTGTCGAACAACGCCCGAGCCGTATCGACGGAGGGCGTTTCACCCGGACGAAGGCGACGGTAGATTTCCACCATCGCTTCCTCCTTCGACCCGATTTTCTCCATCTCCAAGGTATCGAGAATCACGGGCGTCGCGGTCGCCATATCGAGATAAATGACCTTGAATTCTTCCACATCGCTTTCGGCGATCTGCTCCACAATCTCGGCGGTCAACCGCTGATTCTTTTCCGCCAACTTGTTCTTCTTGGAGTCAACCAATTCCGTGAGAATGGCGCGTCCGACCAATTCCGACGGTTGCAAGGGGATCTCTTTCACGCCGGATGCCTTCAGCTTGGCGATCAGGCCTTTGGTCAATCTGGCGCCCTCTCGCACCAACGGTTCCTTGCCTCCCTTGTCCATCACCTCGGTGGAACATCGAAGTCCGTGGTGGATTTCAGGATCCAACTTGCGGAACATCTTGCCCTTCGACACGCGAATTTCCTCGACCGGGTAATACATCTTGAGCAAGTCGTCGCTCGAGAAACCAAAGGCTTTCAGGAGAATGGTGGCCGGCATTTTCCGGCGGCGATCGATCCGCACATAGAGAATATCCCTGGCATCGAACTCAAAATCGAGCCAAGAGCCTCGATAGGGAATAATCCGGGCCGAGTACAACACCTTGCCGCTCGCATGGGTCCGACCCTTGTCATGGGTAAAGGACGCGCCCGGTGATCGGTGAAGCTGACTGACGACGACGCGCTCGGTCCCGTTGATGATAAAGGTCCCCCGCTCGGTCATGAGCGGCAATTCACCGACGTAGACTTCCTGTTCGCGCACATCGAGCACTTTCTTGCGAGGCCCCTTGTCCTCCTTGTCGAGCACCACCAGGCGAACGCGCAGCTTCAACGGAACCGCGAAGGTCATCCCCTGTTCGAGACATTCGCGCTCGTCGTACTTCGGAGCCCCTAAGGTGTAACTGGAAAACTCGAGCACGGCCGTGTTGTTATAGTCGGGAATCGGGAACACGCTGGCCAACGCCGCCTGCAGCCCATGATCCTTTCGACGCTCCGGCTCCACCTCGAACTGCAAGAACTCTTCATAGGAGCGCTTTTGGATTTCGATCAGATCCGGAATATCGATGTTGGTTCGAATGCGGGAAAAATCTTTCCGCTCCACGAACTCTTGCAGAGTCGTTTCGGACATGCCTACTCCTCCACACTGGTTGGCGGTGAACAGCAATCACCACTCACGACAAATCCCGAGGCACCAGATTACACCTCGGTTGTCAGTGAGCCCAAAAGCACTTTAATGATGAAGTCGCTTCCTTACTTGACTTCGACTTTCGCACCGCTTTCTTCCAGCTTCTTCTTCATCGTATCAGCTTCTTCCTTGGCTACCCCAGTCTTGACCGGCTTCGGCGCACCCTCCACGAGATCCTTGGCTTCCTTCAGACCCAGGCTCGTAAGCTCACGCACCACCTTAATGATCTGAATTTTCTTGTCGGCCGGTGCCGACGCGAGAATGACGTCGAACGCCGTCTTCTCTTCAGCAGGAGCGGCTGCGCCGCCACCCGCCGCCGGAGCCGCCGCCACCGCGACCGGCGCCGCCGCCGTCACGCCGAACCGCGTCTCAAGCCCCTTCACCAGTTCAGCCAAATCGAGCACGCTCATGCTCTCGATCGCCTTGATCAATTCCTCCTGTGACAACTTTCCTTCCGTCGCTGGCATGTCCCCTTCTCCTTTCCGTTTATCCTGAATGGCCGCAATGACTCGCACAAACTTCGACAACACCGCGTTCAATGTATACACGACACCACGAATCGGCCCTTGCATGGCCGACAGCAACATGGCAACAAGCACTTCCTTCTTCGGCAGCTTCGCAACGGCGGCCAGTTCCGCCGGCTGGAGGATTTTGCCTTCCAACACCCCGGCGGTCATCCGAATCTTCTCTTCGCGTTTCTCAGCGCCGATGAAGTCCTTCAGCACCTTGGTCGGCAACACCGGATCATCGTAGCCGATGACCACTCCGGTCGGACCCTTGAGATGCGCCTTAAGTCCGGCCAAGGTCGTCCCCTCTGCGGCGCGAGCCGCGAGCGTATTCTTCACGATCCGATACTCCGCCTTTGCTCCACGGAGTTGTTTGCGCAACTCGGTGACCTCGTTGACCGGAAGGCCGACGCATTCGGTCAAGATCGCCAGCCGCGCGCGACCGAATTTTTCAGTCAACTCCGCCACTGCCGTAACCTTCTCTTCCTTCTTCATCGCTCCCTCTTTCGTCGTTAGTCGTTATCGTTATTGTTAACCGTTTCGACGATTCACGATTAACGATTGACGCTGAACGGCCCTAGCTCCACTGCTTTGTCAGCGCAACGGTATCCAGTTTTACGCCGGGCCCCATCGTGCTCGAAATCGTAGCACTCTTGAGATACCGCCCCTTGCACGAGGCCGGCTTCGCCTTGATGACGGATTCGATTATGGCCGAGGCATTGTCGTACAGCTTGGCAGGATCAAAAGACACCTTTCCAACCGGCACGTGCACAATGCCCGCCTTCTCAACCTTGAATTCCACCCGTCCCTTTCGGATATCGGCAACCGCCTTTCCCACCTCGAAGGTCACGGTGCCGGTCTTCGGATTCGGCATGAGCCCTCGAGGGCCGAGCACTTTCCCGAGCTTTCCTACGGAAGCCATCAAGTCCGGCGTGGAAATGGCGCAGTCAAAATCCATCCATCCACCCTTGATTTTTTCCATCAAGTCGTCGGCTCCGACATAGTCGGCTCCCGCCTGCCTCGCCTCCTGCTCTTTTTCACCCTTCGCAAATACCAAGACGCGGACCTTTTTCCCCGTCCCGTGCGGAAGCGAAGCCGTCCCTCGAACCAATTGATCCGATCGCTTCGGATCGATGCCAAGCCTGAGCGCAAGATCGACCGATTCGTCGAATTTCGCATAGGCCGATCGTTTCACGGTGTCTACGGCCTCACGCAATCCATAGACACGCGGCTCGACGTTCGTGACCGCCGCATTCATTTTCTTTCCCATAACCAAACGCTCCTTCAATCCCGAAATTAGCCTTGAATGACGATGCCCATGCTACGAGCGGTCCCTTCGATGATTTTGGCTGCCCCGTCCACGTCGGCCGCGTTGAGATCCCCCATTTTCTTGCGGGCGATGTCGTTCAACTGCTGCCTGGTGATCTTTCCGACTTTATCCTTCTGTGGAACACCGGACCCCTTGATGATCCCGGCGGCCTTCTTCAGGAGATCAGAGGCCGGAGGGGTCTTCATGATGAAACTGAAGGTACGGTCCTTGTAGACTGTAATGATGACCGGAATGATACTGTCCCCTTCTTTTTGAGTCCTGGCATTAAACTGCTTGCAAAACTCCATGATGTTGACCCCGTGCTGACCCAGCGAGGGGCCGACAGGAGGAGCCGGATTGGCCTTGCCGGCCGGAATTTGCAATTTAATCTGCGCTGAAACTTCTTTCGCCATTTCTGTCTCCTTAGCAGTCAGCGATCAGCTGTCAGCTGGAAGCTGAAGACTGCCGGCTAATAGCTTTTTCTAAATTCGTTCTACCTGCAAGAACCCCAATTCCACCGGAGTCGAGCGGCCGAAGATGCTCACCATCACCTTCAATCGGCTATGGTCTTGATCGACTTCATCGACCACCCCGTTGAACCCCAGGAAGGGACCATCGATGATACGAACGTTGTCGCTTTTAATGAATTTGACCTGCTCTCGAGGCTCGGCTTGGCCCGCATCGACCTGCTTGAGCAAGGATTCCACTTCCTCATTGGTCAAGGGCGTCGGTACCGTCCCTCCGCCGACAAACCCCGTCACTTTCGGCGTCTCCTTGATCATCTGCAAGGTCTCGTCTCCCAACGGGGACTCCAACTCCACGAGGACATAGCCCGGAAAGAACTTTCGCCGAGAAGTCCGTCGCTTCCCGTCCTTAATTTCAATCACGTCCTCGGTCGGAACGAGCACCTGCCCGACCTTTTCAACCAGCCCCATTTGATTTGCACGCTCCATGAGGCTGGTCTTCACTCGTCCCTCAAAACCCGCGTACGTATGGATGACGTACCAGTTCTTTGTCATGCACCACCCTCAGGCCTTCAATGAATTACCGTTGGATTCCCCTTACCTTGTCCCCGGCAGGCTTAAATGAATTTGCCGACCAACCATGAAAGGAATGAGTCAATGACGGACAAGTACAGCGACATCAAGATACAAAACACGATCACCACCGTTGTCGAACCGATCGTTTCCGCACGCGTGGGAAAGGACACTTTTTTCAACTCCGCCCGCACGTCCGTCACGAACAGTCGAATCGAATCTGTCATACGCTTAAACATCAGTGGCTCTGCCTTCCAGTGCTCAACCGTGATAAATTTTCAGTGATTGCCAAGCTGAAACTCATACACATTACGTTTACTTCGCTGTTGCCCGAAACCCACAACCCCGGAGAGGCTTTATCCATCCATCTAAGAGGCTTCCGACTCATGGGCTCCCGGCACAAGCAAAGTCCCTCCCTTACACCGGCCCCAGCCCTTACCCGCCTGTCAGAGAACAGATGACCACCGGCCGTTCGAGCAAGCTCGGGGGTGGCAGGGGCACTAGGATTTGAACCCAGACTCTCGGTTTTGGAGACCGATGTGCTGCCATTAACACCATGCCCCTCCTCTTTTTTCCGTGTTGAGTAACGAGTGCTGAGGACTGAGCTTCGCGTGCCGCTCCCAATACTCAACACTCATATCTCAGCACTCAGCGCTTACTTCACTTCCTTATGAGGCGTATGCTTTCGGCAGAACTTACAGAATTTGTTTCGCTCCAACCGATCCGGATCGTTTTTCTTGTTCTTCATGGACGAGTAATTCCGCTGCTTACACGTCGTGCAGGCCAAATCAATAATTTCTCGCATCGCAATCGCTCCTTAGCTGTCAGCTGACAGCTCTCAGCTTTAAGCTAAGATTTCCGTGACGACGCCGGAGCCGACGGTCTTGCCGCCCTCGCGCACGGCAAACCGCAACCCCTGATCCATCGCGATCGGACTGATCAACTCCGCCGTCACACTCACGTTGTCCCCCGGCATCACCATCTCCACCCCCGGATTCAGCTGCACGATGCCCGTCACGTCGGTCGTCCGGAAGTAGAACTGCGGCCGATACCCGTTGAAGAACGGCGTGTGCCGTCCCCCTTCTTCCTTCGTCAACACGTAGATCTCCGCCTTGAACTTCGTATGCGGCGTGA
>FRDC01003468.1_pt2 | contig 16401 bp, 13 predicted proteins | sample 1106171 | NCBI WGS metagenome assembly FRDC01 (sample SAMEA3930566, study PRJEB13176) | freshwater metagenome | biome: Drinking water system; feature: drinking water; material: water | place: Singapore | collected 2014-12-20 | reverse complement strand
GGCGAGCGGGGGCTGCCCGTGCTGCGCGGCGGAGGCGGAGCCCGCGGCGGCGGTGGACCTGGCGTGCCACCCGGCCGCGGAGGCGTGCCCGTGTGCGCGGCCGGCGGAGCCCAAGTCGGCGGTGTTCACGGTGGTCGCGCCGGTGGTGTTCGTGCCGACGGGGGCGACACGCGCGTGGCCGATGGGGCCGCGGATGGATGGGGTGCGGGCTTTTGGGTCGCTGCGGACGCAATCGCGGCCTGAGGGCGTGCGGTGGCAGGCGGTGCTGGGTCGCTGGACGACGTGAGACCCTGGCCACGCAGGAGTTCCGCGCGCTGAGCGCGGAGCGTGTGTCCGTTGGCGCGGGCCTTCGGTCCGCACGGGCGGCCTGGAAGGCCGGCCCGCTGGGCTTCTTTCTCCAAGTGAACACAGCCTGCGGCGGGCGTCGGCGGTTGGCCTGGCGCGGCCGCGGAAGGGACTTTCCATGAACGCGATCAAGATGGTCTCGTGCGCGGTGGTGGCGTCGGTGGTCGGGCTGGCGGGTTGCCAGGGCGGGCCGAGCGGGTCGGCTCGCGGCGAGGGCGCATCGGTGAAGGCGCCGAAGATGGCCAACGGCGAGCAGCCGATCGTGCAGACGGGGATCACGGAGGCGGACCGGGCGTTTGCGGCGTCGAAGGAGCCGCTGACGAGCGATGGGGCGCGGCTGTACGTGAACGGGATGGGCTGCCCGCTGTGCGCGAGCGCGCTGGACCTGCAGCTCAAGCGGGTGCAGGGCGTGGACGCGGCGACGGTGGACCTGTCGAAGGGGCAGGTGGACGTGGCGCTGTCGGGCAAGAGCCGGCCTTCGCCGCAGCGCTTGGCGGATGCTGTGGCGGACGCGGGGTTCACGCTGGTGAAGGTGGAGCCGAGGTGAGGGGGGCGGGGCCTGAGGCCTGGGGCCTGAGTGGAAGGCAGGAGCGATGAAGGATGGCCACAGGCCCGGGCGCGGACCGCCGCGCCCGGGCTGGGGCGCTGGTGAGGAGACACGCATGCGGAACGCACGGCTTGCGGGGGCGGCCGGGTTGCTGGTGGCGGCGCTGGGGTTGCCGGCGCTGGGGCAGGAGGCGATGTACACGCAGGCGGCGACGACGGCGTCGCCCGGGACGTTCATCCTGCGCGAGATGGTCCACTTCTACCGGTTCGGCTTCAACCCGCAGAATGGCGACGAGCGGACGGAGAAGATCATCGTCGATACGTCGCTGCAGATCGGGCTGGCGCGGGGGTTCTCGCTGACGGTGGAGACGCCTTATGAGATCACGCGGCGCGAGCTGCCCGAGCCGCCGGCGGGGCCGGGGAACTCGGACCTCGACAGCGGGATCCGTGACGTGGACCTGACGCTCAAGTACCGGATCTACCAGGACGACTCGGGCGGGATCGACACGCTGCGGGTGGCGCTGTTCGGCGGGGTGATGATCGACACGCCGGGGCTGGACGAGATCAACGCGCACCCGCACGTGGGCGTGGTGCTCACGAAGGTGTTCGGGCGGCACGGGGTCAACTTCGACACGAGCTACACGCTGACCACGGGCGGGGACCGTGACGACAACTTCTTCGGGGGCGAGGCGCTGGCGGACGCGTGGAAGTACAACGCGGCGTACCTGTACCGGCTGTGGCCCGATGCGTTTGAGAGCGATTCGACCGGCGCGCTGTACTTCACGGCCGAACTGAACGGGACGGTCGAGACCAACGGCGACAACGACCTCAAGTTCTCGCCCGGGCTGATGTTCGAGGGCCGCCGATTCGGGCTGGAGATCATGGGTCAGGTCCCGGTGTACACGAACGTGACGCATCGCGGCGAGCTGGACTTCGGCATCGGCGTCGGCGTGCGGTTCCTGTTCTGACGCGGGCGTCGGGCGGGCACGGACACACGGTGGACGGCGCGGGGCGTTCAGCGGGCGGTGAGCGTGGCGGCGGCGGCGCGGGCGTCGGCGACGGCGCGGCGGGCGTGCTCGATGATGATGAAGTACATCACAAAGGCGATCAGCGGGCCGACGAGCACGCAGGAACCGAGGATGAACACGCCCGGCACCAGCCACTGATACTGGCGGGCGCGCTCGACGAGGCCGGGGTTCTCGGCGCGGTAGCCCAGCAGGCGGAGCAGCGTCATCGCGGCGAAAAACTGCACGGCCCAGGCGGCGAAGGCGATGAGGGTGGCGACGCCCGGGAGAGCCTGCAGCGCGATGTCGAAGGCTTTGTTCCCGCTCGCCAGCGTGCCGGGGCCCACGAGGGTTTCGAGGAGGACGATCACGGCGGCGACGGCTTGGACGATCACGCACGCGCGGACGATGCGGCGGGGTCGAGTGGCGATGTCGCGTGTGCCCAGGCCCGGGTCCGGCTGGGTGAAGAGGTACCACCCGGCGAGGCCGATGGCCGAGCGGCTCGCGCCGGCGAGGGCGGCGACGAGTTCGCTGGGGCCGGGGATGGACCGGCCGGTGGCGGCGTTGAGGAGCGCGAGCAGCGCGGGCGAGAGGGTGAAGACGACGAAGAGGACCAGGGCGGCCTCGATGAGGATGAGGCCGGTGTGGAGGGTGCGGATGTAGTCGGGGCTGGCGTAGCGGAGGTAGGGGCCGAAGAGCGATCGGGCGACGGGCGTGCCGCACTCGGGGCAGTTGGCGCGGGCGTCGAGGCCGAAGAGGGCGTAGCCGCAGGTGAGGCAGACGGTCGAGCGGGACTGGAGGGCTTCGGGCGGCGTGGCGGCGGCGGCGGCGGCGGGATCGCGCGGGCCGGGGGCCGGGGCGTCGGCGGCGGGCGGAACGTCGGGCGCGTCGGGCACGGGGAGAGCGTAAACCAACGGGTGCGCGAGCGCGGGGCGAAGCGGGCGCGGGCGGTTCTATACTCGGGCCCTGCTCGGTGTGGGAACGCGGGGCGGGGCGATTGCGAGGCTGGTGCGCGGGCTGGAGCCTGCGGCAAGCCGAAAGGAGCGACGGTGCCGTTCACGCTCAAGCCGTACGAGGGGTTCGACGTCGACATCGAGACGACGGAGTACCTCGAGAAGTCGATCGACACGGGTGATCGCTGGGTGCTGAACTTCGGCCCGCAGCACCCGGCGACGCACACGACGCTGCGGCTGGTGCTGGAGCTGGACGGGGAGCGGGTGGTGCGGTGCGTGCCGCACATCGGATACCTGCACTCGGGGTTCGAGAAGCTCGCGGAGCACCACGATTACAACCAGTACGTGACGATCGTCAGCCGGATGGACTATCTGTCGCCCATCTGCAACGACATCGCGTGGCACCACGCGGTGGAGAAGTTGTTCGACATCGACCTGACGCCGCGGTGCAAGGTGCTGCGGACGATCATGTTCGAGCTGGGGCGGATCCAGAACCACCTGCTGTGCACGGGTGCGGCGGCGCTCGACCTGGGCGGGTTCACGGCGTTCATCTACGGGTTCAACTGCCGGGAGGGGATCTACGACCTGTGCGACTACGTGTCGGGGCAGCGGTTCCACCCGGACTGGACGCGCGTGGGCGGGCTGATGCAGGACCTGCCGGACGAGGCGGTGTTCAAGAAGCTGGTCAAGCGGGTGATCCACGACGACCTGCCCAAGACGCTCGAGGACATGGAGAAGCTGGTGCTGCGGAACCGGCTGTTCCTGGACCGGACGCAGGGCGTGGGCGTGATGACGGCGGCGGAGTGCAACGACTGGTCGATCACGGGGCCGATTGCGCGGGCCAGCGGCGTGAAGCGGGACGTGCGGAAGGACTTCCCGTACCTGTGCTACGCCGACAACTGGGACGGGCAGGGTGCGCCGGCGGTGAAGTTTGGCGTGCCGGTGGCGACGGACGGGGACGTGTACGCGCGGTTCCTGGTGCGGATGGCGGAGATGCGCGAGAGCGTGAAGATCATCGACCAGTTGATCGACAACATCCCGGGCGGGCCGGTGGACACGTTCGCGGACGCGAAGATGGTCAAGCCGCCCAAGAGCGAGGTGTACGGGTCGATCGAAGGGCTGATCCAGCACTTCGAGATCATCATGAGCAACCGGGGCTGGAAGCCGCCGGTGGCCGAGTGCTACGCGTGCGTGGAGTCGCCCAACGGGGAGCTTGGGTACACGATCGTGAGCGACGGCGGCCCGCGGCCGTGGCGCGTGAAGGTGCGTCCGCCGGTGTTCATCAACTATTCGTCGATGGCGAAGATGACCGAGGGCCACATGGTCAGCGACGTGGTGGCGATCCTGGGGTCGATCAACGTCGTGGCGGCCGAGCTGGACCGGTAGACGGCGCGCGGGCGGTGGCGCCGGGGGTGCGTTGGCTCAGTTGCCGACGGCGGTGAGCTGGTCGTCGAAGTCGTCGATCGCGTCGTTGCCGCCGGTGAGGTAATCGATGCTGTTGGCGGGGGTGGAGTCGGGGCCGTTGCCGGTGCGGGTGCGGCGGGCCTTGATGCCGCCGCGTTCGCGGCTGCCGGCGTAGTAGCCGTTGGGCCCGGCGGACTGGAAGACGATGGAGCCGCGCGGGGCCGCGGGGGCGGGGCCGTACTGGGTTTCGAGCCCGTCGCGGAGCGGGAGGGCGGGATTTCCGAGCAGCCCGGCGAGGGAGGCGGCGAGGGCGGTGGAATCGGCCCCGGAGCCGATCACGCTGCAGTCGCGGGCGTCGCCGGGGGCCCAGGTCTGGTTCTTGTTGCGTCCGCCCAGGTTGGTGGCGGCGAGGAAGGCGCGGTTTTGGGCCCAGTAGAAGACGCGGGGGTTTTTCGCCGGGTCGGCGACGGCTCCGCCGAAGTTCTGGTTTTCCGAGCCGGCTTGGCCGGTGCGGGTGATGGCGCCGGCCCGCTCGTCGATGGACCAGGCGAGGATGGGGTAGCCGAAGGCGTCGACGAGGGTGGGCAGTTGGCGGTGGTCGTCGACGGTGCCGGCCTGGCGGTCGACGGAATCCTGGGCGATGTAGAACTGGCGGTCGGGGACGTAGTAGGACCGGGTGGCGTCGCCCGAGCCCTTGGGGACCGAGCCGATCTGGGCGGGGTCGATGTTGGCGAGGCGGGCGGTGGTGGGGCCGACGCGGAGGATGCCGTTGCCCGCGGCGCCGGCGGACTGGTCGTTGATGAGCCCGCCGGCGAGGTCGATCATGATGTTCTGCATCTGGGCGAAGGAGCGGCCGCCGGTGTCGGCGCTGCCGGCGGTGGGCGAGACGCTGGGGTCGCCGTTGTCGAGCGAGCCCATCTCGGCGGGGGTGAAGAAACCCGGGGCGGTGCGGCGGTCGGTGACGAACTGGCTGGCGGCGGTGGAGACGGCGTTCAGAACCGTGAGCGACTGGACCTTGCGGGCCGAGGCGCGGACGGCGGCGAGCGAGGGGACGAGGATCGACATCATCACGCCGATGATGATGAGGACCACGCTGAGCTCGACGAGCGTGAACCCGCGCGCCGCGGAGCACGGAACCGACCCACCGCGTTGGACCCCGACCCGGGCTGACGGCATCGCTGACTCCTGAGGCCGGCCGAAGCCGGGACAACCAACAGACCCCGCACAAGGCCGGAACGGCCGGGGCTCGACCCGCGAGGACGCCGCGGAAACGGCGACGACCCCGGCACTGTTCGCCGTCCGGGCCCGGATTGATCCGGGGATGGTCGGACGATTGAAAGTTTAGCCTTTCTTCCGGCGATGCCCCTGTGGCTGCGGGGGCGGGCCCGGTTGTGGTCACGGGGACGCGGACGTTGAGCGGCGAAGTTACGATCGGCCTCGATCCGGGGCCCGGCACGCCCAGCGTGCGGGCCGCGACGCCGAGTCGACCAATGGCCATGAAGATTCTGCTCTGCAACGACGACGGGATCGACGCGGCGGGGATCCAGGCGCTGCACGGGGCGTTGACGGACGCCGGGGGCGGCGCGGGCGGGGCGCTGGGGGAGGTGATGGTGGTGGCGCCGCTGACGGTGCAGTCGGCGACGGGGCACGGGATCACGTACCGCCACCCGCTGCTGACGCGGAAGGTGCGGGTGAGCGAGGGGTTCGCGGGGATCGCGGTGGACGGGCGGCCGGCGGACTGCGTGAAGCTGGCGCTCTCGAACCTGTGGCCCGAGCGGTTCGGGGCGGGGTCGCGGCCTGATCTGGTGGTCAGCGGGATGAACCACGGGGCGAACGTGGGGATCAACGTGCTGTACAGCGGGACGGTGGCGGCGGCGCTGGAGGCGGCGTTCCTGGGCGTGCCGTCGATCGCGGTGAGCCTGCACCTGGGCCGCGGGACGCCGAGGTTCGACGTGGCGGCGCGGCACGCGCGGGAGGCGATCGACGCGCTGCTGGCGGCGGCGCGGAAGATCCACGCGGGCTCGACGGCGGCGACGGCGAGCGGGCTGGCGGCGCACACGTGCCTGTCGATCAACCTGCCGATCACCGAGGCGGACGGGCCGCGGCCGCCGCTGCGGGTGTGCCCGATGAACGTGCACGGGATGGTGGACGCGTACCGGAAGAACGTGAGCCCGATGGGCGAGGACTATTTCTGGGCGGACGGCGAGCCGCTGTCGTTCCAGGCGCTGGACGCGGGGACGGACGTGCAGGAGATGTTCGCGCGGCACATCGCGGTGACGCCACTGAAGTACGACCTGACGGACTACGCGGCGGTGGCGGCGTGGAGGGAAAGGGCTGAGGGGTGAGGGCCGAGGGCCGAGGCGGTCGGAACCCAATCTTCACTCGTCGCTCGTCGCTCGTCACTCTTCTGCTGCTTTGCTCGCCCCTGTCCCCTGTCCGCTCGCCCCTCCAAAAACAAATGAGGCGGCTGCGCTTTCGCACGGCCGCCCGGAGGGAGAAAGAGAGAGAGTCTGTTTGAGCCCGTCGCCTTCGCGGGCGAGCGGGACGACCAGCCGGGAGCGGGCGGTTCAGCCCAGCAGCGACTGCACGTCCTGCATCGCCTCGGGCAACGAGGCCTTGATTTCATCGACTTCGTCGGTGGTCAACTTCAGTTCCTCGATCCAGTCGGCGGGGATCTCGGCGGAGGGGACGTCGAGGTGGAAGCCGGCCTCGACCTGGGCGGCGAGGCGGTCGGCGACGGCGACCATGATGACGAGCATGCGCTGGTCGTCGGGCAGTTCGAGCGGGCGGTGGTGGAAGCCGCAGACGTTGGCGAAGGAGCGGGGGAACTTCCACTTGTCGCAGAGGGCGGCGCCGAAGTCCTGGTGGGTGGCGTGGAAGACGTCGGCCTCGATGGAGAGCATGTCGCCCGGGCGGCCGTCGAGGCGGTCGATGACATCGACGAGCTTGTTGCGGTCGTATTGCATCTCGACCATGACGCCGATGTCGTGGATGAGGCCGGAGAGGAAGGCCTCGTCGGTGAGGCCGAGCTTCATGCGGGTGGCGAGGAGCTTGGTGCCGGTGGCGACGGCGGTGGAGTGCTCCCAGAGGTCGCGGGCGCTGAAGGCGGGGGTGAGCTGGCCGCCCTTGAAGAGCTTGGCGAGGCTGGCGGCGATGGCGATGTTCTTGACGGCGTTGAGGCCCAGCAGGACGATGGCGCGGTTGATGGAGCCGATCTGGCCCGGCAGGCCGTAGAAGGCGGAGTTGACGACCTTGAGGATCCGCGTGCAGAGGGCGGGGTCCTTGGCGATGACGTTGTTGAGGTCCTGCGCGGTGCTGGCGGGATCCTCGACGAGCTGGATGATCTTGAGCGTGATCTCGGGCAGGGTGGCGATGTGGGAGATCTCGCGGATCGCCGTCGCCACAGCCTGGTCACGTGCCGCCGTATCAACGCTCATGGATCGCTCCGGGTCGATGGACCGAGTGAGACTCGGCCTATCGGCCCGATGCAGGGCGTGCTTGCGTCGAGGCTTGCGCGCGGCCGCGGGGCAACCCGAGCGGGGGCGGTTATCGGGACCCCGGGCGGAGGAGGTGAACCACCGAGGGCACCGAGGGCACGGAGGAAGACGGTGGGGCTGTACGCGGCGCGGGCAAGCCGTCACCGGGACTGGCTGCTTTCTCAGAGTTCTCGGTGTGCTCGGTGGTTGACCGGGTCAGTACGCGTTGCGCTTGCGCAGGAGCGACGGATCGCGGGGGTCGGTCGTCGCCAGCAGGCGGGCGATTCTCGGGCCGGAGCGGCCATCGCCGTAGGGATGGACGGGGCGGGCCCGACGGGGCGTGGCGGCGGCGGCGGCAAAGGCCCGGGCGATGATCTGGACGCTGGGGCTCTGGACGTCGAGGACGGACCGGGGTCGCTCGCGGCCGGACTGGCGTGGGCCGAGGTTGATGGCGGGGCACCCGAGCGCGGCGGCCTCGATCAAGCCAGCGGAAGAGTTGCCCACGAGCACCACGCCCGGCGTGGCGAGCAGGGCGAGGAAGGTCTCACGCGGCAGGTGCTCGCGGGCGGTGATGGTCAGGCCGCGTGGCGCGGCCTGCTGAGCGTTGAGAGCCGTGCGCACGTGATCGGACCCGGCGTCGGCGTTGGGGGCGAGGACGAGCACGCGGGAAACGCCGGCGTGGTCGTGGCGCTTCGCGGCGGTGCGCAGGGCATCGAACGCGGCGGCGACGAAGCGACCGTCCAGAGCGGTATCGCCCGAGGGGTGCATGAGGAAGATGGCGCGCGCGTCGCCGAGCGCTTCGCGCTCGCGGCGGTCGAGCGGTCGGACGCGGGCGAGGCCGTCGATCGCGGGCGAGCCGGTGACATGCACGTGCTCGGGAGGCTCGCCCAGGCGGACGAGCCGGCGGGCGGATGATTTCGTTGCGGCGAGGTGCAGGTGGGCGAGTTTGGTGATGGCGTGACGCATGGCCTCGTCGGCGATGCCCTCAGCGCGGTCGCCGCCGTGGATGTGCGCGACGGCGAAGCCGGCGAGGCTGGCGGCGGAGGCGGCGGCGAAGGCCTCGACGCGGTCGCCCAGCACGAGAACCCAGTCGGGGTTCATGGCGGCGAAGACGTCGGCGAAGCCGTCGATCCCGCGGGCGACGGCGCGGGCGTCGGCGAGGCGCGTGCGCGGCTCGCGCGGGCGTTGCATCGGCACGCGGGCGGCGACGGGGTACGCGGCCTCGACCTCGCGGATCGTGAGGGCGGGGGGCAGCAGGTGGCTGCCGGCGACGATCACGCGGAGGGCGAGCCGGTGGTCGCGGGCGATCGCGTCGAACACCGGGCGCAGCAGGCCGAACTCGGCCCGCGAGCCGGTGACGGCGACGACCACGCGCGGCGGGCCAGCCCTAGGCAAGGTCCGACTCCGTGAGCGGGACGTCGGCGTCGAGCGCTCGCGCGGCGCGGCGGCCGAGGACGCGTTCGATCTCGAACGGAAGCAGGCCGGTGCCGGGGCGCTTGAAGGTGAGCGCGTCGCGGGTGATCGCTTCGCCCGCGGCCAGCGGTCGCGCGAGCACGATCGACTGGCGCGAGACGCTCCGCACGTCGGCCTCGCAGGGGAGGACCACCTTGCGGCCTTGGGCAGCCGCGTGGGCGTCGAGCTTGGCGCGGTAGTCGGGGTTCTCGTGGCGAACGCGGAAGGCGTTGGCGGCTTCTTTCACGTACCGGCGGAGCGACGGCGGCTCGAGGCTGGCGGCGTGGTCGGGCCCTGCGAGGGTGCGGTCGAGGGTGATGTGCTTCTCGAGCACGGACGCGCCGAGCAGCACAGCCTTCGACGCCGTCTCGGGCCCGGGGGTGTGGTCGCTGTAGCCGACCGGGCCGGGGAAGAGCGTGCGGAGGTCGCTCATGGCTTCCAGGGCGGCGTCCTCGGGTTTGCAGGGGTAGCACGAGACGCACTGCAGCAGCGCGAGGCGGTCGTGGGCGGGGGCGAGCCAGTTGAGGGCGCGGCGGACCTCGTCGCGGTCGGCGGCGCCGGTGCTCACGATCAGCGGGCGGCCGGTGGCGGCGAGGGCGTCGAGCAACGGCTTGTGGACCACGTCGGGCGAGGCGGTCTTGAACGCGTCCCACGGGAGCTGGGCGGCGGGGGCGACCAGTTCGAGGCTGAAGACGGTCACGATCGCGTGAAGCCCGGCGGCGTGGGCGTGGTCGATCACGCGGGCCATGCGGTCCAGCGAAAGTTCCAGGCGGCGGAGCATGGCGAGCGGGTCGGTCTCGCCGGCGGTTTCCTGGTACTTGGCCAGACGGGACGCGCGGCTCATGAGTCGCTCGGCCTCGAAGCACTGGAGCTTGACGGCCTCGCAGCCGGCCTCGGCGGCGATGTCGCACAGCAGCAGCGCCTTGGCGAGCTCGCCGTCGTGGTTCACGCCGATCTCGGCGATCACGTAGGGCTCGCGGTGGTCGGCGATGGTGCGGCGGCCGATCTGCATGGGTGCGGGAGCGTACCGGCGTCAGCGGCGGGGGCGGGCACGGGGAACACCACGCCCGACGGCCCCCCCACCGCCCGCGAGCACGGCGTCGGCGACGAGCAGGTCGGTCGGGGCGTCGATGTCGATCACGGAGCCTTCGGGGTTGATCACGCCCGCGCGGCGGCGGCCGAAGAACGCGTGCGGGCCCGGGGGCACGCCGGGGATTTCGAGCATGAGCGCCCGGCGCGTGACGGCGATCACGCCGCCATCGGGGATGTGCGCGGGCGGGAGGTCCTGGCGGCGGTAGACGCCGTGGTTGAGCACGCGGCCTTCCCACGGGCGGACCGTGCCGGTGCGCGGGTCGACGCGGGCGGTCCACCACGGGTGGAACTTGCCGACGGGGGCGTAGGACTGGACGGAGTCGGCGTGCGTGTCGACGAGCGTCGCCACAGCGCGATCGATCAGGTCCCACGGGCGGATCGGGACGTTGGCGTAGAGGATCACGAAGACCTCGCGCGGGCCGCGGGATTCGCGCAGGTGCTCGACGGCGTGACGGGCGGCGGCGTCGACGGTCGCGCGGTCGGCGGCGAGGGGCTTCGGACGCGCGATGAACTCGACGCCCGAGCGGCGGGCGATGGCGCGGACCTTGGGATCATCGCTGGAAACAAGGACGCGGCCGACGGTGCTCGCGGCGAGGGCCGCGTCGAGGGTCCACTCGATGCACGGGCGGCCGGCGATGGGCGCCACGTTCTTGCCGGGCACGCCCTTGCTGCCCGCGCGGGCGAGGATGATGGCGGTCGCCACGCCGTCGTGGCCGGAGGCCGTCGCGCGTGGGCGGGCCATCAGGCCGGCTCCGTGCCGTCGGCGCGAAGGCGGACCTCGTGCAGGCTCTCGCGGCGGCGCGCGAGGGCCGGTCGCGGCAGCGGCGCGATGCGCTCGCCGGCGACGGGGCCGGGCAGCGGGTCGATGACGGCCCAACCCAGCCCGAGCAGGTTGCGGTCGAAGAAGGATTCGACGTGCGTGTAGACCGCGTCGCGGCGCGTGAGGCGCGGGACGATCCAGGGCGTGAACACGCCGCCGGGGAGGGCGGTGCGGCCGGCGATGAGCCGGCCAAAGTTCTCGCGCACGGCGCTGAAGACGTCGAGCCCGGCGAGTTTCGCGTAGGTCGTCGCGTCCTCGGCGACCAAATCGACGCTCACCACCTCGGGCTCGAACATGAGCAGGCGCTCGACGGCGGCCATCCGGCAGCGCAGGGCCGTGCGCACGTGCACCAGCCCGATGCCCGAACGCCGGGCGATCTGGATCAGTTGATCCCACGCGGGATGGTCGAGGGTCTCGCGGCCCTCGGCGGCGTGGAGCGTGAGGGCGGCCTCGGGCAGCGCCGCGCCGCGGGCGAGCAGCCACGCGCGGAAACGTTCGACATCGAGGAACCGGCCGTCGGGCCCCACGATCTCGGCCCGTAGGTGGCGCGGCTGATGGAGCGTGCCGCGCTCGGCGGCGGCGGCGAGGGCGGCGGACAGGCGCTCGGCGTCGATCGTCGCGGGATCGAGCCCGGCGCTGTGGACGGCGTCGAGCAGCCGCCGGGCGTGCTCCGGGCTGTCGGGGATGCAGCGGATCACCGCGTCGCGCACGGCGGGGGGCACATCGACGCACATGCTGCGGGCCAGCAGGTCCATCAGCGGCAGCGTGGGCACGTAGCCCAGCAGCCCGCCGATCGACGCGAAGCTGCCGGCGGTCGCGCGGCCCGCGGCGATCTGCTCGAAGCTCGCGCGGTCGAGCACGCAGCCGGCAAGGCCCGGGGCGGCCTGCGCGAACGCGAAGCGGTGCAGGTCGGGGTCCTCGCGGTGGCGCTCGATCACGCGGTCGCACAGCGCGGGATCGATGAAGCACCAATCGGCCCCGACGATCAGCCCGGCCTCGAACTGATGGGCCCGCAGGGCCTCGCCCGCGACACGGGGCCACAGCACTTCGTCGTAGACGCAGAGGTTGCCCAGCCCGCCACGCCACGCGTCGGCGGCGAGCAGGCGGGCGGCCCGGCGGGTGCGGTCGTCGAAGGCGGTCGTGTCCGGGACGGCCTCGACCACGTGCGGGATGGGCAGGCGCACGCCCTCGAGCAGCCGCTGCGTGGCTTTCTCGTCGTTGGTGAGGAGGATGACGGCGTCGAGCCGGCGGCAGCGGGCGAGGCGTTCAAGCGTGAGGCGGAGGGCGTGCTTGCCGTGGGCAATCGGACGACCCAGGTCGCGCTCGAGCCCGAGGCCGTTGCGGGCGGGGTCGACGGTGACCACCGCCGCCACGCGTCCGCGGAACGAGGAGCGCACGGTGCCCGCGGCGTCGAGGTCCTGGGCTTTGTACGTGGGCTCGCGGGTGCGCTTGGCCCCGCCCCCGGCGGCGACGGCGGCCTCGTCGAGCATCGTGCCCAGGGCGTCGGCGGCGTCGGCGAGCCAGGAGACGTTGCGGGCGTCGCGCTCGATGCGGCGGCGCTGCTCCTCCATGGGCGAGAGCTCGTGCGCGTCGACCTCGAGTTGAATCCGCCGGTCGGCCTTGGCGCGGTTGAAGCCGCCGGTCTGGTTGAGGTGCTGCACGAGGTAGTGCGCGGGCTCGAGGTTCACGACCTCGTCGCGCACACGGCCCAGCCGGTCGATCAGGCGGTTGACGCGCGGCTGGTCGGCGTGGTGCTCGAGCATCTCCGCGAGGATGGCGGCGGCGTCGCGGCTCTTGCGGGCGACTGTCCAGACGTCTTGGCGCACAGCCCGGAGCCGCTCGGTCATCGCGCGGAGCAGGCGTCGGCGGTCGGGCTCGCGCAGGCGCTCGACGGGCGGGAGCGCCGCCGACACGGGGACGGCCGCGGGATCGCGGAGGCGGTCGTCGATCACCTCGCGCAGGGGACGCGGGCGCGTACCGGCCTTGGCGACGCCGCCCTCGGTCGCGTCGATCACGCCCAGGCCGCGGGCCGCGTCGGCCTGGAACTCGCGCTGGAACTGGACGAGGTAGGCGTTCATCTGCTCGTCGGTGTAGATGGGCCGGCCCTGCTGGTCGGCCAGGCGGCGGAGCAGCGGGCGCATCCGCACGATCCGCTCCCACTCCAGCATTTCGAGCGTGTTGAACTCGTTCAGCTCGCCCGCCCAGACGTCGTGGATCGCGGCGTTGGCGGCGTAGTACTGCCCGTCGGTGAAGCCCAGGTCCTGGCCCACGAGCACGACCGGGTCGCAGCCCAGGTGGCGCGCGAGGTAATAGGACAGGTGCGCGACCGTCGCGCCGCTCTGGATCGCCCCGTGGTTGGGCGCGGCGTCGGGGCCGAGCAGCCGGTCGAGGAACGGATCGGCGCTCACGCGGACCACGCCCGGCCAGGCGAGCGGGACGGCGGGGTTGACCTTGGGCTCGACCACGAGCGTCACGCCCTCGACGGACTCGGGCGTGAGACCCTCGTAGAACCGGCGGCTGATGGCGTGGAAGTCGAGCGCGGTGACGAAGTGCGGCTTGATGCCGCGGGCCAGCAGGGGCTTGAGCACCGTCTGCACGGCGATGATGCAGAACTGCTCGGCGACGCCCGGGCGGGCGAGCTGGTCGATGTTGCGCTGCAGGCTGGGCCCGGCGGCGACGACGATGGCGGGGCGGCCCTTGAGTTTCCCGCGGAGGTCTTCGATGCCGCCCGCGGTCGCGTAGATGTCGAGGTTCTGCGTGAGGTTCCGCAGCGTGGCCTCGGTCTGGACCATCGTGGTGACGACGGTCGTGCGCACGGCCTGGAAGACCTTTGTGAACCGGGCGGCGAAGCGGGCGGCCTGCTCGCCCAATCGCGGCTGGCTGGGCGGGTGGTCCAGCACGGTCAGGCCCATCGCCAGCACGCCCTCGAGGCCGTCGGCCCGGGCGGCCATGGCGGCCTCGTCGTCGGGGTCGGTGAGCAGGAACACGTTGGAGGCGCTGAGCCACGCCGAGCAATCGACCCGCTCGAACACCGCGCGGAGCAGCGCGAGGTCGGGCTCGAAGACGAACAGGACGCCGGTCTTGCCCATGCGGCGGGCCAGCTCGGCAACGTGGTAGCCCATGCCGAAGCCCGTAATCACCACGGCCGGGTGCTCGCGGATGTCGACCTTCTCGGCCAGCCGGCGGGCTTCGGTGATCGGGTCGCGGCGGCTGCAGAGGGCCCGCTGCGTGACGCCCTGCACCCCCCACTCCTCGACCGTCGCCGACCAGACCGGGCCATCGCTGCCGGCGGGCGCGACCGCGGCCGGCGCGAAGGTCAGGTCGGCCCGGGCGGGGGTGCGGGCCAGGCGAGCAGCGAGCTCGGCGTCGATGGCCGCGAGGGCACGGAGGTTGTTCGCGAGGGCCTCGCTGGCCGTGCTCGCGTCGCCGGGGGTGCGGGCGTCCAGCCCGAGCCCGGCGGGTGCGGGGAGGCTGGTCGGGGCGGGCACGGCGAAGGACTCGGGCGTCGGCGGCGTGAACGTGGACACGTGGCAGTTCCTGCAGCTCGGCGCGCTGCCGGCGCACGCTCCGCGCGTGCCGGCATCGCGGCCCAAGCGGTCACCATCGGCCCGTGCGGCCCTCGGACCCGAAAAACGCGGGTTCCGCCGGGTGGACGCGCCTTGGATTGGCCCATGCCCAACTTCCTGGCCGACAGCCCACCGCCGCCACCGCTGCCCGCGCCGCCCGCGTGGGAGGCGTGGCTGTGGGAGAGCCTGCTGACCGGGCCGGCGGTGGCGCTGATGGCGGTGCTGCTGGGGCTGTTGGTGCTGCCGCGGCTGGGCCGTGGGCGGCTGGGGTTGGCGGTTGCGGCGAGCGGGCTGGCGGCGGGCCTCGGGCTCCTGGCGTGGTCGTACCTGACGATCACGCCGCGCGAGGCGCTGCTGGAGCGCACGCGGGCGGTGATCGACGGGATCGCCCGCGGCGATGCGGCCCCGGCCGACGCGGCGTTCGCGCCCGACGTTCGCCTGACGCTCCTCGGCACCGATGCGGGGATGAACCGCGGGCAGATGCTGGCCCGGATCAGCGGCGACATGAACGGCCGGTACGCCGTGCGCGACCGGGCGGCGCGGCTGAGCCGAGCGCGGGCGAGCGTGGACGGTCCGAACACGGCGCGAACGCAGGTGCGGGTGCAGGCGGTGCACGACTCAACCGGGTACCCCGCGTCGACGTGGTGGATCGTGCACTGGCGGCGGGCCAGCGCGACCGGGGCGTGGGAGATCGTCAACCTCGATCTGCAGCAGTTCGACGGCCTGGCCCCGGGAACACGGATCAGCCCGTGAACCTGGAGCCGTGAGCGGCGGCGAGGGGGGCGGGCCCCGCGGGGCAATCGGATCGAGCCTGACCGGAGCATGCCGGGAGCCCCCGTCGCCCGTGCCCAGGGCTTCCGTATCCTTGAGCCATGCAGCCGATCGCCACCGGCGCCCCGACCGCCCGCAAGGCCCCCGCCCCGGTGGGGAGCAAGCGCGGCTTCCTCGTGGAGTTCCTCCGCAACCCGACGCAGATCGGAGCGGTGGCCCCGAGCGGCAAGCACCTGGCCCGCCGCATGGTCGACCACCTCAAGCTGCACGATGCGGGGGTGGTGGTGGAGTACGGTCCGGGGACGGGGGCGTTCACCGGCTACATCCGCCGTCGGATCGGTCCGCGGACGCGCTTTCTGGCCATCGAGGTCAATCCCGAGTGCGTGCGGCTGGTGCGGTCGCGGCACCAGGGCGTCCGCGTGCACCAGGGCTCGGTCGCGGACGTGGAGAAGTTCCTCGCCGACGAGGGCGTGGACCCGCGTGGCCACGACGGGCAGGGCAGCGTGGACTACATCATCTCGGGCCTGCCGTGGGCGAGCTTCCCGGAGCAGCTCCAGCGGAGCATTCTGGAGCCGAGCCGGCGGGTGCTGAGGCCGGGCGGGCAGTTGGTGACGTTCGGCTACCACATCGGGACGCTGCTGCCCGCGGGGCAGCGGTTTTACAGCCTGCTGCCGTCATACTTCGCGCGGGTGCAGAAGAGCGGGGCGATTTGGCGGAACCTCCCGCCGGCGTTCGTGGTGACGTGCACGAAGTGAGCGGGGCAGGGCTGGGCTCGAGAGCGGTCGTGGGGCGGCCTTCCAGGCCGGCCGCGCGGGCTGGAAGGCCGGTCCACAGACCGAGCACCCCGCCACCCCGCCACCCCGACCCCCCCACCCCTCCGCCGTCTTGTCTCGCTGATCTCACGCCAGATCAAACACCAGCGCCTCCGCCTCGGCGTCGCTGGTGAGTGTCAGCGTGTTCTCGCCCGAGACC
>FRDC01000189.1_pt2 | contig 16416 bp, 15 predicted proteins | sample 1106171 | NCBI WGS metagenome assembly FRDC01 (sample SAMEA3930566, study PRJEB13176) | freshwater metagenome | biome: Drinking water system; feature: drinking water; material: water | place: Singapore | collected 2014-12-20 | reverse complement strand
AGCGTCCACCGGCTGGCGATGTTCGATCCGGTGACCGGCTTGCCCAACCGCACCCATTTCCGCCGCGGCGCCGAGCGGCTGCTCACCGACATGCCCGCCGATCAGCGCGCGGCGCTGTTGTTCGTCGATCTCGATCGGTTCAAGTCGGTCAACGACACGCTCGGCCATGCGGTGGGCGACATGTTGCTCGCGATGGTCGCCAACCGGCTGCGCGCGGTCGCCGAACGCTTCACTGCGACCGATCAGGCATCGCCGCTGCTCGGCCGGCTCGCGGGCGACGAATTCACGCTGTTCCTGCCCGAACTCGCCGACAAGGCCGCCGCCGAACGCATCGCGCGCGGGGTGTTGTTCGCGCTCTCCGAAAGTTTCGAACTCGCCGATCACGACGTCGCGATCGGCGCTTCGATCGGCATCGCCTGGCGCCCTGAACATGGCGCGACGCTCACCGAGTTGATGCGCGCCGCCGATGCCGCGATGTACGAGGCCAAGGCGCGCGGCCGCGGCCGGGTCGAGCTGTTCAGCGATCGGCTGGCGAGCGAACTCGCCGAGCGCGCGCAATTGGAGGCCGATCTGCGCGAGGCGATCGACCGCCGCCAATTCACGCTCGCTTTCCAACCGCAAGTCGCGATCGCGACCGGCCAGATCGTCGCCGCCGAGGCGCTGCTGCGCTGGCAGCACCCACGGCTGGGGCTGACGCTGCCGGGCAGTTTCATCAAGCGCGCCGAGGAAACCGGGCTGATCGTCGAGATCGGCGAATGGGTGATCGAGACGATCGCCGAGACGATCGCGCGCTGGGGGCGGATGGGCATCGAGCAGCGGCTCGCGATCAACATCTCCGCGCGCCAGCTCGATCAGGCGCAGTTCTTCCACCAATTGCGCGCGGCGATGCACGCCGCCTCGGCCCCCGCGCGGCTGCTCGAACTCGAGATCACCGAGACGCTCGCGATGCATTGCGGCGAGGAAACGCTCGCCGCGATCACCGCGCTGCGCGAGGACGGCGCGAAAATCGCGATCGACGATTTCGGCACCGGCTATTCGAACCTCGCGCGGCTGAGCGCCTTGCCGGTCGACCGGGTGAAGCTCGACCGCAGCCTGATCGAGCCGATCACCGAACGCCCGCAAGCGCGCGCGATCGTGCAGGCGATGATCGGGCTGATCCATGGTCTCGGCTGCGAGGCGGTCGCCGAGGGCATCGAGACGCTCGACCAGGCCGAGATGCTGCGCGTGATCGGCTGCGACGTGATCCAGGGCTATGCGATCGCCCGCCCGATGCCCGAGGAAGCGTTCATCGCCTGGAGCCAAGGCGCGCGCCGCTGGGCGGAGGCGGGCTAGGGCTTTTGCCGGGCAGGTGGATTCCGCGGCGGGCTAGAGAAGCTCGATAATTCCGTCAAACCGCCACGAAACGCGGATCGAGGCGCGCCGGCGGAAGGCGAGGAGATCGCCGGGCAACGCGGCTAGGACCAAGGGCCGCGATCGATTTTCGGATTAGCGCCGACTAATGCTCAATCCCGCCGCGCGTCCGCCAGCGCTTCCTCGGTCACCGGATAGCCCAGGCCCTCGGGAATGCGCAGATAATCGATCCCGTCGCGGCGTTCGATCCAGGGCGTGATCGTCTCGATCGGATGCGCGCGCGCGTCGGCGAGCGCTTCGGCGAAGCTCGCGAAGCGCGCGAGGCGTTCGAGGTTGCGGCGGGTGGGGAAAATCAGGCTCGCGCGGCCGCCTTCCGCCTCGGCGAGGATGTCGCGCGCGCGGCCCCAAAAGGCGCGGACGCTCTCGCCGCCATCGGCCTCGACGCGCGCATCCTCGGGCGCGGGGGCGATGAAGAAATGCGTGTCGAAAATGCGCATGTTGGCATGGCGCGGGCACCAGCGCGCGAAGGGGGTGAGCGCGTCGAGCGTAAGGCTCAGCCCATGCTCGGCGAGCAGCGCGCCGAACGGGGCGCCGCCATGGAGCCGATCACGCAACCGCGCGATCAGCGCCGCGTCGGGCACGGGGGCGAGGCCGAGCGCGACGCCCGCCTCCTCGAGCAATTCGCGCAGCGCCGCCACCCGCGCGGCGCCGAGCGGATCGCCGGGCGCGAGGCGGAGCGCGAGCGCCTCGTCCTCGGGATCGATCCGCCCGCCGGGGAAGACCAGCGCCCCGCCCGCGAAGGCCATCGCCCGCGCGCGTTCGACCATCAGCAGTTCGGGCGCGCCTTCGGCCTCGCGGAACAGGATCAGCGTCGCGGCGGGGATGGGCTCGGTCACGCCCGCGATCATGCGCGCGGCCGCGGTGAGGGGCAAGGTCAGGCGATGACGTTCAGGATCGCCACGAAGAACAGGCTGCTCGCGATCAGCGCGCTCAGCAGCAGCGCGACCGTGCGCCACGCCGCGCTGAACCGCCCGATGCGATAAGCACCGCGCAGCTGTTTATAGATATGGAGCGGCGGGCCGAGCACGACCGCCGTCGCGATCACCGGTCCCGGCACCCCGACCGCGGCGAGCAGGCTGAGCGCGACCACCCCCAAGGTCATCGCCGAGAGCGAATAAATGGCGAAAATCGCATGATCATAGGGGCCAACGTCGCGTCGCCAAAAGAACAATAGCCAGATGAAGGGCAGTGAGATCGGCACCAGCATCCAGCTGTATTTATACGCGCTGGACTGCAGCTTGTAGAAAAACAGCTTGGGATTCTCGGCCGCTTTCTTGATCCGCTTGTCGAGATCGCTGCTGCCGGTGTGGATCTGCAAATTGCCTTTGCTCATGCCATCCTTGAAGCCCTGCTCGAAATCACCGCCGCCGACGAGGTTGATCGCGGTTTTCAACCCGTCGATCTCCTCCTCGATCTTGTCGCCCTGGCGATCGAGCGCTTCCGCGCGCGCCTCCACCGTGCGGCTATCCTGGCCAGTCGAATCGAGCCGTTCGACCTGTTGTTCGAGCGTCTTCTGCTCGGCGCGCGTCGCCGCGAGCCGCGCTTGTTCGGTGGCGAGCTTCTTGCGCAAATTGGGAAGCGGCTCGCCGATATGCCCGTTCACTTCCTTGTCGCTCACCCCGGGCGAAACGATGCCGCCCACGGTCTCGAAGGTCGCGACCATCAGGAAGACCGAGAAGAGGAACAGCGCGAGCGGCGAGACGAATTTCACCCGTTCGCCCGCGATATAGCGCCGCGTCAGGCTGCCGGGCTTGGTGAAGAGCAGGGGCAGGGTCGTCCAGATCTTGCCCTCGAAATGATAGACGCCGTGGAGCACGTCATGGACGATCGACCAAAGCGTGCGGTGGAGATGCGCGGCCTGGCCGCAGGCGTGGCAGAAGTCGCCCTGGAGCGTGGCTTGGCAATTGAGGCAGCGGCCATGGCCATGCGCCTCGCCATGGGCGGCGTGGCCGCCCGTATCGAAGGCGTGGCCGATCAAGGTGCCGGTCGCGACATCGCCGGCGGCTTCGAATCCCGCTTGCATGGCGCAACGAAATAGCAGCTTCGCGGGGGGCGGGCGACAGTTACTTGTGCGCGCCGCCGGGGGTGCTAGCCAGGGGCGATGGACCCCAGCGCGATCATCGCCGAGCTCGCCACGCGCGCCCGCGACGCCAGCCGCCAACTCGCGCGGCTGCCGAGCGAAGCCAAGCGCGCCGGCTTGCGCGCGGCGGCGGCCGAAGTGCGCGCGCGCTCGGGCGACATCCTCGGCGCCAATGCCGAGGATATGGCGCGCGCCGCCGCGCTCACGCCGGCGCTCGGCGATCGGCTGCGGCTCGATCCCGCGCGGCTCGAAGGCGTGGCGGCGGCGATCGAGGCGGTGGCGGGGCTCGACGATCCGGTCGGCGCGCTGATCGACCAGCGGGTCGCGCCGAGCGGGATCGCGCTCGAACGCGTGCGCGTGCCGATCGGGGTGATCGGCATCATCTACGAAAGCCGCCCCAATGTGACCACGGACGCGGCGGCGCTGTGCGTGATGGCGGGCAATGCGGCCATCCTGCGCGGCGGATCGGAGGCGCAGGCGAGCAACGCCGCGCTCCACGCCGCTTTCGTCGCGGGGCTCCGGAAAGCGGGGCTGCCCGAGGCGGCGGTCGAGCGCGTGCCGTCGAGCGACCGCGCCTTGGTCGGGGCGATGCTCGCGGCGGCGGGGGCGATCGACCTGATCGTCCCGCGCGGCGGCAAGAGCCTGGTCGCGCGCGTCCAGGCCGAGGCGCGGGTGCCGGTGCTCGCGCATCTCGACGGGGTGAACCATGTCTTCGTCCATGCCTCCGCCACGCCCGCCATGGCCGAGGCGATCGCGGCCAACGCCAAGCTGCGCCGCCCGGGGATTTGTGGGGCGATGGAGACGCTGCTGATCGACCGCGCCTATCTCGCCGCCCCCGCCTTGCTCGCCGCCTTGCGCGCGGGGGGCTGCGCGTTGCGCGGCGACGCGGGGGTTCGCGCGCTCGACCCGCAAGTGGCGCCGGCGACGCCCAAGGATTGGGACAGCGAATATCTGGCGCCGATCGCCTCGGTCGCGCTGGTCGAGGGGCTCGACGGCGCGCTCGCGCATATCGCCCGCCACGGCTCGGGCCATACCGAGGCGATCGTCGCCGAGGACGCCGCCGTCGCCGAGCGTTTCTTGGCGGAAGTCGACGCCGCGATCGTGCTGTGGAACGCATCGACCCAATTCGCTGATGGCGGCGAGTTCGGGCTGGGCGCCGAAATCGGCATCGCGACCGGGCGGCTGCACGCGCGCGGGCCGGTCGCGCTGGAGGGGCTCACCACTTATAAATGGGTCGGGCGCGGGCGCGGGCAGACGCGGGCTTGAAGCACGGGTCGCTTGCGTATACATCCGAATACATGAGCAAGACCTCGGTCATCACCGCCCGGCTCGACGCCGACACGCTCGCCGCGCTCGATGCGCTCGCCGAAAAGCGCGAGCGCAGCCGCGCCTGGCTCGTCGCCAAGGCGATCAAGCGCTTCGTCGAGGAAGAAACCGCCTTCGACGCTTTCCTGCAGCAAGGCGAGGACGATATCGCGCGGGGGGATTTCCTGACTCATGAGGAATTGGTCGCCGAGATCGAGGCGATGCGGCCCAAGAAGCACGCGGCTTGAGGCAACTCGTCTGGTCGCGCGCCGCGCGTAATGACCTATTCGATATCGCCGCTTATTATCGCGGCCTCGACCGCGATCTCGAGTTTTTGATGCTCGAGCGTGTCGAAACCGCGCCGCTCGTGTTGCTCGATTTCCCTGATCTGGGGTCACCCACGCGCCATCCGACCATCCGCAAATGGCGGGTCGCCGACACGCCTTTCCTGCTCTTCTACCGCCCGGCCAGGCATCAAATCGAAGTGCGGCGCGTGGTGCATCATGCCCGCGACTGGTCGATCGAGCCATGAGGCGCATCGGCCTGCTCGGCGGCTCGTTCAATCCCGCGCATCAGGGGCATCGCGCGATCAGCATGGCCGCGCATACCGCGCTCGATCTCGACGAAGTGTGGTGGATGGTCTCGCCCGGCAACCCGCTCAAGGCGGGGCGGCCCGATATGGCGCCGCTCAACGTGCGGCTCGCCTCGGCGCGGCGGATGGCGCGCGCGGCGCCGATCCGCGTGACCGACATCGAATGCCGGCTCGGCACGCGCTACACGGTCGATAGCATCGACAAGCTCACCCAGCTTTACACCCGCCACCGCTTCATCTGGTTGATGGGGGCGGATAATCTCGCCCAGTTCCACGAATGGCGCGGCTGGCGGCGGATCGCCCAGCGCGTGCCCATTGCGGTGATCGCCCGCCCGGGTTATGATGCCGCTGCCCGCGCGGCCCCCGCGATGGGCTGGTTGCGGCGCTTCGTCCACCCCGCATACCAGGCTCGACAATGGACGCGGTGGAGCTTGCCGGCGCTCGTGCTGTTGCGCTTTCGCCCTGATGATACCTCCGCGACGCGGCTGCGCGCCGCGGACCCCGCTTGGCAGCGCCACTTCCTCTCCCATCTCGGCGACATGCTTGCCCATAAGGGCGAGTCTTCAACCTAGGAGTTCCCTTGGCCTCATCTCCTCAAGCCTATCGTTCGCCCGACGCCGAGAGCGTCGCGGCGCTGCATCAGCTCGTCTTGGCGTCGCTCGACGACGATCAGGCGGTCGATACCGTGTCGATCCCGCTCGCGGGCAAATCGAGCATCGCCGATCATATGGTGATCGCGAGCGGCCGTTCGACCCGCCAAGTCGCCTCGATGGCGTCGAAACTCACCGAGAAGATCAAGGCCGAATTCGGCCGCCCGGTGCGCGTCGAAGGGCTGCCGGCGGCGGATTGGGTGCTGATCGACGCGGGCGACGTGATCGTCCATCTCTTCCGCCCCGAAGTGCGCAGCTTCTACAATTTGGAACGCATGTGGGCGTTTGGCGACGGGCCGACGGCGGTCGAAAGCGCGCATTGAGGGAGTGACGCGCCGCCCCTCGGCGACGCCCGAGCGGCCAAGCGCGACGGATAGGACGAGCGGGCGCGCCATGGCTGATCGCCTGATCCGGCATGATCGCCGCGTCGCCGTCAATAGCCTCGGCGCCGCGTTCGCGATGTGGCGCGATCGTCTCGCGGGGGCGGCCGTGCTGCTCGTCGCGCCGCTGCTGCTTCGCGCCTGGGTCGAGGGGCAGAGCGCTGGGGCCGCGACGCTGGCGGCCGCCATCGTCGGCGCGCTGCTCGGCGCCGGCGTCACGCGCTCGATCGCGCGGCGCCTTTCCTTTCACGAAACCGATGGCGTGCTCACGGTCGACGCCCTGAACGCCGCCGCGCGGGGCCGCTATCGCGCGGCCGGCCATGGCGCGGCGCTCGCGCTTTGGACCGCGATACTCGTGATCGTTCGCCCTTCGCTGCTGCCGTTGGGCCTGGCCGGCTATGGCGCGGGTGCCTTGGCGGCGCTGGTCGCCGAGCGGTGCTGGCGGGCGGCGTGGGGCGCGCGTCCGGCCTCGCTCGGCAGCGCGATACGGGCGGCGTCGCGACGCCCCATCGCGGGTTTGGCGGGCGCCGCGCTTCTGCTCGCGTCGTTGCCGGTCGCGCAACTCTGGGGACCGAGCGCGCCGCCGATCTGGGCGGGCGCCGTGACCGCTGTAATCGCCCTGCTGCTGACGCCGGTCGACGATCAACTGGTGCGCTTCATGGCGCTGGTCGGCCAGGGAAGCGCGCGCATCCTGGGCCATCATCTCCGCGCCTGGACCCTGTTCGCGCCGCTCGCGGTGGCGGGGAGTTGGCTGATGATCGGCCCGGTGGTCGCCGCGCCCGTCGCCCTTGCCGCCACGGGGGTGCTGATGCTTCTCGTGATCCGCCTGCTCGCTTATCGCCTGTGGCGCCGGCCCGTCGCCGATTGGCTGGTCGCGGCGGTGCTGGCGTTGTTCGGGCTGATCGCGCAGCTGATGCCGCCCGCGCTGCCGATCGCCCTGCTGGGGGTGCTCTGGTGGCTGCACCGCCAGGGGCAGGCGCGGCGATGGCTGCTGGCATGATCCCCGCCGTCGAACTCCTGGGCGTGAGCGTCGAGCGCGGCGGTCGGCCGGTCGTGCGCGGGCTCGACATGCGCGTCGCCCCGGGAAGCTGGTTCGGCCTGGTCGGCGCCAATGGATCGGGCAAGACGAGCATCTTGCGCGCGATCTGTGGCCGCTTGCCCTTCGCGGGCGGATCGTGCCGCTTGGGCGGCACCGAATTGATCGACGATCGGCTCGAACGCGCGCGGCGCTTCGGCTTCGCCCCGCCGGGCGAACGGCTTCCCGACGCGCTGCGCGGCCGCGACCTATTGGAGCTGGTGGCGGGCGACGGCGCGACGGCGATGGCGCGGTTGGGCGGCTTGGCGCCGATCCTCGGCCTCGACACGCTGCTCGATCGCTGGATCGGCGATTGTTCGGCGGGGATGCGCCAGCGCCTCACCTTGGCGACGGCCTTCGCCGGCGGGGAAGCGGTGGTGGTCCTCGACGAGCCGTTCAATTGGCTCGATCCCGTCGCGACTTTCGATCTGCGCGCGGCGCTGCGCGCGCGGGTCGATCAGGGGCTGACGTTGATCACCGCGCTCCACGATTTGGGGACGCTGGCGGCGGCGTGCGACGCCGGGCTAATGCTCGCCGATGGCCGCGCGGTGCTGGCGCTCGACCAAGCGACGCTTCGCGCCGCCGCGCGCGAGCCCGCCGCGTTCGAGCGGCAGATGATCGACCGGCTGCGATCGGCGGACGGTTAGCGCCATTTAGCGGCGGAGTCACCGCGCGCGCGGCTTCTCGAGCGCGGAGAGCACGCCGCGCAAGGTGCGCACTTCCTGGCTCGACCAGCCGGGTTTGGTGAGCAAGGTGCGCAAGGTGCGCTTGGTCGTCGCGACACGGTCGGGCGGGTAATAAAAGCCCGCCCCTTCGAGCATCGCGTCGAGCTGGCCGATCATCCCCTCCAGCTCCTCTTGCGGCGCGGGCGGGGCGATCTCGGTTTCGGTCGGGATCGCCAGGGTCGCCCCCTCGGACCATTCATAAGCGACCAGGATCACCGCCTGCGCCAGATTGAGCGATCCGAATTCGGGATTGATCGGCGCGGTGATGATCGTGCGCGCGAGCGCGACCTCGTCGGTCTCCAGCCCCGAACGTTCGGCGCCAAACAGCACCGCCGCCTGGCCCGGCGCTTCCCACATCGCGCGCGCGGCGGCCTCGGGGGTGAGCACCGGCTTGGTCACCCCGCGCTTGCGCACCGTGGTCGCATAGACATGCGCGCAGTCCGCGACCGCCTCGGCGACGCTCTCGAACACCCGCGCGCGTTCGAGCACCACATCGGCGCCCGAGGCGGCGGGGCCGGCGGCGGGGTTGGGCCAGCCGTCGCGCGGGGCGACCAAGCGCAGGTCGGTGAGCGCGAAATTGAGCATCGCGCGCGCCGCCTTGCCGATATTCTCGCCCAATTGCGGGCGCACCAGAACGATCGCGGGTGGGGTCATGCCGGGATTTGCTGGCTGATGCAGTGGAAGCTGCCCCCGCCCGTCAGGATATGGTCGGCCCGCAGGCCCACGACCTTGCGGCTCGGGAACAGCGCCTGGAACGCCGCCACCGCCGCCGTGTCATTGGGCGCGCCGTAAAGCGGCACCACCACCGCCGCGTTGCCGATGTAGAAATTCATATAGCTCGCCGGCACGATCTCCTCGTCGCGCAGCACGCGGCCGGGCGAGGGGACGCGGACGATCTCCAGGCTCGGATCGGCGCGCTGGGCATCCTCGGCGGCGGCTTGATAGACGCGCCAATTGGGGTCGTTCTCGCTCGCTTGCGGAATCGCGAGCACCCCGGGCGCCACGAAACGCGCGAGATTGTCGACATGGCCGTCGGTATGATCGTTGAGCAGCCCGTCGCCGAGCCAGATCACCTTGGTGAACCCCAGATCCTCGGCAAGCCGCGCCTCGACGCCGGCTTTGCTCATGCCGGGATTGCGATTGGGGTTGAGCAGGCATTGCGCGGTGGTGACGACGCGGCCCGTGCCGTCGCCATCGATCGCGCCGCCCTCGAGCACCCAATCGGCGGCCGGCGCTTCGACGCCCAGGTCCATCGCGAGCCGCGCGCCGATGTCGTCGTCGCCGGGCAGATCATATTTGCCGCCCCAGCCGTTGAAGCCGAAGCGCCGCGCGTGGCGCCGGTCGAGCAGGATCGGGCCGGTGTCGCGCAGCCAAATGTCGCCGAACGGCTGGCGGACGATCTTGGCGAAAGGGCAGAGCGCGCGCGCGGCGGCTTCGGCCTCGGCATCGGCGGCGACGAGCAACACGCGCTCGCCTTGCCCCTCGGCATCGACCGCGGCCGCGAAGGAGGCGACTTCCGCGCGCGCCGGCGTCAAATCTTCGGTCCAGAGATCGGCGTGGCTGGGAAAGCCGATCCACACGGCTTCATGGGGCTGCCATTCGGCGGGCGGGACGCGCGGTTCCATCGTTTCTCCTCGATCGCGCCCGCGCATAAAGCGATTGGCGCGCGCGCTCAACCGCGCCCTCGCGGCACCGCGCCGAGACCCAACGCAACCTTAACCATTGCGAGGCTAGGTGATTGCATCGACGCGATTTTATAGGGAGCCTCGGGGGCTGATGGACGGAGCATTCGGAACGGCGGCGCGGCCCGCCCCCGCCGCCGGCGAATTGCAGATGCTGCGCGGGATCGGGATCGTGAGCGACGTCGCCGGTTCGGCGAGCCAGGCGCTGCTCGATGCGCGCGCGATGGACGCGCTCGCCACCTCGGCCGATCCGCTCGTCGCTCACGCCGGCCAAGTCGGCAGCCAGGTGAAGATGCGCGTGGGCGGGCTGTGGCTGATCGCCAATGTCCGCACGCTCCGCCTCGCCGAAGGGCATGGCGACCATATCTTCGCCGCGATCGATTTCCTGGGCGAGGGCGAGGAAGACAAGGCGAGCGGCAAGATCACCCGCTTCCGCCGCGGCGTGACGCGCTATCCCGTGCCCGGCACGCCGATCTTCCCGGTATCGAGCGTCGACGCGCGCCAAATCTATTCGGCCGCCGACCGCCCGCATATCGACATCGGCACCGTCTATCCCACCAAGGACACGCGCGCGGCGATCTATATCGACGCGCTGCTCGGCAAGCATTTCGCGCTGCTGGGATCGACCGGCACCGGCAAATCGACCGCCGCCGCGCTGCTGCTCCACCGCATCTGCGAGATGGCGCCGCAAGGCCATATCGTGATGATCGACCCGCATGGCGAATATAGCGCGGCGTTCCGCGATACCGGCGCGCTTTACGACGCCAGCAATTTGCAAATGCCCTATTGGCTGATGAACTTCGAGGAACATTGCGAGGTGCTGCTGACGAGCAGCGGGCATGATCGACACATGGATGCCGACATCCTCGCCAAATGCCTCCACGCCGCGCGCGCGAAAAGCCGGATGGGGCAGGAGATGCACCGGCTGACGGTCGACGCGCCGGTGCCCTATCTGCTGAGCGACCTCACCGCGATCCTCAACGCCGAAATGGGCAAGCTCGATCGCGCGGGCGACGTCGCCCCCTATTTGCGGCTCAAGACCAAGCTCGACGAGCTCAAGGCCGATCCGCGCTATGGCTTCATGTTCTCCGGCATGCTCGTCGCCGATACCATGGCGGCGTTCATCGAGCGGATTTTCCGCTTGCCCGGGCAAGGCAAGCCGATCTCGATCATCGACGTCTCGGGCGTGCCGAGCGAAATCACCTCGGTGGTGGTCGCGGTGCTCGCGCGGATGGTGTTCGATTTCGCCATCTGGTCGCGCGGCGAGCCGCAGCGGCCGATCCTGCTCGTGTGCGAGGAAGCGCATCGCTACGTGCCGAACGGACCCATCGCCGAGCGGCAATCGGTCGGACGCATCCTGTCGCGCATCGCCAAGGAGGGGCGTAAATATGGCGTTTCGCTGGGGCTGATCACCCAGCGCCCCTCGGACCTGGCCGAGGGCGTGCTCTCGCAATGCGGCACGATCATTTCGATGCGGCTCAACAACGATCGCGACCAGGCGTTCGTGCGCGCGGCGATGCCCGAAGGCGCGCGCGGCTTCCTCGATTCGATCCCGGCGCTGCGCAACCGCGAATGCATCATCTGCGGCGAGGGCGTGGCGGTGCCGATCCGCGTCGCCTTCGACACGCTGGAAGAGGCGAAGCGCCCGGCCTCCGAGGACCCGGTCTTCTCCGAGCTGTGGCGCGAGGCGGGCGGCGAGGACGCGATCATCGCGCGCACGCTGAAGCGCTGGCGCGAACAGCGGCGCGAGCGGGGCTAGAGCGGTTTCCGATCCGATTGCATCGGATCGCCGCTCTAGATGTTCGATTTACCGCGATTTCCGAGCCGGCAGGTGATTCCACCTGCCTGGAAATCGCTCTAAGGGCTCAGCGCGCGTCGTCCTCGGCGGGGTCCTTCGCCAGCGTTGCCGCGCGCTCGCGCACCGTCTCGGCGTCGGCGCCGTCGTCGATCAAGCCGAGCAGCGCGGCGGCGCCGTTGTTGGCGGGGGCGTGCGGGCTGAACGCGAGCGGGATCAGCGCCAGCCGCGCTTCGGGCAAATTGCCCTCGCGGATCATTTCGCCGGCGTAGAGCGCGAGCGGCGCGCGCGCCTGGGGCACGAGTTCGGTCGCGCGTTTCAAGCCCGCGACCGCCGCCGGGATCGGCGCGGCGCCCATCGCGCGATAGCTCGTGAAGCGCAGCACATGCGTTTGGGCATAATCGGGATCGAGCTGAGCGGCGCGCGCGATCAGCCCGCGCGCGATGCCGATGCCGCTCGCATCCCCCGCCTTGGCGGCGCGGTCGATCGCTACCCGGGCCTTCACCAGCAGCGCCTCGACGTCGGTCGCATCGATCGCGAGCGCCCGGTCGGCCGCCGCCACCGCCGTGTCGCCGTCGCCCGCCGCGAGCGCCGCGCTCGCCAACAGGCGCTGGACGAAGCCGCTGTCGGGAAAGCGCGCGGCGAGCCCGGCCGCGTCGCGCTGCGTGCTCGCGGCATTGCCGTGGAGGCTCGCCTTCAACCGCACATAGGCGGGCATCGCCGCCGCCTCGGCGGGGCTCAGCGCGCGCAGCGTCACCGGATCGGGCTGGGCGCCGCCGGGCGGCAAAGTGATATGGGGCAAGGTGGTGCGGCGGTAGCGGTTGAGCTCGTCGTCGAGCTGGTTCAAATCGCCGAACGCTTTTTCGCCCGCCTGCAGCCCCGGCACGCCCTCGTTGATCAGGCGCATATAGCTATCGAACTGGCCGGGGCGCTTGCCGCCGAGGAAGAGATAATGGATCAGCAGCCAGCCGCGCGAATAGCGCGCTTCGACGCTGACCTGGGTGGCGCGTTTGTGTTGCTCGTCGAGCAAGGATCGCACCGGGTAGCTCGACTGGGTGATTTGATCGGACCGCGCCACATTGGGCAGGCCCAAAAGCACGGCGCCGTCCGAATAGCTTTTGGTATAAGTGAAGAACTCGGCCAGCCCCTCGCTCACCCAAACGGGATAAATGCCGTTGGTCGACCCCAGGATCAGATGATGCGCATATTCGTGATAGAGGACCATACGGGGGTCGATGGTGACGAACCGGCTCACGAAGAGTTGGGGCACCACCGCGATCGAGCCGCTGGCGCGCGCCTGATAAAAACCGCCGATGTTGCCGCCGCTTCGGCCGTGAAGATCGTTGACCGCGCCGTCGCCCGCCACGAGGAAAATCGTCAGCCGATTGCGCGGGCTCGCTTCATCATCGCGCAGATTGGCGACCTTGCGGACCGCTGCATCGAACAGCGCGAGTTCGTCGGCGAATTTCTTGATCTCGGCGCGCGAGCTATCGCCCAGCACGACGAAATGTTTGTTGCTCGCCTCCAGCCATTCCGCGCGCGCCGGCAGCGCCGTCGTCGCGAGGCCGATCACTGATAACAGCTTGAACCAAAACCGCATTGCCCGCTCCCCGATCGCCGCGCGGGCTAGCCGGGGGTGAGGCGCGCGGCAAGCGATCGACCGTTTGCTATCGTCGCGCTTCGGTGCCCGCGCGTCGCGCCGCTCAGGCGCCCGGCCGCACCGCGAGCAGCGCGGCGACCTTCGCCTTGAAGCGGCGCAGCGCGTCGCCGGTCAGCCGCTGAAATTCCGAATAGCTCACCGAGCGCGGGTTGATCGACACGCCGCCGCGCCACAGCTCGTAATGGAGGTGCGGCCCGGTCGAGAGGCCGGTCGAGCCGACATAGCCGATCAACTGGCCCTGGCTCACGCGCGTGCCCGGGCGCACCGCGATCCGGCTCATATGGCCATAGCCGGTCACCAGCCCGTTCGAATGGGCGAGCTTCACGAAATTGCCATAGCCGCCGTTGCGCCCGGCGAAGGTCACCACCCCGTCCATCGCCGCGCGGATCGGGCTGCCATAGGGGGCGCCGATGTCGATCCCCTTGTGCATTTTCATCATGCCCAGGATCGGGTGGTAGCGGACGCCGTAATTGGAGGTGAGGCGACCGTCGACCGGCATCGCCATCTGCCCGCGGCGCTCGCCGGTGCCGCTCGCGTCATACCAATTCGCGCGCCCGTCATCGTCCCAACGGACGAGTTGCACCTTGCGCCCGTCGCGCTCGAGCCCGGCATAGAGCAACTGCCCGAGCTGGACTTCACCGGTCGCGGCGCGGGCGCGTTCGATGATGATGTCGAACACATGGTCGGCGCGCACGTCGCTGCCGACCGAGAGCCGCGTCGCGAGCGCGCGCAAATAGCTTTCCACCGCCTTGGCCGGGGCACCGGCGGCGCGCGCCGAGCGATAGAGGCTCGCGCCAACGATGCCGCGCAGTCTGAGCGGGGTATTGTCGATCGCGATCGGCTGCGGCGTCACCACCAGCGCCGCGCCGACGCGGGTGACCGCGACGTTCAGATCGAAGCGCGCGCGGAACGTCATCGCCTCGATCGGGCGCGGCACTTGCCGGTTGGGGCGGCGGCCGAGCGTCAGGTCGATCTGCATCCCCGGCTTGAGGCTGGCAAGCGGCACGGCGCGGGCGATGAGCGCGGTCACGCTCGCCGCCTCGGGCGCGCCGACGCCCGCGCGCTGGAGCACGCGCGCGAAATCGTCGCCCGCGCCGAAGGTCGCGGTGCGTTGCTCGATCGGGCGTTCGGGAGATTCGGCGAGCGGGCGGACGAGATCGTTCGCCGCCATCCGCCGCCCGCTGGTCGCGCCCCAGGCGAGCGGGGCGATCGCCTGGCTGCGCGCTTCCTCCCAATCGGCGCCCGAAAGCGGGGCGGGGGTGGCGGCGGGCATGGGCTCGAAGCGCGGCGCGGTGTAGAGCAGGCCCGCGATCAGCGCGGTGCAGGTAACGAGCCCGCGCCACCAATCGAGCGAGCCGATCCGCGCGCCCAGATCCGGCGTCCAATCGATCGTCGCGGCGGTGGCGCGCCAGCGATCGAGCGGGCCGGGCGGCGCGATCGGCGCGCGCGCTAGCGCGAGCGCGGCACCGCCGGCTGCCTGCAAGTCATGATCGCTGCGCAGGAACAAATTCGCCCCCGTTTGTCGGCGCTGCCAACGCCTGCTCCCGGTTTCGACCGTATTGGCGGCGATTCCCTAAAGTCAAATTAACCGGGCGAAGCGAACGACTCGGCTGCGACGAGCCGTGGCGGCGGGGGGACGAGGCGCGGGAACGCAAGCTTTCGTCGGCGAAGCGGCGCTTTTGCGCGGCTTAAGGAGTCATACGGGGGGGCCTAAATCCGTCCCTCCAGCGAAAGCTGGAGCCTCTGGCAACCGGCGCGCTACCGTTCACCAAGGCCCCGGCCTACGCCGGGGCGACGTCTCGTCCGGGCGGCGTGGCCCGCCGCGCCGAACTTTTCGCCGCTTTCCCCGTTGCCTTCGCGGGGCGGTGGGGCGACATTGGGGGCATCATGCGCGCTACCTCGCCGGTGACCGCCGTTTTGGGGCCGACCAACACCGGCAAGACCCATCTCGCGATCGAACGCCTGACCGGCCATTCGAGCGGGATGATCGGCTTTCCGCTGCGCCTGCTCGCGCGCGAAGTCTATGATCGCGTGGTCAAGATCAAGGGACCGGGCGAGGTCGCGCTGATCACCGGCGAGGAGCGGATCTGCCCGCCCGGCGCGCGCTGGTTTCTGTGTACGGCGGAATCGATGCCGCTCGACCGCGAGCTCGCCTTCGTCGCGCTCGACGAGGCGCAATTGGGCGCCGATCCCGAACGCGGCCATGTCTTCACCGACCGCCTCTTGCGTGCGCGCGGGCGGGAAGAAACCATGCTGCTCGGCTCCGAAAGCCTGCGGCCGATGGTGAAGGCGCTGCTGCCCAAGGCCGAGATCATCGGCCGCCCGCGCTTTTCGACGCTGAGCTATGCCGGCGCGCGCAAATTGTCGCGCCTGCCCAAACGCTCGGTGATCGTCGCTTTCTCGGCCGAGGAAGTCTATGCCGTCGCCGAGATGCTGCGGCGGCTGCGCGGTGGCGCGGCGGTGGTGATGGGCGCGCTGTCGCCGCGCACGCGCAACGCCCAGGTCGCGATGTTCCAGGCCGGCGAGGTCGATTATCTGGTCGCGACCGATGCGATCGGCATGGGCCTCAACATGGACGTGGCGCATGTCGCCTTCGCGTCCTTGCGCAAGTTCGACGGGCGCCGCACCCGCCGGCTGACGATCGCCGAAATGGCGCAGATCGCCGGCCGCGCCGGGCGCCACCAGCGCGACGGCACTTTCGGCGCGCTGCACGAGGAAGGGCCGGGCGCCTTCACCCCCGAGGAAGTGCTCGCGATCGAGCAGCACCGCTTCGCGCCGCTCGAAAACCTCTATTGGCGCGAGGGCGACCCGAGTCTTAGCAGCATCGACGCGCTGATCGCCGATCTGGAGGCGNNGCCCCGACGACGCCGTGCTCCGCCCCGCGCCCGAGGCGATCGACCTGACCGTGCTCAAGCGCCTCGCCGAGGAGGATTGGGTCCGCGCGCGCGCCCGCCACCCGGCGATGGTCGCGCGGCTTTGGGCGGCGTGCGGGGTGCCCGATTTCCGCAAACTCGGCCCCGAGCCGCACGGCCGCTTCGTCGCGCGGCTGTTCCAGCATCTGT
>FRDC01000994.1_pt1 | contig 16438 bp, 16 predicted proteins | sample 1106171 | NCBI WGS metagenome assembly FRDC01 (sample SAMEA3930566, study PRJEB13176) | freshwater metagenome | biome: Drinking water system; feature: drinking water; material: water | place: Singapore | collected 2014-12-20 | reverse complement strand
ATCGGCCTCCGCAGGTGATGCCCTTGCACGCCGTTCCGGTATTGTTCGTCCTTAGTGTTGCTTGGCGTACCTCCCACGCTATGCCCTCCATAGGCGAGAATGGCTGCGGCAAGACGGCGCGGCTGTTCTCCGCTTTCCTGCGCGGCCTCATCGAACATGGCCTTGACTGCGGGATCGACGAACAGACGCTCGTACATCCGCTGGGTGATCGCCACCCCATGCTGTTGCAGCGCAGGTGCGGTCGAATTGACGATGGCCTTGGTCTCGGCGCTCAATATTCTGCTCATTATGTCCTCCTTATGGATATTGGTTGTCGAAACCGCGTGTCAAAACAGGCCGTGGCTGCCGCCGATAGCACCCGCCAGCGTGATCAAGGCCAGCACGATCAGGATGTGGTGTACGCGCTCCATGCGCTGGAAATCGGCCTGCGGGGTCTGCGAGGTTGCAAGGCGGCGGTGCAGGAACAATGGCTCGACCACGAACAGCATCAGCGTGAACACCGCCCAGAGCGCGACCATCGCATGCATCCACCAGAAGTGGAGCTCGGCAAAGCGGCTCCACATCCCGGCCCGGTGCACCATCCAGAAGCCGCTGGCGCCGCCGAGCAGCACCCAGATCTTTGCCTGCCAGGCAAAGCGCCCCTCGATCGCGTGGAATTTCCCCAGCCTGTCGGCTTCGCTTTCGCTATGCCGGATGGCCGGCATCACCACCCAGGTGACAAAGCCGACGCCACCGGTCCAGAACAGCACCGCCACGACATGGACGACGCGAGCGATTGTGAAGTCATCCACCGGACGGCTCGGTCATCTGGTCGCCATCCAGCACCGGCTCTGACCGGTAGAACTCGACTTGCATCGTCATCTTGCCCAGCGGGACCACGTAATGCGTCGCCAGTGGCGCAATCGGTGCAGGCATGTCTGGCGTGACCAACACCTCACGATGCGGTTCGGTGAAGATCAACCGCACCTCGCCTTCCAGCACCCGCAACAGCCCCCAGGTCCCGTCCTTGGTGCGATGGTCGTTGCGCAGCTTATCGGGCAGCGATTGATCGTCGAACACTGGCGAGGATGCATAAGGGGTGAGCGTCATGGTTTCGTCTCCAGGGGTGCAAGCTTTGGTGACCGTGCGCGCAAAGCCGCCAGCCCGCCGCGCTGCGCCAGCACTCCGGTCAGCAGGCTGTCGGCAATCCGGTGCGCCGACGTGTGAAATCTTTCTGCCGCTGCGGGGCTCGCAACGTTCTGTGCAACGGCCTCATCCCACAGCGCCAGCCAGCGATCGAAATGGGCCTTGGTGAGGATGCCGAGCGCAATGTGCTTCTGCATCGGACTGCCTCTAAAACGGCCCGGCTCGATCATGATCGAGGCCCAGAATCCCTTCATCCGCGGGAGATGCTGTGACCAGTCGGCGACGTGCTGGGCAAAGATTGGCCCCAGCAGATCGTCGGTCTGGATACGGTCGTAAAAGCGATCGACCAGCAGGCTGATCGAGATATCGTCGATCCCTATCTGGTGGGCCTCCGCGCGCTTGGCCGCGCGTATGCGCTCCGCATGGGCGGTCGCCGTCATGGTCGCATTGCTGATAAGATGTAATTCATTTGCATCGTTTAACGCGGCTGGCGCTTAATAGCAATATTTGATATGCATGTTTAATGAGATTGTCGCTTCACGCCGATTATGCCCTGCGCACGTTGATGTATCTGGCGGTCCATGATGGCCACAGGTCGATTGGCGAAATTGCTGGTGCCTATGGCATTTCCAAGAATCACCTGATGAAGGTGGCGCAACGCCTGGTGGCAGAAGGCTTTATTGAGGCAGTGCGAGGTCGAACCGGCGGCCTTCGGCTGGCGCAGGCCGCGGATCAGGTCAATGTCGGCAGAGTCGTGCGGACGATGGAAGAAACCGGCAGCTTTGTGGAGTGTTTCGACCCTTCGACCAATACCTGCGTGATTACGCCAGCATGCCAACTGCGTCATGCCCTGGCCGGTGCGCTTGAGGCATTCTTCAGGCATCTCGATCGCTATAGCCTCGCGGATATTGCCAAAAACCCGGCAGCGGTGCGCGAAAGCTTGCTGCCATCGGACATTGGCCGCTACTAACCTTTATCATGCGCATCGCGATCATCGACACAAGCACCACGCGCGCAGCGATCATCTCGGATGGCTTGCGCGAGGCTGGCCTCACCGACCTCGTGATCATCGATCACGCTGCAGGGCTTGCTGCGCAGATCGAACGTGCTGCACCCGAGGTTGTGCTGATCAATCTTGAGAATCCAAGCCGGGATATGCTGGAGGACTTTTTCGCAATGTCGCGTGCCCTTGCGCGGCCGATCGCGATGTTCGTGGACCAGAGCGATGCCGAGTCGACAAGTGCAGCGGTGGATGCGGGCGTATCGGCCTATGTTGTCGATGGCTTGGCTAAGCAGCGCATTAAGCCGGTGCTGGACCTCGCCATTCGCCGCTTTCAAGCATTTTCACGGCTGCAGGCCGAGTTGGCGGAAGCACGGACCGCGCTGGCCGACCGACAGGCAATCGATCGCGCCAAGGCGATCCTGATGAAGCGCAAAGGGCTGGACGAGCCAGCTGCTTATGCCCTGCTGCGCAATCATGCGATGCGATCCAACCGCCGCATTGCCGAGGTCGCCGAGGCCATCGTGACCAGCGAAGCCCTGATGGGAGATATGCCATGAGCAATACCCTCATGAGGATTGGTTTCCTGCCGCTGGTTGATGCGGCACTGCCAATCCTGGCGCGTGAGCTGGGCTTTGCCGAGGATGAAGGATTGGACCTGCAACTGGTCCGCGACATCACCTGGGCGGCGGTACGCGACCGTCTGATGTATGGGCAGACGGACGCGGCACACATGGTCGCACCGCTCGCGATCGCCACCGCATTGGGGTGCGACAGGCCGGCAATGCCGCTCGCCGTCCCGTTCGTGCTCGGTCTCAATGGCAACGCGCTCACCGTATCAACGGCACTGGCAGAAGCCTTGATGCTCGACAACACGCTGGGTGACCCATTCGAAATCGGCGCAAGGTTGAAGCTGGAGGCGGAACGCCGGGTCGCCATCGGCAAGCCGCTGCGTTTCGGGGTGGTCCATCGCTATTCCAGCCACAACTATATGCTGCGCTACTGGCTGGCTGGCGTAGGGATTCAGCCTGACGTCGATGTCGAGATCACCGTCACCAGCCCGCCCTTCGCCGCCGATGCACTGGCCTGCGGCGATGTTGACGGCATCTGCGTTGGCGAACCGTGGAACAGCATCGCGGTGGATCGCGGTGTCGGGCGGATCATGCTGGCCACTGCGCAGATCTGGCGGCGCGGTGTGGAAAAAGTGCTGGCGGTGCGGCTCGATGGTCGGCAGGCCGACACCGACGCAACCGAGCGGCTGGTGCGAGCGCTGCACAGAGCGGCTGCGCATTTCGTCGAGCCTGGCAATACAGAGGCAAATGCGGCCATATTGTCACGCTCGGAATATCTGGACGCACCCCGCGAAACGATCCTGCGGGCGACCACGGACCGGATCCGGCTCACGCAGGGGGCCGATGCCATTCATTATCCCGACTTCATGTTTCAACATCGCGAGGCCGCCAACTTCCCCTGGCGCAGTCAGGCCATGTGGCTGTATTCGCAGATGGCCCGGTGGGGGCATGCCGAAGCGAGCGAGGTGGGTTTTGCCGGAGCAGCCCAGGTGTTCCGTCCTGACATCTACAGGTCCGCGCTTGCTGGGACTGATGCGATACTGCCCGGCGCCAGTGCCAAGGTGGAAGGTGCCAACAGCGTGCCGCGTGGTGCTTCCAGCCAGACGGGCAGACTGATTCTCGGTGAAGACCAATTCTTCGATCGCGTTCAGTTCGATCCTGACCGGGCGATGGACTACCTGGAGCACCAGCGCACAAAGCCCATGATATGAGCATTCTAGCCTCGCCAATTGCAAATGCTGCAACGCACAAAAATTAGCTTGCGCTATAGTCGATTCGCTGACAACTTAAAGGAAGATCAGGCAATGATGCGTGGTCTATCATAACCAGGTCGGTCCAATGAAGGGCTGAACTGGCCGCTTCGGTTAATACGAAGCATGGCAATGACGCCGCCCGAACCGGTCCTGATGACCGCGCTTCGAGGCGGCTTTTTTCGTGTCTGAAAGGAGCATGGCTTTGACGGTTCATTCCGCCAGATTGACAGACGGGATTGTCCAGCTCTCGGGCGCGGCCATCGTTAGCTGCCCTGTCGCTGCCTTCGCGAGCATTGTCTCGCTGCTTCTCCATCATCACCGCGTGCTCCCCCCTGCGCTCCGGCCAACAAGCCCCGGCGTATGCGCTCGGTCCCACCAGCCGGACGGGTCTTCCGCGCCGCACCATCACAGGGGTTTATCATGAACAAGGGTTTCTGGTCGGCGGGACACCGCCCGACGCTGTTTGCGGCATTCTTATATTTCGATCTGGCGTTTATGGTATGGGTGCTGCTCGGCCCGCTCGCCCCGATGATCGCCACCGATCTGGGATTGAACGACGCCCAGAAGGGCCTGATGGTCGCAATACCCACGCTGGCGGGCGCGGTGCTGCGGCTGGTCAACGGCGTGCTGGTCGACAAGATCGGCCCCAAGTCTACCGGCGCGATCGGCCAGTTGATCGTGATCGGCGGGCTGGCGACGGCGTGGATGCTGGGGGTCAACAGCTTTGGCGGTGCCGTGGCATTGGGCGTGATCCTGGGCTTTGCCGGTGCCAGCTTTGCCGTCGCGTTGCCGCTGGCGAGCCGCTGGTATCCTGCCGAGCATCAGGGGACCGCGCTGGGAATTGCGGGCATGGGCAATTCCGGCACGGTGCTCGCCGCATTGTTTGCGCCGCTGCTGGCCAAGGCGTTCGGCTGGAACGCGGTGCTGGGCCTTGCCTGCATCCCGCTGGCGATCACCTTCGTCATCTACATGGTGCTGGCCAAGGATGCGCCAAACCCGCCCGCGCCCAAGTCGATCTTCGCCTATCTTGAGCCGTTGAAGAAAGCCGATGCATGGTGGTTCATGCTGTTCTACGGCGTCACCTTCGGCGGTTTCGTGGGCCTTGCCGCGTCGCTTTCGATCTACTTCGTCGACCAGTTCGCGCTGACCCCGGTGGTGGCGGGCTATTGCACGGCAGCGTGCGTGTTTGCCGGATCGCTCGTCCGTCCGATGGGTGGCGCGCTCGCTGACCGGATCGGCGGGACCAAGACGCTGATGGCAGTGTATCTGATTGCTGCCGCGGTGCTGATCGCGATCAGCTTCGGCCCCTCGACGGTCGAACTGGCGCTCGCCTTGTTTGTCTGCGCGATGCTGGCGTTGGGGGCAGGCAATGGCGCGGTGTTCCAGCTGGTGCCGCAGCGGTTCAAGGACGAGATCGGCGTGATGACCGGACTGGTCGGCTTTGCAGGGGGCGTTGGCGGCTTCTACCTCGCCTCGTCGCTGGGTCTGGCCAAGCAGCTGACCGGCAGCCCGCAATGGGGCTTCCTGATCTTCGCCGGGCTTGCACTGGTTGCCTTTGCCAGCCTGGTCAGCGTCAAGACCCGCTGGCGCGCCACTTGGCCGACCGCGCTTGAAGGCGCACGCATATGACCGCGCGGCTACTTGGGATCCTCGCCGGGGCGGTTGTCGCCGCCTCGGCCGCCAGTCCGGCGCTGGCTGAACCGCTCAAGCTCACGCCGTTGATCGATGCCCGGCTGCGCTATGAGGGTGTGGATCAGCAGGGCAAGGCCGAACAGGCCGATGCACTGACGTTCAGGATGCGCAGCGGCATTGAGGCGAAGAGCGGGCCGTGGTCAGTGCTCGCCGAGGCTGAGGCAACGCTGGCGATCAACGGCGATTTTAACAGCACGGTCAATGGCCGCACCGCGTTTCCGGTGGTGGCGGATCCGGAAACGATCGAGCTGAATCGTCTGCAGGTCCAGTATCGCGGTCTGCCCAAAACGGTGGTGACGCTGGGCCGCCAGCGCATCAACCTCGACGACCAGCGCTTTGTCGGAACGGTGCTGTGGCGACAGAACGAGCAGACCTATGATGCGGTGCGGCTGGAAAGTTCGGCACTCGGCCCGCTCACCGCCGATATCACCTACAGCTGGTCGGTGCGCAGCATCTTTGGCATCGACAGCCCGTTGCAATCCATCGGCGGTGACAACCTGCTGGCCCAATTGGGCGGCAAGGCGGGACCGGTCGCGATCAAGGGCTTTGCCTATCTGGTCGATCAGGACCAGGCGGAACGACGGCAGTTTTCCAGCCAGACCTATGGCGCGCGCGCCAACGCGTCGTTCGCGCTGTCGCCCAAGCTGAAGCTCGGCATCATCGCCAGCTACGCCCGGCAGAGCGACTACAAGGGGAACGCCAACTCCTATTCGGCCGATTACTGGCTGGGTGAGGCGCAACTGGCCGCGCATGGCTTTACGCTGACAGGGGGGTACGAGGTTCTCGGCGCATCGTCGGGCCTGCCGTTCACCAGCTTCCAGACGCCATTGGCCACCGCGCACAAGTTCAACGGCTGGGCCGACCTGTTCCTGACCACACCCGCCAACGGCCTGCGCGATGCCTATGCCGGGCTTGGCTATGCGCTGCCGACATCGCGCGGACCGGTGAACCTGTCGGTCATCTATCACCGTTTCGACAGCGACCGGCTGAGCCAGGATTATGGCGATGAATGGAATGCGCAAGCGACCTTCAAGCTGTCCAAAAACATCGGTCTGCTGGTCAAATATGCCGACTACCGCGCCAAACAGTTTGGCACCGACACCCGCAGGCTGTGGCTGCAAATGGATTATCTGCTGTGACAGGAGAGACACGCATGGACCGCGAACATCTGGTCGTTATCGGCAACGGCATGGCCGGTTGCCGCGCGGTGGAAGAGGTGCTGGCGCGCGATCCGCACCGTTTCCGCATCACCATTTTCGGTGCCGAGCCGCATGTGAACTACAACCGCATCATGCTCTCGCCGCTGCTGGCAGGCGAGAAAACCTTCGACGAGATCGTGATCAACGACCGCAGCTGGTATGCCGACCATGGCATCGATCTGGTGGTCAGCGACGCCGTCATCGCGATTGACCGCGACACGCAGACGGTCACCGCGCAATCGGGCCGGGTCGCGCAATATGACCGACTATTGATCGCGACCGGATCGGACCCGTTCATCATTCCCGTGCCGGGCAAGGATCTGCCTGGCGTCGTCTCGTTCCGCGATATGGCGGATGTCGACATGATGGTTCACACGGCCGCCAAGGGGGGGGATGCCGTGGTGATCGGCGGTGGCCTGCTTGGCCTGGAGGCGGCCCATGGGCTCGCCTTGCGGGGTATGCAGGTCACCGTTGTTCACCTGATGGATACGCTGATGGAGCGCCAGCTTGATGAAGCGGCGGGCTGGCTGCTTAAGGCCGCGCTGGAGGGTCGCGGTCAGACCATCCTGACAGGCGCGAACACAGCGGAAATCTTTGGAGAGGGCAAGGTCGAGGGCGTACGTCTGACCGACGGGCGCACCATTCCGGCCAGCCTGGTGGTGATGGCGGCGGGTATCCGTCCGAATGTGAGGCTTGCAAAAGAGGCAGGGCTCGCCGTCCATCGCGCGATACTGGTCGACGACCAGATGGTGACCAGCGACCCTGCGATCCTGGCGGTCGGCGAATGCGTCGAACATCGCGGGCAGGTTTACGGCCTGGTCGCGCCGATCTGGGAGATGTGCCGCGCGCTTGCCGATGGACTGATCGGCAAGCCGAACAGCTACGAAGGATCGGTCACCGCGACCAAGCTCAAAGTCTCCGGCATCGACGTGTTTTCGGCGGGCGATTTTGTCGGCGGCGATGGCGCGGAAGACATCGTGCTGCGCGACGCTTCACGTGGGGTCTACAAGCGTGTCGTGGTGAAAGACGACCGCGTGGTAGGTGCGGTGCTCTATGGCGATACCGCCGACGGCAACTGGTATTTCGATCTGCTCAAGCGATCCGAAGACGTGACCGAGATCCGCGATGCGCTGATTTTTGGCCAAGCCTTTGCCTCTGGAGGGGGGCAAGCGGACCCTAAGGCCGCCGTTGCGGCGCTTCCCGATGATGCGGAAGTGTGCGGCTGCAACGGCGTCAGCAAGGGTCAGGTCGCAGCATGCATAGCAGACGGTGCAGGCACCCTTGATGCCGTGCGCGCCACCTGCAAGGCATCGGCCAGTTGCGGGTCGTGCACCGGTCTGGTCGAGACACTGCTCACGATCAGCCTGGGCGATGAATACGCGGGCGAACGTACCGCCAAGCCGATGTGCAAATGCACCAGCTTCACCCATGACGAAGTGCGCGCGCTGATTGTCGAGCGCGGCTTTCGCCACATGCCGCAGGTGATGCAGGAACTGCATTGGTCCACGCCCGATGGCTGTGCGTCCTGCCGCCCCGCGCTCAATTATTACCTGCTGTGCGCCTGGCCCGGCGAATATGTCGATGACCAGCAAAGCCGGTTCGTCAACGAGCGGATGCACGCCAATATCCAGAAGGACGGCACCTATTCGGTGGTTCCGCGCATGTGGGGTGGCCTCACCAACCCGAAGGAGCTGCGCGCCATTGCCGATGTCGTCGAGAAATACGACGCGCCGATGGTCAAGGTCACTGGCGGCCAACGACTCGACATTTTCGGCATCAAGAAAGAGGATCTGCCCGCCGTTTGGGCCGATCTCAATGCTGCCGGGATGGTCTCCGGCCATGCCTATGGCAAAGCGCTGCGAACGGTGAAGACCTGCGTCGGCAGCGAATGGTGCCGCTTCGGCACGCAGGACTCGACTGGGCTGGGCGTCAAGCTGGAGCGCAAGTTCTGGGGCAGCTGGATGCCGCACAAGTTCAAGATGGCAGTCAGTGGCTGCCCGCGCAATTGCGCCGAGGCGACGATCAAGGACTTCGGCGTGATCTGCGTCGACAGCGGCTATGAACTGCATGTCGGCGGCAATGGCGGTATCCATCTGCGCGGCACCGACCTGCTGTGCAAGGTGGCGACCGAGGAAGAGGCGATCCACATGGCCGCCGCTTTCGTCCAGCTCTACCGCGAACATGCCCGCTATCTGGAACGCACCGCACCGTGGATCGAGCGGATGGGGATGGAGTGGCTACGCGCGCTGCTGATCGACGATGTTAAAGGGCGTGATGCGCTGGCCGCGCGCTTCTGGATCGCGCAATCGTTCAGCCAGGACGACCCCTGGGCAGAGCGTGCCGCCGGTCAGGACCGCAACCTGCACCGTCCGATGGCCGAGTTCCGACCCATCACACAACTGGAAGGGGTTGCACCATGATGCCGCAATGGATTGATGTTGGCGCAGTAGAAGAGGTGCCATTGCGCGGTTCGCGCGCCATCAAGGTGGCGGGCGGCGAGGAAATTGCGGTCTTCCGCACCGGCTCTGGCCAGATCTACGCGCTGATCAACCGCTGTCCGCACAAAAACGGCCCGCTGAGCCAAGGCATTGTCCATGGCGACAGCGTGACGTGTCCGCTGCACAGCTGGGTGATCAGTCTGGTCACTGGTGAGGCGCAGGGAACAGACAAAGGCTGCACGCCAACGATCCCGGTGGAGGTTCACAGCGGGCGTATCATGATCGAGCGGGCCGCTGCACTGCGGTTGGCGGCGTGAACGCAACGCGCACAACCTGTGCCTATTGCGGCGTCGGTTGCGGCGTCCTCGCCACGCCTGCTGCCGATGGCCAGAGCGCAGCGATTGTGGGTGATCCAGAACATCCCGCAAACGCCGGGCGTTTGTGCTCCAAGGGCACGCATCTGGGTGAGACGCTGAGCCATGAGGGCCGTCTGCTGCATCCGGAGATCGGCGGGAAGCGCGCAAGCTGGGAAAAAGCCATTGCGCATGTCGCACGCCAGTTCCGCCGCACGATCGAGCAATACGGCCCGGATAGCGTCGCATTCTATGTATCAGGCCAGCTGCTGACCGAGGACTATTACGTCGCCAACAAGCTGATGAAGGGCTTTATCGGATCGGCCAATATCGACACCAATTCGCGGCTGTGCATGTCGAGCGCGGTCGCCGGGCACATGCGCGCCTTTGGTGAGGATGTCGTGCCCGCCAGCTATGACGATCTGGACGCTGCGGACCTGATCGTACTGGTCGGATCGAACACCGCCTGGTGTCATCCGGTGATCTATCAGCGGATGATGGCTGCGCGGGCGGCGCGCGGCACAAAGCTGGTGGTGATCGATCCGCGACGCACCGAAACCTGCGCCGATGCCGATCTGCACCTTGCATTGCGCCCCGGCAGCGATGTTGCGCTGATGAACGGCCTGCTGGCCTTTGCGATGCGCGAAGGACACATTGACCTCGATTACGTCGAACGCAGCGTCAATGTGCCGGATGGCTGTTGGGACTCGCTCTCGGAAGGTCACGACCTCTGGTCTGTTGCCCGCGCCTGCGACCTGCCGCCTGCCGATGTCCAGGCGTTCTTCGATCTGTTCGCCGCGCACCCGCGCACCGTCACGATGTTCAGCCAGGGTATCAACCAGTCGATCCGCGGCACCGATCAGGTGAATGCAATCCTAAACTTGCATCTGGCAACAGGCCGCATCGGCAAGCCCGGAGCGGCTCCGTTCTCGATCACCGGCCAGCCCAATGCAATGGGCGGGCGCGAGGTCGGCGGGCTGGCCACGACGCTGGCCGCGCACATGGATTTCGCGCCTGAAAACCGCGATCTCGTCCGCCGCTTTTGGGCATCGCCAACGATGGCGGCAAAACCGGGTTTGAAAGCGGTCGACCTGTTTCGCTCGATCGGTGAGGGGCGGGTCAAGGCAGTCTGGATCATGGCCACCAACCCGGCGGTATCACTCCCCGATGCAGGCACAGTGCGCGAAGCATTGGCCGCATGCCCGTTCGTGGTCGTCTCCGATTGCATCGCGAATACCGACACCAGTGCCTATGCGCATGTGAAGCTGCCCGCCACCGGATGGGGCGAAAAGGATGGCACGGTCACAAACTCCGAACGGATGATCAGTCGCCAGCGCGCATTCCTGCCGGCTGCGGGCGAGGCAAGGCCAGACTGGTGGATCATCAAGGAGGTCGCGCGCGCGATGGGCTGGCGCGAAGCGTTCAGCTTTGACAGTCCTGCCGACATCTACCGTGAGCATGCGCGGCTTTCTACTTACCAGAATGCCGGTAAAAGGGTGTTCGACATCGGCGGCCATGCCGCGATCTCCAACCCTGGCTATGACACCATGCAACCCTGGCGCTGGGGCGGTGATGCCTTTGCCGATGGTCGATTTTCAACGCCGGATGGCAAGGCACGGCTGGTGCCTGTCAACCAGATGGAGCTTGGCGAGCCGCTCAGGGCCTGGCCGTTGACGCTCAACACTGGGCGCTATCGTGACCAGTGGCATACCATGACCCGCACAGGCCTGAGCGCACGGCTTGGCCAGCACAGGCAGGAACCGCTGGTTGAAATCCATGCTGAAGATGCTCTGGCGCACGGCCTGTCTGATGGCGGACTGGCTCTGGTGGCAACACCGCAGGGCAGCAGCGTCTATCGGGTGTGCATCAGCGATGGGCAACGGCGCGGCGAACTGTTCGTGCCGATCCACTGGACCGACCAGCAATCAACCGGTGGCCGCACCGGCGTGCTCGCCCGCGCACTGACCGATCCGCATTCGGGGCAGCCTGGGTTCAAGAACGCACCGGCGCGGATCTCTCCGTTCGTCGCCGAATGGCACGGCTTTCTCATCGCTTCGGTACTGCCTGATCCTTTGCCATCCAGCTATGCCACTAAGGTGCGAACCAAGGCCGGATGGCTGGTCGAGATGGCAGGTGATGGCGATCCGCTGGCGTTCGCCAAGCGGGTTCTGCCGCGCGGCGGGCGCATCGAAAGCCATGACGGCGCGCACGGTCAGCACCGGTTTGCCATCCTGCGCGACGGCGTGGTCGTGGCGGCTCTGTATATCGGCCCGCAGAAGCGGCTTCCCAGGCGCGAGTGGTTGATTGCTCAGCTCGGGATTTCTGAAGCCAGCGCGACCGAGCTGCTGGCTGGGCGCTCAGCCACACCCGCGCCCGATCGCGGCGCGATTGTCTGCAGCTGCTTCGACATCGGCACCATCACGTTGACCAAGGCCATTACGAACCAGCGGCTGATGACGACCGAGGCGGTTGGGGCTGCGTTGTCTGCCGGCACAAACTGCGGCTCATGCAAACCCGCAATCCAGCGGCTGATCATGCAACACAAGGAGGCAGCCCATGGCTGACATCAGTTTTGGCTCTGGCGATGTCTGGCTGGTGGGTGCTGGCCCAGGCGATCCTGACCTGCTGACCCGCAAAGCCGAACGTTTGCTGGCGATGGCCTCGATCGTGTTTCACGATGCACTGGTCAGTCAGGCGATACTCGATCTGATCCCCAGACAGGTGATGCAGGTGCCGGTTGGCAAACGGTCAGGGCGGCACTCGATGTCCCAGCCCGCAATCAACGGCCTTCTGGTGAAATCCTCGCATAACGGACACCGCGTCGTTCGGCTAAAGGGCGGCGATCCTGCAGTGTTCGGACGGATGACCGAGGAGGTCGATGCACTGCAAGCCAAGGGCATACGCGTTCAGGTATGCCCGGGAATCACCGCCGCCAGTGCAGCGGCAGCTTCCGGAGTGTTCTCGCTGACCAGACGCGGCAGCACGAGGGCGCTCACGTTCATCACGGCGCAAGGCTGCGGGAACGGGCAAAGCGACATCGACTGGTCAGCGATCGCCGGTGCGCAAACGACACTTGCGATCTACATGGGCCGCGCCGCTGCACCGCATATTGCAGAGCAGCTGATAGCCAACGGGTTGCTGCCGAGCACGCCCATCCTGATCGCGGTCAACGTCTCTTCTCCCGGCGAGCGCCTTATCCGTGGTCGTCTGGATAGACTGGCGGCGCTGATGGCGACAGTCGGAGACAAGGATCCTGCATTGTTGCTGGTGGGTGAAGTGACCCAAGCCAATGCTGAAGCGGCCGATTTGAGTTCAGAATGGTTCGACTTGCCGATCGGAATGGCATCGGCTCCCAAAGTCCGTATCCGCGCATAAGGTTGGGACAGCGCCTCCACCACACCCTTATTGGACATCCGGTGAACTATAAAGATGGCGAGAGTATCGACCAAGTTTAACCGCCCGGCACCTGTCAAACGTTCGAGTGACTGGTTACGGCATAAGCCGACACTCCTGCGGCCACATCGGAACGACCGGGTGTGGGTCGGCAGCCGACACTCAGCGCGATGTTCATTTAACTGATCTGGCTTTGAACCTGCGCCCAGTCGTGGAAACGCCTTGGCGGTGGATCACGAATGATCTGCCTTTCTGGTATGTTGTGTGATCCAACTGCCGCCATTGCAGCGCATCGGCTTGGATCATCGTTGTCCGAGGCTATGTAAAGGGTGCCAACATGGTCTGGAACGTTGATTAGCGCGAGACGCTCATTCCCGAGTGCTGCCCAGCACGGGACTCCTTTGATCTGAGCATAGCTTGCCGCATCCTCCATGCCCTCAGCAATGGCGAGCACGTTGCCTTCGAACTGTGGAGCCCAAGCGCCCTGTCCGGGTTTGCCGAGCATGAACTTGCCATCATGCCATGTTCCGTCGTCCGTCAGCCTGATCCGCTGGAGAGCCGTCAATTTGTGCCCAGTTCGGACAGCGACCAGCAACGCGGGCCGGAAGGTGGTTTCGGGCTTGCGGCCGAACGGGCACCTTGGATGAAAGCGTAAGTCGGGGAGATCGACTGACAGTCGCCTCGATCGAAGGTAGACTTCGCCGAGCGTTCCCCGGATTTCTATGCCCTGATCCCAGATCCTTCTGACATTGGGCGCAGTTCCTTCTGGACTGTAAGTCGGGGGAGGGGAGTGCAGGATCGGTTTGGTCCGACCGATTTCGCGCAGGACATCCTCGCTGCGGCAGCCCGCGAAACAATGAACCAGAATACCCCGCTCGCCCTGCCGGACAGAAAGGGAAGGGGTTCTGTCTGCGTGCGCGGGGCAGACGCACATCGCGTAGGAACCGTGCCAACGGCCCTTCAGTGCAGCAACGATGTCGTTGGTCTCCTGGGTGGGTTTGAGCGCAATCAACATAAACCCGCTCCTCTCAGCTAAGCCTCACCATCTTTCCCCTTTGTATCGACCCGACCTTCTCCTGCACGGCTCGCGATGGCCAACGCCCCTTTCGTCTGTGCGATGCCAGATTGTACGCGATTGCCATGCGGCGCGTGTTCATTTAGAAAAGTAGGGCGATATCCGAACCACGCCGAAAGGTGTGGTCATGAAAAATCTTCTCTTTTTCCTGGTTGCTTTGACGCCGACGCCATCGTCGGCGCGCGAAGCCATTCTCGACGTGTTTTCGCCAGAGGCAAAACCGGACTTCGCCGTGCTCGCCCCACAGTTGCGCGGGACGGTCGATCTCGAGCAATCAGTGGAACCGCCTCCGGCTCCAGTGGATGCGTTTTCACCAGAGTTGAACGGCGACTTTGAGTTGGTCCCTCACAGCTTCACGATCAATCCCTATGCCGCGCGTCCCGCTGTTCCTTCGTGGATGCGGGCAGGTGCATCATTCATGGGCCCTGCTTCTTCACCCTTTCGCCCTTTGCAGGATGACCCACTCTGCCAGTCCCGCAGCTTCTTCCCGCGATATGGTATCAGCAGGGATGCCCAGGCTCGCCGGACAGCCTATTTCAACCTGATCGTCGACGTCGCTTGCGATGCCGGCGTGCCCGTTGTTCTGTTTGACGCCTTGCTGGCGCAGGAAAGCAGATATCGTCCCTTCGCCCGAAGCAGCGCCGGTGCGATGGGCATGGCGCAGCTGATGCCCGGCACGGCCCAATATCTGCGTGTCAGCGACCCTTGGGATGTTCGGCAAAACCTTGTCGGTGGTGCGCGGTATCTGCGCGAGCAGCTGGATCGCTTCGGGACATGGGAGCTTGCACTGGCTGCTTACAATGCAGGCCCGGGACGTGTGGACCAGTTTGGCGGCATCCCGCCGTTTCGTGAGACCCGCAACTATGTGCGCACGATCATGGGTTCGATCGGCAATCCGGATTCGACCGGCGGCGTGTCGCTTGCCTCGGCAGCACTTCCCGCGCCCAATCCGTTTCGCCGGGTGATGCTTGCCTCGTTCGAAGGACGATCAGACGTTCCAGAACACTGAGAACCCAACGTGCCACGCATAGTACACACTGATCGCCAGGATGACGGGCGCGCCCTTGAGGTAGTTGAGTTGCCAGCGAAGCCAGAGCTTCGGGATGACCAGAGCTTTCTGGAGCCCCGTTTGGTGCGTGGGTCGCCATCTGCCACTGCGCCAGTCGTCGGCAGTCACTACTACCGCGAGCCCTGCGCAGATCAGCGCCGTCATTCCCACGCCGATGTAGAGCGATGTCCAAGCGATAAGGGCTTCCTGCTTCATGAGTCGGACCTAGTGCAGCGATGGTCGAAGAGAGATACGCACTTTCGAAGCTCTTGTATCCCCCTGGCCGAATACTGCCTTTCTGCGGCCGAGCAGCGTGTGGCCGAGATTGAGCTCACCGCTGCGGGCGCGCCGCACCAGCGCCTGCATGTATGCATCGGGCGTCTTGCGGATTTGTCCGTTGGCCAGGTGATGCCCGGTGATCAGCGCGCACAGGAGTACGATCCCTGTGCCCAGTGTCGCACTTGCCCGCGCTGCCGTAGCTTGACCTATCTGACAGACGCGGGCGACCTCGTGGAGCTCGGTCAGGCCCGGTCGGGTTCCAATTTCGACCATTCCGTCGATAAAGGGGAAGAGGGCAGGGGCTTCGGCCCAAACGAAACCCGATCGATGGACGCCGTAGACATCATTTGCGTCGCCCGAGACCTGCGTGTTCTGACAAGCATCGGCTGTTTCCTCCTTCACCCTGTCGGCATCAGGCGTGGTTCGAACGTCATCAGGTTCCCGTCGGCAATCGCCCTCTGCCAAGCCGTATACAGATTCAAGAGCTTCTTCAGGGCTGTATTGATGGTGGTCATCCAGGCGCACCCTAGTGTCCCCGGGAGGTGTCAGCGACGCAATCTCGCCGAGCGATATGCGCTCTGACAACCGATTAAGCAGCCGGGTCGCGACCTTGGCGAGACGGCCGAGCACTGCGATCGCGTCCATGGATCCTTTCCGCCTCTGGTATGTGCGCCGCGCCGCAGCGATCGCATCGAGCTTCTTTCTGGCTTTGTCAGCCCAAAGGTGGCCCTGCTCGAACGGCCGCAGCAGCCGGTACGCGCTGCTTGTTGCCCTTCGAATTTCATTGGGCAGTATCAGGTTTTGCGCGGCCAGGGCCTTCTCGGTGGCGGCCAGCTCTGCGAGGTAATCCTCAAGGAGGAGCAGCGGCGCCAGCGACCATCCTGATGCGTTGGAGCGATCCTCGCTGTCTCGTGACCCAAGAAATCGTGTCGCGCGACAATCAGGGTGAGAAAGCGCGTCACTCAAGATGAGAATCCGGTGTGGGGGGAACGGCGCAGTGCGTAGCCCGTA
>FRDC01000203.1_pt3 | contig 16462 bp, 14 predicted proteins | sample 1106171 | NCBI WGS metagenome assembly FRDC01 (sample SAMEA3930566, study PRJEB13176) | freshwater metagenome | biome: Drinking water system; feature: drinking water; material: water | place: Singapore | collected 2014-12-20 | reverse complement strand
CGGCATGTTCCTGCATCGCCTGCATGTCGATGCCGCCGACCTTCTCCAGGAGAACCATGAAATACCCGACGAATTCCGGACCATGGGAGGCGCAGCGGCGCTTCAACAGCCACGCGTGACGACCCTCGACGTAGTGGGCGAACTCGTGGAGGATGTGACTCCGGTAGAGCGCCCAGGTGGTCGGGATTTGCATGTGGGTGCCGCCCTTCAACGCGCAGATCGCACTCGGATTGTCCGGGAAGGTCAGCTTGGGCATGCGCTCACCCGTGATCTGGCAGAGCCACTCGACGAATTCCCGAGCCTGCTCCACCGTGAGCTTCTCGTTCAGGTAGGGGTTGAAGAACTTGCTCTCCCACCGATAGACCTTGTCGCGCTGCGAGTCGCGCGGGGTCTTTTTCCGGTAGGGGACACGAACATCCGGGTGTTCGGTGTTGGTGAGGATCGAGCGGGCGAAGTCCATCGCCGCATCTTCTTCCTCGAAGTATTCCTGGTGGAGGCGCTCGACCATGAACTCGGTGCGCTTCGGGCGCTGGCACACCCAGTAGGCGGTGCGGTGCGAAGGGCCGACCTTGGCGGCCTCGACGATCACGCTGATCCACGAGCCCTTGGCGTGCTGCTTCTCGGTGACAAAGAACGCATCCGGTTCACGATCCTCACGGACGGCCCGGCGACCGGGCATGCCCATGTAGAACTCGGTGCTCTTCTGGTAGTGGTAAGAAGCAACCATGAACGTCCTCCTGAGCCCCAGTTATACCAGGAACTAAGAGGAATGTCAAGGAATAATAAACGCGGAATCAGGGTGTTGGGAGTAAAACTTCCAGATTTCCAGGTCCAGGTCGGCCACTGATTTTCCTGTGTTTTCTGCGATCATCAGGAATTTCTGTTCCAGGTCGAGATACTTCTTGCCGCTGGGGGTGGTCTTGGGCGCATCCACACCCTGATCGCGGAGGAACTTAAGGATATGGGTATCGAGCGCGGCCAATCGCTGGCGTGGACGCGAATGCAACAGGAAGAACCTTGTGGTTTTCGGTCCTACCCCGTTGATGGCCTCGATCTCCTCCAATGGGGCATGACGGAGGAAGTCCTGGCGACGGGTCCTGTAAAGGGAGTGTTTGTCCCAGGTCTCACGCAGGGCGCGGCCGATTCGGCGATACTGTCCCATGCGGTGCTGTTGGAGCATCGAATCAAGCATGCCCTGGCGGATCAGTCCACCGATGCACTCCATCGGTGAGGTCAATCCGGTCGCGGCACGTGCCGACTCCAAGAAGTTGTGAACCTTGTGGGCGGTCTGATCGGCCGACTTACCAGCCACGCAGATCGAGAAAATCCAGAACTCCTCCAGGTCGTCCTGTGGACGTTCGAAGTTGGTGATGTCGTTTGCGAATATCATGATTGATCCCCCACCTCATATGGGGATGCTCGCTCGAATTTCATCTCCTCCGCACGAGCAGCTTCCGCTTTTTCAAAGTTTTCTCGACAGAGGCGGCGGAAATGATCCTCACCACGCTGGGTAATCGTGTAGATGTAGGGATGGCCCAAACGGGACCCATCTTCCATACGGTCGATCCAGCGTTCTTCGATGAGTTCCTTGAAGACATCGTCGGCCAACGGGTATCCGTCATACGATCCGTGATAGCCATGATCGTAGAAGACCTGGATGTGCTGGAGTCCGTACTCCTCCGAGTAGATACCCTTGTAGAGCTTTCCCTGCAACGCTCCGATACCCCAGCGATTCATCAATTCCAGGGCATCGATCACCGTGCTGACCATGGACATCTTCCTCATTCGGCTTCTTCCTCTCCCTCGATCCAGGATTGCTTGTGTTTCATTTTCACCAGCAATTGGTTGGGAATCTGACTGGCAATGTCCTGACGGTGTGTCACGAGCAGCACGTTCTTGCCACGGCGCTGGACCTTATCACGGAGAATCTCCACGGAGTTTTCCGCGCCACGCTGGCAGATTCCGTTGTCGATGAGTTCATCCACCATCAGGATGTTGGTCTTGAAGTTCATCATCTCGAACACGTCTTGGAAGGCCAGATTCAATGCGATAGTCACGCGCTGGCGCTGACCCTTGCTGAGACCGTTCCAGGCAAACTCCTGGCCGTAGTCGGTGATGCTCAGGGTGAGGTCCGGATTGAACTTCACCCTGTGGGGGAGTTGGAGCAGAACCAAGTAATGGGCGATCCTCTGGTTCAACCTGGGCATCCAACGGATGATGATGGTCTTCCTCAGGAACGAATCGTTGCTGGTCAGCAACGTGATCAGCAGGTTGTAGTGCTCGACCAGACGGCGAAGCTCTCGAAGCTCATCCTCATCCACGGCCTGGAGCGCATTCTCCTTGAGCCCGGCAATGGCATCGGTGTGGGGATTGGTCTCCTGAATGATCACTTCCAGAGAATCACGAAGACTCTTCAGGTTGGCCTCAGCCGCACCCGCTTCCTGAAGCGAATCGAATGTCAGGGGTATCTCATTGAGTTCGGCCATTTGCTCGTCCAGGACCTTGCGTTCGTCCAGCAGAGCCGCATTGCCCTGAAGCATCTGTTCGAGTAACTCGGCCGCGACCTGTTGGTTCTTCAGATGCTTGTGTTGATCTTGGCGGCACACTTCGAGATCGTTCATGATCCGATTGCGCTGTTCCGGTCTAGCCACCCAATGCTGATTGCAGGTCGGGCATAGAGACTTTTCGATTTGAGCCAGGGTATCAACGTGACGGTCGATGTTGGTCTGGGCCTGATCATAGAGGTTCTTGTATCGATCCAGGTCGGCCTTGGTCATGCGCAGTTCGGTGGCATGAACCTGTTGACGCGCCTGAAGCTCTTTGAGTTGGGTCTGAACCTCCTGGATCAGGGTAATAACCTCGATCTCCGTGGCCACGTCTACCTGTTCCAGAGCCGCGATGGTGTCACGGATGTCCTCGATCTCCCTGGCATGCTCGCGCTCCCACTGCTGAGCTTTGGCCTGGAGAGAAGCGATCTCGTTCTGGATGCGAGCGTTCGCCGCCTTGGTAGCCTGGACCGTGGCTTCCTTCGAGACCAATTCTTTCTTGATGTCCTTGCGCTCGTCGGAGAGTTCCTCGGCACGCTGGCTCAGGATGTTGAAACCGAGCAGGCTCTCGATGACCTCGCGGCGCTCCTCCTCTTTCATGCGGGAGAACGGCGCGGATTCCGAGGAGTTGACCAGGACGTATTCGGCCAGGGTCATGTTCATACCCATGATCCTGCGAATCTCCGCATTGGTCTCGGCTTTGTTGCGGGAGAACTCGTAGATGTAGATGTTCTCGGAACGCGCCCTGATGTCGTTCTTGTCCGCGATGGGCTTCTTGAAGAAGAGCAACTTCGAGGGCTTCTCACCACGCTCGATCAGGTATTCGTGGTCGTCCTTTTCGAACTCCAAACCGACCAGCATGGACTGGCCTTTTCGGATCATCTTATTGACGAGTTGCGCATTCGGGATATCGCGGATCACGTCTCCGAAGATCGCATAGATGAACGCATCGGAGATCGCCGACTTACCGACACCGTTACGGGAGTCCTCACCCCCGGCATCCAGGTTCTCGCCCATGATCGCGGTAAGCTCCGCCTCATCCAGGCGGATTGTCGTAATGGTGTTACCGAAACTGAGGAAATTCTTGAACCAGAGCTTTTTGAAAGTTAACGCTCGTGCCACACCCGCCTCAATCTTCTAGGTCTTCTTCACCTTCAAGATCGTCGTCGGACTGCTCAATTTCAAGCTCGGCTGTGATCGGGATAATCCTGTAGATTTTACCGGACCGATCCGTGGCGATGAACTGACGTTCTTCGGAATCCCACTCCCACTCCAGAGGATTTCCGGTGATGGGGTCTTCGTAGTCGTATAGGTCTTCAAACGGTTTAGACATGATGCGTTCCCTGGAAGAGCTTCACCAACAACTCCGGATCAATGTTGGATTCCTTCGTATCGAATCCCCTTAGGGATTTCACCACCATCTGATCCAGGTCCTCGGCGTGCTCGGCCTCGACTCCTTCAGTGATATCCAACTCCTCGGGAGGCTGTAAAATTATCACCTCGCGAAGATGCTGCTGAAGGCTGTCCTTGAGTTCGATCACCTCTTCCGCGCCGATATTTAGATCGTCCGTACATTCGACAACACTCCAGCCATTGAAGTGATCCATAAGGGTATCAGCTTCAACCATTTCAAGGAGTTCGGACAGTTTTATGCGATTATAGTTCGGTGCACCCAACCAATTCTCGAAAATCGGTTCCTTACCATATTCCAGAATCATGCAGCCACGGTCGCGGTCACCCACATCGTTGAAGTCCATCGGGAATGCATTGCCGATGTACCAGATTGGGATGCCATTCTTGTTGACCTTGCACTGCCTCTTATGGAAGTGTCCCGAGAACACCATGCGGGGGTGGAGGAAGTGGTCCGAGTGCAGACCACCTTCATCGCGCATCTCCAGATTCTGATTGAGCAGGAAGAACGGGAGTTCGAGATGCCCGAAAACGTAGTCACACTCCTGCTCCGGCACCCACGCGAACTCGGACCCCACCAGATAGGGCAGGAGCATGACACGATCCACCAGCGTGGGCTCCTCGATCAGTGTCACGTTGGCGAACTGTTTCATCCATCTCAGGGAGTGGATCGAGCGATTGTTCTTGAAGTACATGTCGTGGTTCCCCACGACGATGTAGATCGGAATGCCCAATTGGTTGAGTTCTTCCAGAAACATCGTGGCATGGTGGAGTGTGTTCACGCCGATGCGCGATTGGTTCTCAAACCAGTCGCCCATGATAATGATGCAGTCACATCCATGCTTCTCCGCCATGATCTGGACGAACGTGCCGAAGGCTAGACAGTCCTGGTTATGACGCTCTGAGTCGGTTTTCTTTCCGAAGTGGATGTCCGTGAAGGACAGGGCTTTCTTGAACACTAGAACACCTGTTCAAGCAATTCCCAGAGTCGTTTCGGAGAGACCTGAAAGCGGCTGAGGTCGATGTTATCCACAGAGGTTGCTGCCAGCATGCGGGTGCCGACGAATCCATCCGGGTTCTTACGGACCACCAAGATGGTGTGATCGCTGAGATACCCGAACAGGCGACAGGCTTGATTCACGGGAATCGTGAACTTGCCACCGAACTTGTCGATGTTGTGGGCCTCATCGAACCACGTCAATTTGATGTCGTAGCGAGAGTCGCCGAACGCGGCCACGTCCTTGTCCAGGATGACCGGCTTGTAGAAGCCATTCGTGTTCGGCACCACCTTGGGCTCCGAGCGGATCACACGGCCGCGCTCGACTAGGAAGTCCAACGTCGAACTGAATGACACGACGGGTGGAATCGACACGAGATCGTTGGAGAACGAACTGTGCCATGCCCAAACCTCGAATGGTCCGTCGATCATATCGACCTGGATATACCCGGTCGGATGCAGACGGATATTACGTCCCTTGCCGAGGACGGTCTCGAACTCCAGCATTATGGTCCCCCATGATCTTTTGCACATTTTGGGAATCGATGTCGAATTCTCGATACCCTAGGTTCACCGTCAAGATGACGTGAGTCTTAGAGTTGTCCAGTCCCCCTGGATCAAACCAATACTCTCCGAAATAGTCCTGACCGCCGCTAGGCGGGCTGCACCATCCGGTCTTGACGACACGTTTCCCTGTGACCAGTCCGGACCAGTCCAGGTATTCTTCACGACGTTCTGTGGTGATCCGGCGCTCGCCCCGACTCGGCCGGTTGCGGTCAAAACTGACCCAGGCAAGAGCGTGAAGCATGCGTCGAATATAGGGATGGTTGGGATCAACCTCTTCCCTGACGGTCAAGGATAAGTCCTTGATGTCCAGGGTTTGCCATTCCATGTTGGTGACACCCACCTTGGTCAGGAACTCGGCCACATCCTTGGCATGCGCCTGGGATACCCGCTCGAACTCCTTGGCGTAGGTGAAGTCATATCCCACGGAGGTGACGAACTCCGGGTTCACTATCCGAACCGAGTCGCCTTCACGAATGACTGTCTTCGATTTCCCCATATCCCGGAGATTAGGTTACTAACCCTGGGGATGTCAATCCTTTTTCGAGGGTTTCTTCTCCGGTTCTGCGGGTTTTGGAGTGGTATCATAATCGAAGTCATACCCTTCCATCTGACGATTCGTGCTCGGCTTCAGGTCGGACCCACTGGCCTCGATTAGTTCGTCACGGATCATACGCTGGTTCTTTTCCTTGTCCAGGTAGGTCAGGAAACACCTCGTGATGATCTGGGTGTAATATCCGAAGGGATTCTGGGATTTCGTCGGATCAAACTTCAGGGCGCTCTGGCATAGACTGACCAGGGCCTCGGATTTCATATCGTCGATATAGGAATATCCTCTCCAGTTATGCTTCTGGGAGTACTTATTCACCAATAGAATCAACATGTTGACCAAATCCTTGGTCAAGCACCGGGCAGGAGTGCGCTTAGGATGTTTCGCCTGAACCGCCTTGCTCTCCATGATTTCGCGGATCAGATTCTCGTTGCTCAGGTAGTTGGTAGTTCGCTTTTTACCAGTCATTATTTTGGCCGCGCCTCTTGAAATGGATGGGGTTCATCCCCACCTCATGATGTTTTCAGAAATTAACTATTGGAATCACGTCAAATTTCAAGGTCTTACAAGGGTAAATACCGTGGAGGAGTGAAGCCATGGTCACAAACCCTTCTAACATTGCCGTGAATTCAGGGATTGTGCCGAGCCCCCTAGCGGGGTCGGCGGGTGGTCCGCATGATGCGCGGCAGGCTCAGACACAGGCGAACCTCCCGAGTTTTGCATTCGAGCACGTGGCAGCAAAACTCGTTCCTTTCGATTTGGACCGGAACTATCTGAAGGAGATCAATCAGTCCGGCCGGGGTTTGACGAATCGGAATTCGCGTTTCGAGATTAACGCCAAGTATGCGTTGATGCCGATCACTCAGACTGGGGGTTTGGTGTTTCCGTATAGTCCGACCATTTCTGAGCGGACTCAGGTCAATTACGATGTGGTCGATCTCACACACCGGAACGAATCCTATCACAGCTACAAGAACACGAATAATGTCCGCATCAACATTTCGGATGCGACATGGACCTGCGATACGTTCGAGAACGCAGTCTATGCGCTGTCGGTGATCCATTTCTTCCGCACCTATTCGATGATGGATTTTGGTCGTGGCAAGACTGGACGCCCGCCGAGCCCGATGTGGTTCCGGGCATACGGCAACTACGCGTTCTATCGCGTGCCGGTTCTCCTTGAGGGAGCGCGGTGGTCATTTCCGAGTGACGTAGATTACGTGGGTGTGCCCGAGTTCGGCCGGGATGAATATCGTAGCGGTCGTCTTGCTGGAACCAAGAACGCGTCGGGCAAATACACGTGGCTTCCGATGGTGTTCAAGGTGCGGGATATCAAGCTGATCGTCCAGCACAGTCCGCGCTATTGGATCAATTGGTCACTGAATGACTATCGCAACGGTAATATGTTGCGTAGGGATAACACGTTCCACCAGACGGGGAGGACCGCGTAAATGACCATTCCCGGCTATATCCCACAATATGATAATCAGTCTCAATACAAGCTGACCAAGCTGTCGGCTCGTTACCTGACATATTATGTTCATCGTAGTATTCGTCCTGACCCCACTGATAAGCTCTATCAGATTGTGGATGAGCGTTATGTGCATCGTCCTGATCTGTTGGCGAGTGATCTGTATGGGGACCCCGATCTATTCTGGATTGTGGCCGTGCGTAATGGCATGCAAGACCCGGTCTTCGATTTGAAGCTGAAGACGATTCTCTATTTGCCTGATCCAACCGTGGTGAGGAGTCTGATCTAATGGTGACACCGTCTAAACTGTTCACGACGGGTGTTACGGATGAGGCACAGGATGTTCGACCCCAACCGAGCCCGGAACTCCTAAGGAAGAATTTCATTCGGCGCGGCCCACAGCCCCGCACAGTGGATGACCTTCTTGGTTTGAACCGTAGTGAACCGCAGCGCAAAATCACGAACAACTTCTTGTTTACCAGGGCTCCTGGCGCACAGAAAATCTACAATAACCAAACGCTTTCACAGCGTCAGGTCACGCCGCAATTACGGTCGGAGAGTATTTTTCCCAAAGACGGTGCGGGACAATCCTCGGTGGATACCAATCCGCTGAACGATTACATCATGGTCCAGTATCATGTGCGGTTGACCATGCTCAGCCAGGATCACGCAAAGAAGCTTCAGAACGTGTTCCCGGAAGAGCAGGAGGTGAACAACGATAATCTTCGAAACGAGACAAATGCCTCTGGTGATGCAGTTCTGGCCTCGACGGGTGAATCACATACGTCAGAAGACACAGTGAATTTTCAGGACCCGAATCCAAACAACCCAAACATTCAAGCTCCTGATTTGGTCAATCAGAATAGCGATCCGAGCACGGGGCGTTCGACACGTCCGCTTCCGAAGAAAAACTACTACGTGATCCAATCCATGAAAGTGGATACGGCATATGCTCCTTCTCAGGCAAATCCGCTAATCGCGACTATGCTCGGCATCAAAATGCAGATCGTCGAGCCACATGGGTTTAAGTTCCACGAAGACCTTCGCAGTATGGGTAAGGCGCTGGGCTACATTGATATCAATCCGGGCCGTATTCTGTATCGCGTGGACATTCATTTCCGGGGATATCACCCGGATAGTGGTATGTGGGTGGATAAGATTCCGCTCTCTCCGAATTTTCAGGTTCCATCGGTTATTCGGTATTTTGTGGCGATCACAAGTGTTGAGGCGACTATCACGAATGGTGGCACGGTTTACGAGGTGGATATGGTTCCGGCCGGACACTTTGCGTATCGTCCGGAAGAAATCGTTCTTAGCGCAAACACCATCTTCACCGGAGAAAGTGTGAAGTTTGGTGATTTCCTAAAAAACCTCGGCGTGCAATTGAGCATTGCCAAGAGCAAAGCTACCAATGGCATCATCAAGCGTCGTTTCCGTTTCTTCACTCACCCGATCATTGCCCAAGCGGATTTCCGTGCTCGCGAGTTCGGTCGTGACCACAATTTCTTGAAGGAGCAGCAGCAGGGTGGTGGCGCGATCATTGTAGGTAAGGACATGGATGTCCTTGGTCTACTTCAAGCCGCAATGGCTGATCTTCCTGAGGTGAATGACTTGTTCATCAATGACTCCGGTAATGAGGATTTTTCAAAGCCTCGCGTACATTGGAATATCCGTTTCAACACGAAGTACGGCAGTTTGCCCAATCAAAAGCTGAACGATTACGACGACATCACCTACGAGTATGTGATCGAGCCGTTCCTCACGTTCAAAAAGGGCACAGTCGGTTTGGATACGGTGACGCAGTATATGAGCCCGGATAGCCAGCGTAATCGTGTGGCCGAGGTTCTGGCCTACAACATGCTGGTCCGTATCTACAACTATATCTATACGGCCGAAAATTCTGAAGTCATCGACTTTAACGTTCGTCTCAAGACATTCTATTACGAGACGTTGAACGAGGCCAATGATTCGGCACAGACTGGAGGCACGGTTTCGACCAATTCCGCGAACACCACCAAAGATGTTCGTATCAACAGGAATCAGCAACCGACCGCTCAGGTTCAGATCGACAATATTCTGAGCCCGGCCGAGAAGAGTGGTCTTCTGGATCAGTTATTCGGGCAGCAAGATACCTCTGCGATCAACCAATCGGGCCTGACTGATTACGACCGCATGGGTGGTGGTTTTGGAGTGACCGCTGATACCCTGTTGAATTCCGCTGTTATCAGCGAGACTGATACCCGTGTGGTCAGAAAGAACTCCTATATGAACTTCCTGGATGACCATCTTCAGAATGATTTGCTTCGCCTGGAGGGGTTTAAGATTCGTGGAGACCCTGTGTGGCTGCTGCGGCCTTATGCGAATTCCGATTTGGATACGCTCAATTCAACACCGGTCCGGGATGAAACTGAGGGGACTGTGAAAATCTATACTCGTACGGGAAAGGTCATTTTCCTGCGTGTGTTCGCGCCGGGCCAGGATGACATGATGAGCCCGCAGCTTGCTCGTGCTACAAGCAGTCCGGCAATCATTGGTGGATTCTATGAGGTATACACGGTGACCAGTGCGTTCGAAGACGGTAAGTTTTACCAGGAGCTTACCGGGGCTAAGATGAACCATCTGAACTTCTCGGAGCAAATCTTCGATGCGTCAAAGCGTCCGATCATAAATGATGCGGTAAGGGGTCAAACCGGAGCGGTCCAGAACGAACCGCAATTCGATGATACCCAGACCCAATTCCTTAATGGTGCCTGATGACGAAGAATTTTGACTACGGTTTGGGTAAAGCTACCCGAGATGTGCAGACAGGTGGAAACCGTCTGCCGATCTATTCGGAGCAGCCCGCGCTCGGCTTTTTCATTGGCACCGTCATGGATGACCAGGATGATCAGCGTATGGGTCGTCTCTGGGTGTATGTGCCTGAGTATTCTTCGAAGCGCTTCGACGAAAACAGCGTGCCTATGTATGGTGGCACCACTTTGGATCGCCAGACCGGTGACATCGAATACGACATGGAACTCCGCAATGGTTGGATCATGTGTTACCCGCTGCTTCCGGCATTCGGCTCGGATGATTATCGTGTGGGTCAGGCTGTGGATGGTCGTGCCTCTCGTGAAGGTGATGTAAACACCTACGGAATCTGGCATCAGCCCAGGATCGGTGATTATGTGGGCGTGATGTTTGAGAAGGGCGACCCGGCTAGTGGTTTCTGGATCGGATGCATGCCCAAGTACTATCGCAACTACATGGTTCCGGGTCATCCTGCGAAGTCCAAGGATGGAATCGATGATGAGGTGAATTCGGCGGCCCGTGACGAATCGGGATCGGATGCGTTGATTCCGGCCATGGACCATGCCAGGGATCGTGACGGTGATCAAAACCCACCATCCCGTCCGAGCACGATTTTTGCAGACAACCTGCTAGTTTCGGGCACCCTTGCGGATATCCATCGTGGCGCGGGTACGAGCAGTTCCCGTCGTGAATCTCCCAGTTATGTGAGTGGATGGAAGTCGGCAGGTTGGAACCTGGATTCGGAGAAATACAACAAGAACGTGGACGGAGCCAGCCAATTCCAGGAGGATGCGGCGAAGTACGCTAAGGTCAATGCCAACGGCCACCAGTTCATCATGGACGATCATCCTGACCACCAGGGAGTTCGCATCCGCACCAGCTACGGCAGTCAGGTCTACATGCATGATGCCGGACCGACTCCCTACATCTATGTGACCACCCCCAAGGGTAATCTCTGGCTGGAATTGGTCGATAACGGCAACATCCACGTCTATGGTCGTGGCCGGTTCAGTCTGCATGCGGAGACCGACATCAATCTGACAGCGGATCGCGATCTCAACATCGAGGTCGGTCGCAACATGAACATCCTCGTCCATAACGACGAGCGTATGACCGTGAAGAACCAGACTCATTGGGCATTCGAAAAGGATCACCGTATCCTGAACATGACGAACCTCGACCATATCATTCAACGGAATCACTCGGTGCTGGTCGAGAAAGATTTCAACCGAATCATCTCGGGTGGGATGATGTCAAAGGTTGGACAGAGTCAGTCATTCGTGGTGGGTGAGGATTTGATCACGAAGTCTGGTGGTAACACGTATTTCCAGGCCGATGGCATTCTCTCGGAAGAGGCCGCCTTGATTTTCATGAATTCCGGTATCACCCAGGAACCCGAGCAGGCTGATAAGGCGGAGAAGACGAACTTCCCCAAGCTCACGAAGAAACCTGGACCGCCGACCGAGCAGGAGATCAAGCAGAACGGACGCCCGAAGGATCGCGAATACCTGGGAGCCATAGTTCCCCAGCACCAGCCTTGGCCGTTGCGCTGTGGTGTTGGAAACACCTTGGGCACCAACAATGGAGTGTCACCGCGAGCGCCGACCGGAACTGTGCCTCCGGCCCAGCAGGACACGCGTTGCTTCCAGGTCAACCCGGAGCAGAACTTCCGTCTGGGTGCGCCTGTGGTGGATCAGACCGAGCCGACGCCGGTTGTGGGTAAACTCCCTGGTGATGTAGCCAACAACATCTATGTGGGCACACCCTATGAGACCACAAATCGCGGCGAGGCACCGAACTACAAGATGGGTCGTTCGCTACGTCCAGGTGAGGAAGGTTTTGTAGGCGATCTCAACACGTCAGATCGGATGAAGGACTTCATCAAGCAGCAGGAAGTGTTCCAGACCACTCCCACTCTGGATGTGCGTGGAAATCCGATTATCGGATATGGCCATGTCATGAAGGTTGGCGACACCCTGGGTGGTGTCATGATTACCCAACAGATTCTGGATCAGGTTAAGAGTTTGTCGAAGACACCGAGTGATCTTATCGTGATCTCGGAAAGTGAGGCTAGTGATCTCCTTGATGCGGAACTCGAACGGACCGAGCAGGAGATCGCGAATCTGTTTGATCAGGACTATCTGATGCCGCAGGGTACCTTCGATGGATTGGTCTCGCTCGGCCGCAATGTCGGTGCTGGTGGGCTCAAGAACACCCCAGAGGGCCGAAACATCGTCAACGGTATCAAACAGGGTAATGCCCAGCAGGTCCAGTCCAATTGGATGAAGTTTGTTCAGACGGATGGGGTGGTGCGGTGCGACTTGGTGAACCGTCGCCAGGATGAGATCAACCGTGGACTTGGACAAAATCCGGACCAGGATGGTATCACGGATCAGGCCAAGGAATACCAGCCGGGCGATCCCGTGGGCTGCGCCAACACTCAGATCGACCGGGGCGTCCTGAACGCAATTAGTCAGTCCAGCCAAAACAATGGCGTGCCCTACGAGTATCTGATGGCCGTGGCCTCGCAGGAATCCCGGTTCAACCCGAATGCACGTGCGGGAACGAGCCGGGCTAAGGGGCTATTCCAGTTCATCGACTCGACCTGGGACCAGTACGGCAATGGTGGCAATGTGTTCGATCCGAACGCCAATGCGGATGCAGCCGGTCGTTTGGCCAAGGACAACAAGGCGATCCTTGAAGGTGGAGCCCTAAACGGAGTTCGTCCGGCCAACCGGACCGATCTCTACATGGCCCATTTCCTGGGTGGAGGCGGAGCCAATCAGTTCCTGTCAAACTTGCAGTCGAACCCGAATGGATCAGCCGCCGCAGCTTTTCCGGCCGCAGCGGCTGCTAATCCCTCGATCTTCTTCAACAAGGATGGCTCGCCCAAGACGAACCAGCAGGTCTACAACTACTTCGACAAGTCCCTGAACAACAAGATTCAGACTTACGGAGGTTGCACGGTCTAAGCGAACAGTTCCTGCGGAGTGATCCGTGACCGGGCCATCTGCTCAATCACGGATTTGCGGACCTTCTCCGTCGCGTTGTTGCGGATTTGGCGAACACGCTCTTTGGAGATGTGGAACTGATTGCCTAGTTCCTCCAGGGTATCGGTGTTGTCCTGGAGAAGTTGGGCCTGGAAGATCGCTTTTTCGCGGTGATCCAACTTGGTCATGGCGACTTGGATCAGGGTCTTCTGGTAATCCACCGTGGTCGTCTGAATGAGTTGATCCTCGGCGTTCATGTTCGGGCATTCCAGGAGGTCTTCCTTGGTCAACCCGGACTCATCCTCGCCCGCTACCACCTCGTGGAGGCTCTCGTAGGGCGAACGCAGCAGGTGGTGCATTCGGATGATGTCCTCATTCTTGACATCGAACCTCTTGGCCATCTCACGGATGAGATCGTCGGTGAGTTCGAACGTCCCGGTGCGCCGAACCTCCCGCACCATGTAGCCACGCATGGAGAAGAACAGTTTCTTGTTGACGCTGCTCGAACATACGTTGGTCAGGAAGTAGTTCTTCGAGACAAACGCGAACAGGGTGCCCTTGATGTAGCAGCTTGCGAACGTGCTGAACCTGTTTCCCAAGCTCAGGTCGAATCGCTCGGCCGCCTGGACCAGCGCGAACAACCCCTCACTGATCAACTCATCAGGATCGATGCCATAACCGGACATCTTCTTCGCCCACTTACGGATGATCGGGGTATAGTGGAGGATCAATTCCTCGAATAATTTTTTCGCCTGCTTCTCTTCCCCGGCCTCTCGTAGGGCCTTCCAGGCGGTAAATTTTTCTTGTTCTTCTTGTTCGGTGAGCAGCTTTCGTATTGGTTTGACAAAAGAATCGGTACGCGAACTCATGAAAATGAAACCCCCGGTTTTCTTTTTAGGGGGATTCAACCTGACCTAAGTAAGATTGTCCCCCGCGTTGGACAATTCATGTGGTGGGGTTTTCGGGGTTTTTCAATATGGTGGCTCCTCTTTATCGAGGGTTTTCAACGGTTGCAAATCAGGGGGTTCAGACAAAACTGGAGAATGTAGCTCTGGTGAAGCAGGACCTGCTGAACCACTTCAACACCCGCCTGGACGAGCGTGTTGGTCGTCCCCGTTATGGCCGGGTGATCTGGGATTTGCTGTTTGACCTGAGCGACCCCCGCACCGAGGCTCTGATCGTGGCTGATGCCGAGCGCATTATCGCGTCTGATCCCCGTGTAGAGCTACTCCAGCTAACCCCGAGCATCGACATCGACGCCCATCGGATATCCTTAGATATCAAGCTTCGATTCGTCGAATTCAACATGGACGACAATTTTAGCGTGGTGTTCAGGGAAATCGGATGATTCCCGCCTGTAATTTTATCACGTAAATACAGAGAGTTTGGGGAGCCGAGATGAGCACGCTAGGTCGTCAGAATACACTTTTCGTCGCCGAGGATTGGATCAGGGTTTACGAGGCCCTGGAGAACGTGGATTTCCGCGCCTACAATTTCGACAACCTCGTGCAGGCTCTGATGCAGTACCTTCGTGTGAACTACCCGGAGGAATTCAACGACTGGATCGCTTCCTCCGAGTTCGTCACCAAAATCGAAATCCTTGCGTGGCTGTCCCAGAATATCGCATTCCGTGTGGACCTGAACACTCGTGAGAATTTCCTGGCTACGGCCGAACGTCGTGAATCTCTGATCCGTTTGGCTCAGAACATCGCCTACAAGGTGAACCGCGTTCGTGGTTCGCGGGGTCTAGTCAAGGTGGTTTCGATCAGGACCACTCAGCCTCTGCGTGATTCCAACAACATCTCGCTCCAGAACAAGGACATTCGTTGGAACGATAGCAAGGACGAGGACTGGTTCGAGCGCTTTATCACGATCATGAATGCGGCGTTCCAGACCCGCACACGATTTGGCAAGCCGGTGGCCCAGACCAACATCGAGGGTATCCGCCAGGACCAGTATCTGTTCAACAGTATCGCTCCCGCCTCGGGCACGTATGGGTTTGTGGCCACGGTCAACGGTATTGACCTGCCGTTCGACCTGCACAATGCCAAACTCGACAAGGACACGGGCGAGATCGAGGAGATCGCTCCGGCCACGGATAACGCATTCAGTGTGTTCTATCGTCTCGACGGTACGGGCTTCGGCCGGGCCAATTCAGGGTTCTTCTTCCCGATCAAGCAGGGACGGTTGCTGTTCCAGGACGAGCGTTTCACCGACCCCATTGTTTTGCGCACGCTGGATATCAACACGAGCAATATCAACAATGATGACTTCTTCGTCCAGAAGATCGACGAGACCGGTGAGGTCCTAGAGGATTGGGAGCAGGTCGATACGATCTTCGGAGAATCCGTTAGCTTCAACACGCTGGATCAGGAAGTCCGTAACATCTATGAGTTGGACACCCTGACCAACGACCGTATTCGTGTGCGCTTTGGAGATGGACGGTTCGGCCGCATCCCAGTGGGTCGTTATCGTTTCTGGTATCGCACCAGCAATCCGCAACCTCTTGTGGTGAAACCCACGGGTATCCGGAACAAGACCTTCACGATCCCGTATGTCGTGGACAATCAGATTTTTTACCTCAGCTTTACGTTCAGCTTGCAGGAGCAACTCACCAACGCTTCGTCTACGGAGACCAACTTCGATATCCGTAATCGTGCGAACAAGGTCTTCTACACGCAGAACCGTATGATTACGGCTCAGGACTACAACAATTTTTTCCTCAAGGACAATTCGATCCAGAAGATCAAGACGATCAACCGCACCTATTCGGGTCACTCCAGGTACTCGACGCTGACTGATCCCACCGGTCTCTATCAGAATGTCAAGCACATTGCTGAAGATGGGCGTTTCTATCAGGAAGATACCACGACGATTGACTTTGTTCGGGCCGATACCACGGTGGTGCGGAACGATGAAATCGTCAATCTGAATGTGAAGCCGCTGCTCCGTAAGGAAGACAAGCGCATCCTCTACTACAACCGTTACACCGAAATCTATTTCCCGACCTTCTACATCTGGAAGCAAACCTCGGTGATCCAGGGTGAGTCGCGTGGAAACATTCTGACCCAGAACAATCAGATCATTCCGGTCGGACCGACCCAGACCAACGTTTTCAAGTATGTTGGTGCGGACGCATTGTTG
>FRDC01000513.1_pt1 | contig 16471 bp, 23 predicted proteins | sample 1106171 | NCBI WGS metagenome assembly FRDC01 (sample SAMEA3930566, study PRJEB13176) | freshwater metagenome | biome: Drinking water system; feature: drinking water; material: water | place: Singapore | collected 2014-12-20 | reverse complement strand
TCTTCCGGCATGTTGCAATTTCTCGCGAATCTCGGTGAGCACCTGGGACCCATCTGGATCCAAGTCTGCTGCCAACTGATTGTTGAAATTTTTCTCTAAAAAGGTAGCAGATCGGGAGCCGAGGTTGGTGATCTTGCCAATGAGTTCGCTATTCACACGAGCTTCAAACTCCGAAAATGAGAAATCAAAATCATCCACGTTGCCCGGCATTTTGCTCGCAAAGTAATAGCGCAGATGTTCAGGGTCGAGATGTTTCAGGTACTGCCGTGCTTGAATTTGTGTGCCTTTGGATTTGCTCATCTTTTCACCGTTCACGGTGAGGTGGCCATGTGCTTGCACCCAATTGGGTAGGCGCAATCCAGCAGAAGTCAGCATGGCGGGCCAAAATAGAGTGTGAAAATAGACGATGTCTTTGCCGATAACGTGGACCACTTCCAGATCTGGACTCTGATAAATCTTTTGAAAGTCCTGCTTCGATTTTTGGAGGTACTCGGAAAATGTGGAAAGGTATCCGAGTGGAGCATCCACCCAAACGTAAAAATACTTTTTTGGATGCCCGGGGATCTCAAAACCAAAATAGGGATGGTCTCGAGAGATGTCCCAAGGGCGCAAGGGCGCCTCGAACCACTCCATCATTTTAGCCGACACCTCCTTGGAGGTGTGTTGCGGAATCCAGTTTTTTAAGAGATCTCGAAATTTTTCCAGCTCAAAGAGAATGTGCTCGCTGGTTTTCGGAATCGGCTTGGTCCCACACAGGGAACACTGACTGTCGATCAAGTCGATGGGTGAATAAGTTGCGCCACACTTGTCGCAAGAATCGCCATATTGATCCGAGTTTTTGCAATTGGGGCAGGTGCCCTTAACAAAACGATCGGGTAAAAACATTTGATCCTTGGGGCAGTACAACTGCTCAATCTGTTCGCTGCGGATCGCCCCTTTGTCTTGCATGCCTTTAAATACAAACTCGCAAAGCGCCCGGTTGGTTGGAGTGTGAGTTGTTGAGTAATGAGTGTATTGCACTCCAAAATCAGCAAAATCTTGAGTGTGCTCTTGGTAAACTTTTTCGATCAATTGCTCAGGAGAAATTTTTTGTTTTTGCGCCGAGATCATCACCGGAGTACCGTGGGTGTCGTCCGCGCACACCGCGATGACTTCGTGGCCCTGCATGCGTTGAAATCGCACCCAAAAGTCAGTCAGAAAGTGCTCCACCAAATGCCCGATATGAATGCTGCTATTGGCGTAGGGGAGAGCGGTAGTGACTAGAAATCGGCGTTGCTTCAAAGGAACCTGCTTTAAAACTCCACTCTTCCCGTGGAGACATCGTAGATGGCCGTTTTTAATTGGATGTGTTGGCTGTCGGCAAGTTCTTTTAAAACCGCAGAGCGACTGAGCAGATCGCTCACAATGCCTTTGGCGTTGGCCACGGCCTCATCTTTTAACTGCGGGGACTCGGCGCCTTCGGCCTGAAGGCGTGGGTGGAGGTCCTTCAGCATTTCATCCATATTGGCACTCCCGGTGGTTCCACCTCTTTTTGAGTTGAGAGCCATTTTTACGGTGCCACACGAGGTGTGACCCAAGACCAAAATCAAGCGAGGTCCCAGAGCCTGGGCCGCGTATTCGACAGAGCCGATCACGTTCTTATCTAGAGCTTGGCCTGAGGTGCGAATGACATAAAGTTCTCCGAGTTTTTGATCAAAAACCAACTCGGGTGGCACTCTGGAATCGCTGCAAGCCAAAACAATGGTGTGGGGCTTTTGGCCCTTGGTGAGACGAGCCACGTCTTTTGTGCTTTGGCCGTCTTTGCGAAAGCGACCAGTGACAAAGCGGGTGTTGCCATTTTTTAACCAGCCCAGGGCTTTTTCAGGCTCCACACCTTTGGGGGGAATCAGGGCTCCGAGCTTTTTTGGTTCCGGAGCTGGAGCCGTCGCGGTCTGCGGGTTTGTCGTTGACTCCGTGGGAACAGCTGTGGCGGCGGGGGGAGCCGGTGGAGTTTCGGGAACATCTGCGGGAGGTGGCACTGTTTGGCAACCCAAGGTGGTCGCGAGAGAAAACAGAATGACAAACACAGAGCGGCGTTGAAAAATGAAATCGGTCATAAATAACTCCTTGGGTTGATTGAACAATGAAAATACTCACAGCGCAAGAATGGTTGAGTTCAGTTTCGAACGGGAGTTTTGCCAAAATTGCCTACTCCACATCCTGGCAGGGATTTGTGGAAGATTCACGTCTGATGCGTATCAGTTTTCAAGACCATATGGTGCATCGAGGAGATGCTGTCTTTGAAGCCATTAAAGTGTGTGCATCTCGGCCCTATCTCTGGGATGCGCATTGGTCTCGTTTGCATCGCTCCGCGGAGAGCGTCGGAATTCAAATCGCTAAGTCTGGGGTTGAGGCTCTTGAAATTTGTCAGCAAATGATTGCTCACTGCAAAATGCCGCAGGGTTTGCTTCGTGTGTTTGCTTCGAGGGGAGAGGGCGGATTTGGCGTGAATCCCTATGAATGCAGCAAGGCAGATTTGCATATTTTTTTCTCTGAGCTCAAGAGACCCTCGCAAAAAATGTATGAGACCGGTGCAAGGATTATGCCCTCGAGTCTTCCAGCGAAAGATGGATTTCTTGCCCAGATCAAAAGCTGCAACTATTTGATCAATGTGTTGATGAAAAAAGAGGCCCTGGACAATGGTTTCGATTTCGCAATCGGAGTGGATTCCGAGGGCTTTGTTTTAGAAAGCTCCACGGAAAACTTGGTGTGGATCAACTCTCAGGGAGTTTTGGAACATCCTCCTTTGGATCGCATTCTTGCGGGCACATCCATGAAGCGTTTGTTTGAACTGGTCGCAAAAACCAATCTGCTTCCAGCCAAAACTCAACAACGGCTTTCTTGGGCCGAGCTCGAAAAAGCTCAAGAGGTTTTTCTGCTTGGCACAACGATTGATGTGTTGCCCGTTGGGCAGATTGGAAAGGTCTCCAAACCAGTGGGCCCCTGGGCTCGGAAACTTCTCGATCTTCTATTGCAGGACCAGCAATAACTTTTTGCCGGTGAACCTAGGGACAGGGGTTCCAGAGCTCCGGTCTGCGAGGTCGATCGCAAAACGTCTCTCCCCGCGAGTTCAAATACGCCTCAGCTTCATGAAACAAAACAGTGGCTGATTCAAGATTTCGAGGTGCCCCGCCTTCTGGCGATAGGGGGTTCCAGTGATCGGCGAGATCACCGTTTTCGGACACTCGAACTTTGAGCTGGGGAATGTTTCGAAATGCCAAACCCAATCGATTGAAAATGCCCCCATCCGCCAATTTAAGATCGGGCAAATGGCTTTGTGACCATGCGTTTGCGGCCAAAAGCAGCAAAGACAAAACCAAACCGGAACACTTTTTCATCGAAGACCTCCTCGCCAACCTCATACNNCCGTGCCACCGCATGGGTGTCACACTGCGATGTTAAACCGGGACAATTGCCGTCACTGAGGGCTGAGTTGGACAGCTGCTCGGGCTCTTTTGCCGGTGTCTCAATATGAGACGGATAAAAAATCAGTTGAATTCAACCGTTATCCAAATCTCTCACGGATCTGGAGTGCTTCGTCTGGCATCAAACTTGAAGATGAGTCAGAGAAATACCAAACGAAAGGACTTTCATGAAAACGCAGGTATCAGCTTTCTTGGCAATGGCATTGATGGCATCGGGTGCGTGGGCCCAAACCACATCGCAAACGAAAGCATCTGTTGAAGAGGCCACTTCGGTTCAGGGATTTCGCATTTCTTTGTTGCGACCCCATCTCGACGCTAAGTCCAAAGCGGATTACAAAGGAAATCATATCGAGGAGAGTCTCAAAATCGACAGCACAATTGGTTTGGCTTTGGGCTATGCAAAACTACCGGTGCGAGAGTTGGGTTGGACCACCAACCTGGCGATGATGGAGTTCACGGCAGAAGACGAAAAGGTGAACTTTGTGCGTGCCGATGGCAACTTGGCCTACGCTTTCAATGGTTTGTTCAACATGAAAGGCGGCCTGAATGCGCAAAAATACATCAGTGGTCGAGGCGTCAAAGACTTCGGTGTCGGAATCGGCTTCCAAGCTGGCGTGGGTTTTCAGGTCAATCGAAATTTTGGTCTGGAAATCGGGTACACCGATATGAATAGCTCCGGAAGAACTCCCGTTTATCAAGTTTCAACTGATCGAGAAATCGACCGAGCCGACATGGCCGTGAAATTGTCTGGCATCGAAATCGGTCTCAACGCCACCTTTTGATCTCAAATGTCGGGCCTTGTGATCCTCGCGAGGCCCGATTTGTTAGTCGAGTTGGATTTTTTTCAGGAGGTTGGGGTTGTCGAGAAGTTTCAGACCACCTCGTGCGATGGTGAGGAGGGGTTCTGAGGCAACACGCACTGGCAGTCGCACTTCGTTCTGCAGGCGCAGATCGAGTTCTTGAATCAGTGCACCGCCCCCCGTGAGTGTGATGCCTGTTTCGATGAGATCCGAAACCAGCTCCGGAGGAGTCTGTTCCAGGGCCCCGTGCACGAGGTGCATGATCTGATTGATTCCATCGTCCAGCGCCGAACCGATTTCTTCGGAACTGACGTCCACATTTTTGTGCAAGCCAGAGTCAGCATCTCGACCCCGAATGCTCTGGAAACGAATGTCTTTCTTCGGGGCCGCTGTTCCGAGCTCAATTTTGATTTTCTCGGCACTTGAGTCTGAAACCACCAGGGCTCGGCGGTTTTTTAGGTAATTTTGCACAGCCAGATCAAAGTGATGTCCGCCGAAGCGCACGGCCTGACAATAGACGATGTCCGCAAGTGCGATGACAGCGACTTCTGTGGTGCCTCCGCCCAAATCCAAAACCATAACGCCTTGAGCTGCCTCAACATCTAAGCCGGCCCCGATGGCCGCAAGCATGGGCTCGTCCACTAAAATCACTTCTTTTGCCCCTGCTGATTTGCCGGCTTTGACCAGCGCTCGTTTTTCAACATCGGTCACACCGTAGGGAAGCGAAAGAATCACTCGAGGTTTTCTCAGAAAGCCGGTGAGATCCAATTTTGAAAAATAATGGCGTAGGAGAGTTTCGGAAACATCGGAGTCGGTGATGACTCCATCTTTCAGGGGTCGAAAAACTGTCAAGATCCCGGGTGTTTGCTCCAATTTTTGCTGAGCATCGAGACCCACCCCGACCACATCGCGGCGACCTTTGCGCCTTTCGGTGTAGACAATGAGCGTGGGCTCGTTGACCACCAAACCCTTGTCCTTGACGGAGACAAGCGTGTTTGCCGTTCCAAGATCGACGTAGACATCAGCCATCATCGACGTGTTCTACGTTGCAGGCGAGGTGAAGAGGAGTTCGAGGAAGAGGAATCCAAATCATAGGTCGCGAACGCCATGATGTAAGTGAATGCTTTTGAGAGGCTCACTCCCAGTTCAGCACCAAAGCCCCAGTTTTTCATGCGCTCGGTGTAAAACTCGGTTCCACCGGTCAGTTGTGCCGTGAAATTTGTGTTCCCGGCAAACATCGTCACTCCCACCGGGAGTGCGCCGTAAGGAACAAATCGACCTGCCGAGAGATCAAATTTTTTGCTCACGATGGGGTGAACTTTTCCGCCAAAAATATTTTCAGAACCTTCGCGACCCACGAGGCCTTCGAATTTGAAGCCAATCGCCGGCTGCTTTTCAAAATCCGGGAAGGGAGTCCACTTCACATGAGCTCCTCCGTAAAAGTCGGTGTCTCCCAGACCCAAGTGGCCACCTATCGACACGGAATCGCTCCAACCGGTGCTGACTCCGCCTGCAAAGTTGAAACCGGACCCGTCGGAGAGTTTGAGTTGAGGATAAACTCCCAAGCGGTAAGCCTTGGGTGCCACATTTTCTGCGCTTTCGCCAGTCCACATAAAGGCCTCGGCCCTTTGTGCAAGAGTGAAAGTCAAAGCTACCAAAAGAAAATATGTTTTGTTCATTCGGATCTCCCCCCTTTTCAATTGTGAAAGTGGATTGGGAATTTGACAACACGAAAGCAGATCGGGCAGCCTGAGGGGGAGCCAATGACTCAAAATATCCGGCTTCCACTAAGCCTCGTCGTGATCACTTTGAACGAAGAGCGCAACATTCAGAAGTGCCTGTCGAGTGTGCCATTCGCAAGTGAGATCGTCGTCGTCGATAGTTTGTCGCAAGATCGTACCCAAGAAATTGCTCGGCAAATGGGAGCGAAAGTCCTCACGAAAGAGTGGCTTGGATTTGGTGCGCAAAAACAGTTTGCTGTGGATCAGGCTCAGTACGATTGGGTTTTGAGTTTGGATGCCGATGAAAGACTCAGCCCCGAAGCTCAGTTGGAGATTGTGCAAGCTTTTTCAGGTCTAGACCCACAGGTCGGATACGAGTTCGCTCGTAAGTCTTGGCACCTGGGGCGTTGGATTGTGCACGGGGGGTGGTATCCTGACTGGCAGTTGCGCTTGTTTCATCGCAAGCACAGTTCCTGGAAGCTTGTACCGGTGCACGAGCTTGTGGTTGCGCCTCGGCGGCAGCGTTTGAGGCACCCCATTTTGCACGATGTTTTTCAAGACTTTCAACATCAGTTGCGCACCAACGATCGATACTCGACTTTGCAAGCCGAAGAGCATTTTCGCAAAGAAGAGAGATTTTCTCTTCACCGTTTGGTTGTGAAGCCGTGGGTGAAGTTTGTGGAGTGCTACTTTTTGAAGCAGGGTTTTCGCGATGGTTTACCGGGCTTTGTCATCGCTGTGAGCGCTGCCTATTCGGTGTTTTGTCGATGGGTCAAGGTTTGGGAACTTGAACAGCAAAGGAAAACAAAATGATGCTGCTGGTTTTCTGGCTCGTTCAGTGGGGTCAGGCAGAGGGAGTATTGAGCCGAGTGAATGGGGATGTGAGGTTTGGCGCGATGGGGGCCGCTTTGCAGAAGGTCGTCAATCCGCAACGACTGGCATCCTCAGTTCAACTTGAAACCGGCGAGAATTCCATGGCCCGCTTGGATCTAGGGAATGATCTTGGCGTGGTTCTTTTGCCGAACTCTCGTTTGGAGATGCCGGTGACTGGGACAGACCGAGTTCCTCCAGATCGTATGATTTTGCGAAGAGGTCGGGTGAGGGTGGAGTCCAACTTGGCTTCCTTCAGAGTGGAAACCACGACCGCCGTGGCCGATGTGATGCGCGGGTTTGTGGTTGTTCGGGTTTCCCCCACTGGTAGCACAGAAATGGCTGTATTGGTTGGCAAAGGTTCGCTGAAGGGTGTTGGTCAACCCGAGGACAATGTGGTTGAGTCGGGCAAACGCCTCAGTTTTCAAGCTCAGATGCAAGAAGGTGTGCCTCTATTCGATGAATTGTTACAGGGCCGACGGGTGGTGCGAGGCTCAACCAGTGAGCTGCCGGCGCTGACCCCCCAGGAGCTCGAAGACCTCACCAAAGAAACGGCGTACGAGGCCCCCAAGAAAAAGGTGATCGTCGCCAAACAGCAGATTTCTCTTTGTAAGTCCCCGCCGGCTCAGCTGAACCAGTGTGCTTGGATGTGCGAAGGCCCCCTGCGTAAACAAATTTGTGCAGTGGAAATGGGTGCGCAGTGTGTGCGCAAAAGGTGCGCCGCCTCTGGAGAGTGGAAAGACCCTTACGTTTTACCCCACAGTCAGAATCGATGCGGCAAAACCCCTCTTGTCCGCGCCTGCGATTATTGATAGCTTTTCGAGTCCAACGAATCAGTTGTGCGTCGGTGGTGACTGTAGCTCAGTTGGTAGAGCATCGGATTGTGATTCCGAGTGTCGCGGGTTCAAGCCCCGTCAGTCACCCCAGTTTTTTTCCCCTTCAGAGAGCAAAAATTGTAAGTAACGAAAAACCATAAACAAATTAACTCGATCTCTATCTATAGCCGCTCCAGCAACCATCACTTTTTGTCACAGAATATCACACTGCGTGGTGTGAGTTGGGTGCAACCTGGGTGTTAGTTCTCGCAGGCAAAGAAGCAGATTTTGAATGCGGATTCTGATGACGTACTTGGCACTTAATCCATTCAGATCCTGGCATATCCAGCAAAAGAACTACCCATTTTGAGCATCTAAATGTCACGCAAGGTGCCGGAATCTGTGGATACTTAACAAATACGTTTGATTTTCAGGTAATTCGGATTTCGGACGGAGGCCAAGGAAGGCCTATTTTGGGGGATTCTGCACTCGAAACTTAACGGAGTAGATTAGACTTTCCTCGTAAAAGATCTCGTATTTATATTCGCCAAGTGGATCGTTTTTGTCGATTGTCCATCCTCGATAGAACAGGCCTGGAGCTGTCCTCACGTTGATATAGCTGACGGCGGTTGTCTGGTCTTTTGAGATATTTGTATTGCGACCGACTTTCCATACTTTTTTTGGACCCGGCAATGTGAAAACCTCCCTCAGGACAATCCTCTCTTTTTTGGTATCAAAAGTGATTGTCCATCTTGCTACTGTTTCCTCTCGTCTATACACAATTTTCTCATGGCTTATCGTTTCCATGGGTCCTTCCAGGGAGTAAAAGGCTCCCCAGAGGAAGGTGACCCCTCCCTTTTTTATGTCAATTTTTTCGGAAGGAGCCGAGTAGGTTTCGTCTGGCCAATGGAATGTACTCTTCTGGACGACAGCACCAAACAGGACTGTCGATAGAAACGCCGTGCCAATAATGAGGACCATTTATCTATCTCCAATTGTTACTTGGTCAGCGATTCGGAACACAGGCCCCATCAGATCGGTCGGCGGCTTTTCTGCATTCGTCAGCACTGTAGTAGTAGCAATTTTTCCCGTATGACGTAACAACGCAAAATGGAGCGCCAGAACCTGAGCTGGGTGATCGGAAGCTCCTATCGTCATCATCCCCATTTGCGACACACATGCCATCTCTTCCAGCAGCGTCCTCACAAGAGGATCTGGTATAGTAGTGGCAACTCTTTCCGTAGGACCTTACAACGCAGAAAGGTGCGGCTTGAGAAACGTCCACGGTCAGGAATACGAGAGTCAATATTAGGATCTTTTTCATAGGCTTCATTTTCCTCCTTAGTTGTTTGTGGACTGGAGTCCGTTGAAATTGTTGAAGTAAGCGCGGTTACGTTCATTGATCGTCCACTTTCACATCTCTTAGTATTCGTTTCGAATCGTCGATTGATGCCGGAGTTCGAGCGTTGGTGCTGCGGAAGATGCGAACCCTAGGATCATCTACGGCAAAAGCAGTTTCGATTCGTCCGTCTGACTCCTGATCGACAAGCAACCTTGTGGCCAAAACCATGTACGGCAGGACCCGATGCAGGTTTGCACTGCCACCTTCAGACAAAACGACTGTTTTCCAAAAAAAAGTTAGATCCTTTTGAGATTTATACGAGGAATAGTCGACTGCCTCCACAACGAGATGTCTGACGAAGGCTGTGGTCTGAAGCGAACGTTGTCGCTGTCCTTTGTACACATATTTGCCAGAAGTTCCATAGTCGATTTGGTTATTCTTCGATTCAACTCGGCCTGCCTCTAGGCCGTTCTTATTGTAGAATGTGTGAGTCGTCGTAGCTGGATATGTTGGCGATGTGCCGGGTTCGTAGTCGTATACAGGCTCTGCCCACGAGAGGGTGGTTGTTTTTGGCTCACTAATACCAAAGTTCAGAAAAACGATTGTATCTAACTCTGAGTCGTTTTCGGAAAAGCGAAATCCGTGAGATTTAAGGGCTGACTCCACCATTTTTTTTACCGCAACAAATTCCAAATCAGAAACCGACATTCCTTTTACGGATGGCAGTACCTTCGCTATCTTTTTTAACGGCTTCTTGCCGCCAACAAATGACTGTCCAGAGATATTGACCGCACCCTTGAGCAGGTCTGGCGTTGCCACAACTTTTTCGTTCTCGAGCAGCACTGAATAGTTCGATTTTCGTTGTCCATCCCAGTGCAACTGTTCCTGGCGTCCAAACTGACTTTCAAACGTGGGTTCTCCCAAATAGTTGACTACTTCAAAGTAAGACCATCCGGGCTGGACGGACTGAAATTTTTCCTTTGAAGGCACACTGGAACATCCGCCCAAAGCAAGTACTAGGACTAAAATTGATGACAAATTACCAAGGTTCATTTTTCACCCTTTCGTTCATTGCCGATCTGGGCCTCCGAGACTTTATCGGTTCGTTCGACAAAGTTATTAATGCGGTCAATTGTTCGATTGTCGAGGGGGCGAAGAATGACGGCAAAGTTGCCAAAATCTATTTCTTTAGTTTGTGTTAACGGCTTTTGTGGGATTTCAGATGCACCGAACAGAAGGTCATCAATCGTCGTGCCTAAATACTGTGCGACCTCTTTAAGCTTGCTGAGATCTCTCGGACTAGTTCCTGAAATCCAGTCCTGAATCGTATTTTTTGAAATTCGAGTAGCTCGAGCGAGTTGCGCTACCGTAATATCTTTTCTGTTCAGAATTTTTCTTAAGTTTGTATTTAGTTTCATCGATTCTTCTCCTCGGACAGAGAAGCGTACTCTTGATAAAAATCCGATTTATCGTACAAAAGACGGGAAGTCGTACCTAAAAAACGAAACTGCACTAAGAATCTCGCCTGTTCAGAAATCATTAGTTTATACCATCGCTTCATTGAACATTCCCCGTCCTTGATTTTCGAAATTCGTTCGCCACCGTACCAAGCGCGCAACCTGCGATCTCTGCAATTTCTCTGTAAGAATATCCGCTCAGTCGCAGTGATCTAATTTTCTCGGAGTCTCTTTGCTTTCTTCGCCCTAAAGTTTTTCCCTGTGCGATAGCCCTCTCCAGCCCAGTTAATACACGCCCTCGAATCATTTCCTTTTCAAGTTCGGCAATTGCGCCAAGTATGGTGAAGAAGCATTTTCCTGTAGGCGTTTTTGTGTCAATTGATTCAGTGATCGATACTAAGGCAACCTTGTGATCGTTTAATACATCGGCGACTTCCAATAGAAATTTTGTAGATCTAGCAAACCGACTCAGACTATAGACAACAATTCTTTCGTATCTGCCGCTTTTAACTCCGCTCATAAGGCGATCCAGGGCAGGTCTTTTGGTTGAACCCCCTGAGTATGCGTAATCTTCAAATTCATCGTATTGATCAATCTGTGCGCTTTTAAGCCATGTTCTGACTGCAAGTCTTTGTGCATCGACTTTTTGATGGGGTGTCGAGCATCGTAGGTATACTGCCGTGGTCCTGTTTTGAACGTTGTTCATGTATTAAGTTTAACACATTGTGGTATGTATAGAGGTATTTTATGTGGTATACACCTGAGATGTATTAAAATGGAGCAATCATGAGAAAAGTGTCGATAGATATTAAGAAGATTAAAGACAAGGCGAGAAAAGAGAACAAATCTAAGGTGAGCTTCACGCTTTCACAAACTGTGTTTTTGAGATTTAAAAAGGCATGTGGTTCTCAGCTAGCAATGAGCCGTGTAGTTGAGGAACTGATGCTCGAATTTATTGAGGGCGTAGAAAAGTAGGGGGGGGCGGTCCCATACCTAAGTTAAAAGGTGCTGCTCTGATCAGGGCAAAAGTTGTCCCAATAAAAGTTAATATATATGCGCTCTCAAAAGCCTAACCATATCAATATTTTATAAATTAAATTATAATTTTATAAAAATTATTTGACATTTACACATCTTGTTGTTAGTATTAAATCAAGTGAATAGGAGTAAAAAATGACCCCTCTTAGAGAGATTAGAGAGAAGTTCAAATCAGAAGAGACCGTTATTCAAATATTTGAAATTATTTATAAAAGTCAAAATAGAAGGCGGATGGATCCAAGGCAATTTTTTCGAGCTAAGCAGGCATCTGACGATGCTAGTGAAATTTTTAAGAGTTTAAAATTTGATGATTTTATTTTTCATCTTAAATATTTTTCTGGATTTGGCTTGGGATCATTTCAAAACGATCGCTTTGTGTGGAATTACGATCCAAAAGACTTGGCGGCTTATATTTTGGGAAAGAGTGATCGCATTGCGAAAGTCGATGATTTGGCATCTGACGCAAGTGCCGAAGAGATCGAACACAGTTTTCAACTGCGGACAGATTTCAAGGTGAAGCTCACATTGCCCAGCGATCTAAGTGCAAATGAAGTCAAAAGACTAGTTGGATTTCTAAACCTGTTACCTGTGGAGGAGTAACTACAGCTTTTTTATAGATTCTTCGTGTACGGCATCCTTTGATCTTAAAGCAGTGGCTAAAACAAAATGCCGAAAAAACAACGTCTTCTCGAAGCATTGTCGAAAATCCGTGGAGATCAAAAGCTCCCTTTCACGAAAATTCCGAACAAGTTAATCGCAATAGGATTAAGTTCGCGTGCTTTTCATGTGGCAGTCTATTTGCTGAGTAACGGAGAACGTTTTGATCCGTCTCAGCGACTGATGGCGCGTATTTTAGGTTTAGATAAAAATACGATAGCGAGAGCATTGCGGGAGTTGCAATCAAAGAACATTTTGATCGCCACGGGGAAATTCAAAAGCATATATGAATTTGTGAGTCCCAAATATTGGAGTGACTTTCCGGAGGGACAACTTGCCCTCGAACTTCAGTCAGAAGCGTCTGAAAAAGCCACCCTTATACAAGAACAACAAGAGTATAAGAGTTCAGACACACAAGTCGACTTGGTGGAATTAAAGCAAAATCCAATTTTAAAATTAATCTTAGAAGGAGACCTAGAATGAAATTATCCATTTTGAATGTAGATCGAGATCCTGGATTGATAGAAGAAGTAAGATCTTACGATTTCACGTTATGGCAAGACCTGAAGCATTCGATTTTGGAGGATACCTACTGTTGTGCCACATTCTTTACGGATGCCAAAGGTGTCACGCGAAGACGCCTGGAGAACTTTGAAGAGGCATCAGCAGTTTGTCTTGACATTGACTCCCACCTCTCGATCGAAGAGGCCAAGCGACGACTAAAGGATTTAAATTTAAACCACATCTTGTCGACGAGTAGAAATCATCAGACCGAAAAGCGCGGAAGACCTCCATGTGACCGGTTTCATATTTTAATTTTTCTCAACCGAGCGATTCGATCCCTTCCAGAACATAAGTTTGTTACGGCTGAGCTGTGTAAGATTTTTCCCGAAGCCGATCGAGCAGCGTTAGATGCAGCTCATATGTTTTTCCCATCCATCTCTATTGTTTCGGAATATTTTGACGGGTTGAACTTCGATTTCAGTCCTCCCGGTGAGACCCACGTTGAGGTCACTAAACTGCTCGCTGATAAGTCAGGAAAATTTGGGTTACTTAGACCGGAAACGTTGGAGTTCATTGAGAGCGGAGCCGAGCGGGGGAGTTGGCATAACAAGCTTTATCAATCCGCATGCGATCTCAAAGAGCAGGGGTATAGCGACTCGGACATATACAAGTTATGCACGTGGGCTACGAGAAATTTCGATGGGCAGCTCGATCAAAACGACCTAAGAACTATCGGATCTGTTCTCTCAAAGCCTGCAATGAGATACAGAAAAAAAACTATGCAAATCAGGGAAGAATTCCAACTTGATTTTTCAGATATGGTATCTGCGAAACAGTTGGATGAAGTTGTAAAGCATGATGATGCTTTAAGAAAAAAATCTTTCGAAAATCAAATTCACTGTTTGGATCCCTCTCTGGGACTTCCATTTTATCTAAATCAGGGACTGACATTTGTTGGGGCCACTTCTGGCTCCGGTAAAACCCAATTTTGTGCAAATGTGGCATCGCAGGCAGTAAAAAACGGCAAGAAGACAGTGATTTTCTCCGGCGAGACTTCTGCAGGAGAATATTATTGTAGAATTGCGAGCGCGATGATGGGGGTAGATTGGTGCCTCGGCCAAGACTCGCAGTTACGGTCAAGTATTCAAAAGGATTTTGACGAACTGAAGGAGGCAATCAAGCGAGTAGTAAAAGTTGTTCAGCATGAAGAGCTGAACGACTTACGAGCAGTGAGTGGGTTGTTCAAACAGATTCCATCTGAAGATTTCTCACTTATCATTTTTGACTACTATCAGACAGTCACGGAGGGAAATTCAGACAACGAATATGAGAACTGTAAAGCCTTTGGACGTTTTTTAAAGAATTACTGTGTGCGTACATCCATAGCGGTGCTTCTGACTGGCCAAATCAAAGAAGAACATCGATATCGGGACGCATTTAAAGATCGAATAGAAAGCGACCGATCAGTTTTTAATCATGCGGCCCAGGTCCTTGAGCTCATTCGAGAAGATGATCAAGTTAAGGTAATGTTTCATAAATTGCGCACTCAGGGACATTTGCTCAAGCTAAATAAGCCATATGCTTTTAGATTCAAGGACGGCAAGTATGTTCCGTCGTAATCGTCTAAGCTTGAAAGTCAGTGACCAACTGGATATTTTGAATTCGCTCTTTGAAAATAGAATACAGACCTCAAGTTCATCGATCAGATTTGCCGACAGGAGATGGCTGACTACCAAAGAGGTAGCTTTGTATCTCGGTAGAACAGCGGGCGCCATACGAAACTTAGTATATCGAGGCAAGTTACTTCCCAAAAAACATCTTGGTCGCCTTCTCTTCGATAGGCATGCAATAGATAGATCAATCGAGTTTTCTAGATAGGAGAACTCATGTCGATTAAGTCAATACAAAATGAAAATGGCAACATAGTTGGGTACAGAATTCGAGTGGTAGCTAGAGATTCTAAGTTGAATCGAAAAGCCACGATTTGCAAAACGAAAGTTGTCGAGTGTGCTGATCGCAATAAAGCCGAAAAGGAAGAAAAAATCTTGTTAAGACTAGCTCATGCAGAACTGACTCAGCGTTTTGCAATGGGCCCAACGTGGGAGAGTGTTCTTGATGCTTGGGAGCTGGCAATCCGAGACGGATCTCAAGCATATCCAAGAATTGGGATGTCTACTCTTAGTCAGTATATTTCTATCGCGAGAAAATATTCTCACGAGATTCGCAACCGGCCCGCAAGGTCAATTCAAAAAATTGATGTACAAGGAGTTCTGTCTGAGCAAACGGAGCTAGGGAAGTCTCTTTCGCGATTGAAAGCGATACGGCAGGCCTTTGCTTTGCCTTTTGAGTGGGGTCAGCAACGTGGACTGATTGACCGAAACGTCATGAACCCTTGTTATGGCCTTAAGATCGAGAAGCGAGCTGCAGAGAAGGAGCCAGAGGTTTTAACTAAGGAACAGATAAGTAGGTTCTTGGAAGAGGCAAAAAATGCTGAACACGAATGGTACCCTGTTTGGACGGTTGCCCTTTTAACGGGAATGAGGTCCGGAGAGTTGTACGCTCTTGAGTGGAAAGATGTAAACTTTGAAAACAGGCTCATCAATGTAAACAAGAGCTATTCTTGGCGTATGAAACAGGCAGGTCCAACCAAAGGCAAAAGGTGGAGAAACGTACCTATAAATGCAGAGCTGTTATCTTTTTTGAGAGATCTAAAGGGGACTGCGACCAGTATCTACGTGTTGCCCCGATTGAATTACTGGAAACGTTCTGAGGCGGCCAAGGTGCTGCGGCAATTCTTGGTATCCATTGGATTGCCTTCTGTGAGGTTCCACACTCTGCGCGCCTGTTTTGCGACTCAGCTGTTAAGACAAGGACTAGCGCAAACTAAAGTAATGAAAATCTGTGGCTGGCAAGACTTGGATACGATGCAAAGGTATTTGAGATTGTCAGCGGTGGAGATTGAGGGCGCTACCGAGGGACTTTCATTCCTGGGTTAGCAGCCCGGGTGCAACTTAGGTGCAATCGCGCTTCAAGTTATTGAAAACCCTCAAGCCCCGTCAGTCACCCCAGTTTTGGAAAGGTGCGCCGATACTTTTTGCGACCGACCGAGTCGCAAAAAGTATCGGCGCACCTTTAGGTTAGAATTTGCGACTTTCGTCGCAACCAGCATCGAATGCTACTGCCCTAATTGCGCGAGCAACTCTTGCAAACTCATTGTCCGATTACCCGAAGTCACGCCAGCTTGTTCGTTGGCCAAGGTTGCCGCTGTGAAAACTCCGGCCTTGGCCGTGTAGAACAGGGACAGTCTTTTCGCCATCCACAATCCAAAATCTGCATTCAAGTTTTGTTTGGCGGCGTTCATATAAGCATCGACTAGGAACAATGTATCATTGGGGATCACGACATTTTCGATGTTGGCTGCGTGGTAGGCAAATCTTGCCGCAGGATCGGCCTGTCGGTTTGCAAAATACATGTAGATCAACGAACACAACGAACTGCATTGTGAGACATTATCAACATAAGCAGTCACTTTTGTTCTGTTGGCTTTGCTGGCGCTTTGAAACGCACCAATCACATTCACCATCGGCGTAGCTTCGACTACCAGACCGCCCGGAGAATTAAAGAAAAAAAACCGTGTCTAAATCTTTTCTCACACCGTTGAGGACTTGCTTTAACAACAACGAATCGTTCAAATTTATTTCCCCCGTTATTAGAACCCAATTGATCGCACTCAACTGCATCCCTTTGACCAAAGGCATTTGCTTCACGGATGTGCTGTCCGAGCTCGATCGTCACAAAACTTG
>FRDC01003951.1_pt2 | contig 16498 bp, 19 predicted proteins | sample 1106171 | NCBI WGS metagenome assembly FRDC01 (sample SAMEA3930566, study PRJEB13176) | freshwater metagenome | biome: Drinking water system; feature: drinking water; material: water | place: Singapore | collected 2014-12-20 | reverse complement strand
TCGGGCGCGTTCTGCAGGCTGTCGAGCACCAGCAGTCCATCTTCGTGACGGAACGACACGCTTTCGCCGTTGACCAGCACCCGCAGCACCGACAGGTCCTCGCCGTGCAGCTTGAGGGGCTGCGCCGGCACGGCCGGGTTGCGTTCGAACTGCATGCGGCTCGTCACCAGCGTGCGCACCGGGTCGAGGTCGAAGGTCAGGTCGACGGTCTTGATCCAGAACGCCGGCGCGCGGTAGTCCTCGCGGCGGATCAGGGGGGCAGTGCCTTCACGCATCACACACCTTGCTTCAAACTGGCTTCGATGAAGGGGTCGAGGTCGCCATCGAGCACCTTCTGCGTGGCCGACACCTCGTAGCCGGTGCGCAGGTCCTTGATGCGGCTCTGGTCGAGCACGTAGCTGCGGATCTGGTGTCCCCAGCCGACATCGGTCTTGGTGTCTTCGAGCTTCTGCTGCTCTTCCATGCGCTTGCGCATTTCATGGTCGTACAGCCGCGAGCGCAGCCGCTTCCAGGCCACATCGCGGTTGCTGTGCTGGCTGCGGCCGTCCTGGCACTGCACGACGATGCCGGTCGGGATGTGCGTCAGGCGCACCGCCGAGTCGGTCTTGTTGATGTGCTGGCCACCGGCGCCCGAGGCGCGGAAGGTGTCGGTGCGCACGTCGGCCGGGTTGATCTCGATCTCCACGGTGTCATCGACTTCGGGGTAGACGAACAGGCTCGCGAACGAGGTGTGACGACCACCGGCCGAGTCGAACGGGCTTTTGCGCACCAGCCGGTGCACGCCGGTTTCGGTGCGCAGCAGGCCGAAGGCGTACTCGCCCTCGACCTTGACGGTGGCGCTCTTGATGCCGGCAATGTCGCCCGGGGTTTCGTCTTCCAGCGTGGCCTTGAAGCCCTTGCGCTCGCAGTATTTCAGGTACTGGCGCAGCAGCATGCCGGCCCAGTCGCAGGCTTCGGTGCCGCCCGCACCGGCCTGGATGTCGATGAAGCAGTTGCTCGGGTCGGCCGGGTTGTTGAACATCCGACGGAACTCGAGCTGGGCCACGATCTCCTCGAGCTTGGCCGCGTCGGCCTCGATGGCCAGCAGGCCGTCGAAGTCGCCCTCGGCCTTGGACATCTCGAACAGCTCGGTGTTGTCGGCGAGGTTGCTGGTGAGGTGGTCGATGGTCTGCACCACCGATTCGAGCGTGCGCTTCTCGCGTCCGAGTTCCTGCGCACGCTTGGGCTCGTTCCAGACGCTCGGGTTTTCGAGGGCGGCGTTGACCTCGTTCAGCCGCAGTGCTTTGCGGTCGTAGTCAAAGATACCCCCGAAGATCGACCGTGCGTCGGCTCAGGTCGATCAAACGATGGCCAATTGCGTTGATGTGTTCGACGTCCATGAGGGTGACAAGCCTGTTCAAATTGCAGCATTCGATTCTCTCATGCGCCCCTGCGCGATGAGGGGCACCTTGACCGGCCTATCCGCTGGAGACCGACCGATGCCATCGACCGACAGCCGAGAGGCACACTGGCGCCAGAACCGCCGCATCACCGCGCTGCTGCTGGCGATCTGGTTCGTGGTGACCTTCGCGCTGACGTTCTACGCCCGTGAGCTGAACTTCAGTTTCTTCGGTGGGCCGTTCAGTTTCTGGCTGGCCGCGCTCGGTACGCCTCTGGTCTACGTCATCATCGTGGCTTATTACGCCCGACACATGGAACGTCTCGACCGCCAGCACGGCCTGTCCGAAGACCCCCCAGACGCCGCATGACCACCGACGCTGCTCCCACCGCCCACGGTTCCTTTTCCATCCGCCCCGCAGAACTGCGCGACGTCACGGTCATCGTTGATCTGATCCGCGAACTCGCCGATTTCGAGCACCTGACGCATCTGCTGCAGGTCACGCCCGAAAAGCTGCGCCCACATCTGTTTGGCGAGCGCGCCGTGGTGGAAGCGCTGGTGGCCGAGTGTGAGGACGAGGTGGTGGGATTCGCCGTGTTCTTCACCAATTTCTCGACCTTCCTCGCGCAACCCGGGCTGTACCTCGAAGACCTGTATGTCCGGCCCTCCCATCGGGGGCGGGGCGTGGGCGAGGCCTTGCTCAGCCGTGTCGGACGCCTGGCCGTGGAGCGGGAGTACGGTCGCTTCGAATGGAGCGTGCTGGACTGGAATGCCAACGCCGTCCGCTTCTACGAAAAGATGGGCGCCACCGTGATGCCCGACTGGCGCATCTGCCGTGTCACGGGGGAGGCGCTGCAGCGCTTTGCCCCCTGAACTTCATTGCCTCGGCCACCAAGAATGAGAATCATCGGTATCAGTTGTGTTCGGGATGAAGAAGACATCATCGAATCGTTCGTCCGGCACAACCTTGTCTATCTCGACAAGTTGTATGTCATCGACAACCTGAGCAAGGACAAGACGGCTGCCATCCTGGCCTCGCTGGCGAACGAAGGGCTGCCGGTAGAGATATGGGAGAGCACCAGCTGCAGCAACCAGCAGGATCGCGCGATTTCCGTCGCGGTCAAGAAGATGGCAGTGCTGGAACCCGCCGCCGATTTCGTGTTCCCGCTGGACGCCGACGAGTTTCTCGCGGCCACCGACCGGCCCTCGCTGATCAGCGACCTGGAAAAGATCAGCCCGCGCGGGTATGGGGTCCTGCCGTGGAAGACCTACATCCCCGTCGAGGACGATCTGGAGCGCCTGAATCCGTCCGTGCCCGTCACTTCACGGATGACCCATCGGCGCAGCATCGAGGGATACCAGATGTACAAAACGGTGATTCCCAGGGGGATGCTCGACAAAGTGCGCGTCCGCCCGGGCAGCCACGCTGTCGAGCGCCTGGACGGTGGTGTTTGTGAACGGGTCGTGCTGGCCTCTCCGCTGGCCCATTTCCCGATACGCAGCGCCAATCAGCTGATTGCGAAAATCATACTTTTCAATCATGCCCGGATGCTGAAGAAGGATGCCCGTCCCAATGAGTCATTTCATTGGGGAAAGATGGCTCAATCCATACGCGAGCGGAATTTCAAAATCACCACCGACGAAATCAGGTCGTATGCGCTTTCATACTCGGTTCGCCCAACCGACGAGCAACCCACCGAATTCGTTCCCGACCCCTTGCCGGTCCATGAGTCGGTGATCATCAAATACCCTGTCGATGACCACGAATCCCTCATTCATCGATTTGACAGATACATCATCCGGCTGCAGGAAAACAACCATATCGTGCCCAAGGAAGAAACTGAATTCGAGAAGAAGGAATTCCACCCGGTCGGCGCCATGCGTGAATCGATCAAGCATGGCCGTCGCTGGGTCAAGCGCCGCCTCGGATTGAGCCGCAAATCCTGAACAGCCGATGAGCCGCAAGGAACACGCCTCCGAGACCCCCGCGACGCAGCTGCTCAAGCGCCGCGCGGTGGTCTACACCGAGCACCTGTACGACTACGTGGAGAACGGCGGCACGGCCGAATCCTCGCGGCAGCTGGGGGTCGACGAGCACCACGTGGTGAAGACGCTGGTCATGGAAGACGAGCGCGCGCAGCCGCTGGTGGTGCTGATGCACGGTGACCTGCAGGTCAGCACCAAGAACCTGGCGCGCCAGATCGGCGTGAAGAAGGTGCAGAACTGCAAACCCGAGGTCGCACAACGTCACAGCGGCTACCTGGTCGGCGGCACCTCGCCGTTCGGCACGAAGAAGGCGATGCCCATCTACGTCGAGGCCACGGTCCTGGAGCTGCCGCGCATCTACATCAACGGTGGCCAGCGCGGTTACCTGGTGGGCATTGACCCGAAGGTGCTGGTCACGTTGCTGGGGGCGCGGCCGGTGCAGTGCGCAACGGGTGGCGTCGTGGTGGCGCAGGGACCGCTGAAATCGCAGCGCTGACCCGGACACGACGAGGCAGGGCGCAAAATCACGGCCCCACCGACCGGCTCGAAACGCATCCTGCATGACCCCTTTTCTCCCTCTCATGGCCGCGCTGGCGGCCTACCTGATCGGCTCGCTCTCCTTCGCCGTGCTGGTCAGCCGGGCGATGGGCCTGGGCGATCCCCGCAGCTACGGCTCGGGCAACCCCGGCGCGACCAATGTGCTGCGCTCGGGCAACAAGGGTGCCGCGGCCCTGACACTGGTCCTCGACGCCCTGAAAGGCTTCATGCCGGTGTGGGCCGTGGCCTCGTTTGGCGGCGCCTGGGGTCTGGGCGAGGGCACCGCGGCGCTGGTCGGCATTGCCGCTTTCCTGGGCCATCTGTGGCCGGTGTTCTTCGGTTTCAGGGGTGGCAAGGGGGTGGCCACGGCGGCCGGTGTGCTGATGGGCCTGAATCCATGGCTGGGCGTGGCCACGCTGGCGACCTGGCTGATCGTGGCCTACTTCTTTCGCTACTCGTCGCTGGCCGCCCTGGTGTCGGCATTGTTCGCCCCGTTCTACCAGGTGCTGATCTGGGGCCCCGGGCCGACCGCGATCGCCGCGGGCGCCATGGGGGTGTTGCTGATCTGGCGCCATGCAGCCAACATCCAGAAGCTGCTCAACGGCACCGAAAGCAAGCTGGGGCAGACCTCGGGTCAGGCACCGTCCGTGACCTTGCCTGGGCACGGCGCCCGGCGCGACCACCCCAAGCGATGAGGAGGCCCGAACCATGTCCCAGAGCCTGAAGCGTTTCCATGTGGGCGACCGGCTGTCCGAGATGGCCGTGTTCCAGAACGTGGTCTACCTCGCAGGGCAGGTGCCCAGCGATGCCACGCAGGACATCACCGGCCAGACACGACAGGTGCTGGCCATGGTCGATCGCCTGCTGGCCGAGGCCGGCACCGACAACGCGCACATCCTGATGGCCCAGATCTACCTCGCCGACCTGGCCGACTACGACGCGATGAACGCCATCTGGGACGACTGGGTGCCGCCCGGCGATGCGCCGCCGCGTGCCACGGTGCAGGCGCGCCTGGCTAGACCGGACTGGAAGATCGAGATCGTCGTCACCGCGGCTGTCTCGGCGGGGGCCTGAGCCGCGATGCCTGTCGAGCCGACGCCTCCCACCCCGGCCTTGCTGACGCCGTTGCGCCGCCGCTCCTGGTGGCGTCCGCTGCTGATCGCGCTGGCCGCCTGGGTGCTGCTCCAAAGCTGGCAGTCGTACAACGCCCGGCAATCGGCGGTGTCGCTGGCGGCGCTGGCCCAACCCGGCGACATCGTGATGCTCTCGTCCGAGACCTGTGCCTATTGCAAAAGCGCGAGCCGCTTCATGACCCAGCACCAGATCCCGTTCAGCGAATGTTTCATCGAAACCGATGCGGCCTGCGCCGAGCGCTATCGCGCACAGCAATCGCCGGGCACCCCGACGCTGCTGGTGCGGGGACAGCGTCTGGTCGGGTTCGACCCCGAGCGCATCGCACAGGTGCTGGGCGGCACCTGAGCTCGGGCCGCCTTCGGCGAGGCACCGAGTGGGTGTCAGCCAGCCTCGGCCTGCAGGCCCAGCAACGCGGGGTCCCCCCTGCCCAGTCGGATCAGCACCGGGGTGTCATGGGTGAGGTCCACCACCGTGGTCGGCTGCGCCGCGCATGCGCCGGCATCGACCACCGCCTCCACGCGCTTGTCGTAGCGGTCACGGATCTCGTCCGGGTCGTTCAGTGCGTCGGTCTCGCCCGGCGGGATCAGCGTGGTGGCCACCAGGGCCTCGCCGTACACCGTCAGCAGTTCCTGCAGCATCTTGTGATCGGGCACGCGCAGGCCGATCGTGCGCCGTGAGGGGTGCGAGATGCGGCGCGGCACCTCCTTGGACGCTTCGAGGATGAAGGTGAACGGCCCTGGCGTGCCCAGCTTCAGCAGCCGGTACTGCCGGTTGTCGACGCGCGCATAGTTGGCCAGCTCACTCAGGTCCCGGCACAGCAGCGTGAGGTGGTGCTTGTCGTCGACGCCGCGGATGCGCCGCAGGTGGTCGACGGCCGCCTTGTCGTCGAGCCGGCAGACCAGCGCGTAGCTGGAATCGGTCGGCACCGCTGCCACGCCCCCATCGTGCAGGATCTGCGCGGCCTGTTTCAGCAGGCGGGACTGCGGGTTGTCGGGGTGAAGTTCGAAGCGCAGGGACATCGCGCGATTGTCGTCGGGGGCGTCAGCGACCTGGGCAACAGGTCGCTTCTGGCCAGTGATGGATGCTTTGACTTACTATGTAAGTCAACATAGAATGTGATAGCTCGTTGTTTGCGTGGAAAATTGAAATGTCTACCTTGCTCGTCTCATCAAAAGGTCAGATCGTGCTGCCTGCGGCGCTGCGGCGCCGGCTCGGCATGGGTGCGGGCGCGCAGATTGAAGTATTCGAAGAGTCCGACGGCCTGAAACTGCGGCTTGTCCGCTCTGTGGCCACGGTTGATCTGAGTGGAATGGCCGGCATGGTGAAGGCGAAGTCGCGCGGCACACCGCGTCGGCTGGAAGATTTCGATCCGGCATCGCTGCTGGCTCGTTCGCGGAAGGGCAAGCCATGAGGGCGCTGGACACCAACGTGTTGGCCCGTTTCTTCATTGACGATGCTGACGACGCGCAGGCCGTTAAACAGCGGCCTGCTGCCGTCGTTGCGTTGTCAGAACGGGCCTTCGTGTCTGTCACGGTACTGCTGGAGTTTGAGTGGGTGATGCGCGGGTTTTACGGCTTTCTACAGAAGGACATTTCACGGGTGTTGCATGCCCTCAGCAGCATCGAGCACCTCACCCTCGAAGACCGTAGCGCTGTCTTGGAGGCCCTTGATGCCTTCGATCAAGGGCTCGACTTTGCTGATGCACTGCATCTGGCGCGAAGTTCTCGCGCTTCGACGTTTGCTACGTTCGACCGCCGGCTGGCCAAGCGCGTGAGGCGCACTGGAGAGGGTCCGACTATGCCGCCGGTGGAGTTGCTGGTCTGACGCCAGCCGTCAAGCTGCTTGCGCAGGCACTTGGGGTTCAAAGTGAGCGATTCCTCGGAACCAGAAGCCTTCCTTTTCGAACCGTGAGGGATGAAAAACCCGCGATGGATGGGCCCTCCAGGAGACGATACGGTCGCGGGCGTAGCCCGCATCGGCAAGCGCCGTGAGTGATTCGGCGCTGGTACAGAACGCGACGATCTGACTGTCTGTCAGTTGGCGAAGCTTGCGAAGGTCTTCGATTGCATCGTTGCGGACCTGCTCCTTCCTCCACTCCGCGTGGTACCAGTTGGTGCCAGCACTTTCGCAACCGGCAGGGCGCAAGTATGGAATACGGTTGTGAAAGATAAATGCGCCACCGTCCTGGCGGATGAAGTCTGCAGCGTTCTCCTCCTTGATCGGGGTTTCCCAAGCCAACTTTCCTGCAGAAGTTGCCTTGAAGCGTCGCAGGAGCCAAGCCCAAACGTTGTGCCAGTAGCGATCTCCAGCATCCAGAAAAGGGTTGCGAAGATAGTCAAACCAGTTCTCTGTGTGGCCCAGCCCCGAGATGGCGTACCAATCCAAGCCCAGGAAGAGGTAGTAATGTGTCGGCCGGGTCTTGAGCTGCGCCAGTGCCCAATCTGAATAGGGGTTCAATCCGTAAGCCAAGCCTTGCCCCGGATGACTGAATTCGGCCACGAAGGTGGGATCGTTTCTTTGCCCGGCCGCGACTGCGCGCCGCAGTTCGCGAGTCACCTCAGTCTCGTTGTAGGTTCCGTCTAGTGCTGCATTGGTTAGCGCGTTGACACCATTTCGACCTGCATATCGCCCAGGCTCGCGGATGAGATCGAGGAGGGGGAGCAAGTTGGCCGCTCGGTATCTTTCCAGTACTTCGTTGGGGCCTCTTGAAACTGAACGGGTGTTCATGTGCGGGTCATCCAGCGAGGATTGGTCGATTCGGGGCAACGACTTGGAGTAGTCGTTACTACGCCGGACGGCAACGTACGGTTGTCAACCCGCTCACTGGACCCGATCCGTCAGCGCCTCCCACACCGGTGTCAGCCGCACCGGCAGCGCGGGCAGGGTGCCGAGGTCGGTTCGGCTTTCTTCCGGGCTGTGGAAGTCGCTGCCGCGCGAGGCGAGCAGGTCGAGCTCAATGGCCATGTCGGCGTACTTGGCGAAGTCGGCGCTGGTGTGGCTGCCGGTCACGACCTCGACGCCGCGGCCCCCGTGGCCCTTGAATTCGGTGAACAGCGCGTACTCCTCGTTCACGGTGAACTTGTAGCGACCCGGGTGCGCGATCACGGCCACGCCGCCTGCCTGCGTGATCCAGGTGACTGCATCGCCCAGCTTGGCCCACCGGTGTTCGACAAAGCCCGGCTTGCCCTCGACCAGGTACTTGCGAAACACCTCGTGGGTGCTGGCGCAGTAGCCGGTTTCCACCATGTAGCGGGCGAAGTGGGTGCGGGCGATCAGCTGGGGGTTGCCGGCGTAGTTCAGAGCGCCCTCGAACGCGTCTGGAATGCCGACCTGGGCCAGTTCTGCGGCCATCTCCTGGGCACGTGCAATGCGGCCGTCGCGGGTGTTGGCCAGGCCCTGCACCAGTGCGGCGTTGTCGGGATCGACGCCGAGCCCGACGATGTGCACCGTCACGCCGGCAAAGGTCACGGAAATCTCGACGCCGGTCAGGTAGGGCAACCCGAGCGCCTGAGCGGCCTGGCGTGCGCGCTGCTGGCCGCCGACCTCGTCGTGGTCAGTGAGCGCCCACAGCTCGACACCATTGGCCTGGGCGCGTGCGGCCAGTGCCTCGGGTTCCAGCGTGCCATCGGACACACAGGAATGGCAATGCAGGTCGGCGTTGGTCCAGGCAGGAGGGTTCACTGGTTGATTGTAGGCAAGGGGTCCTGACGCCCGCCCGCACGGCCGACCCGCCGCAAGGGCATCGGCGCACTGGTTCACGAACCGCCGTGTGTCCGGCCGCGTTCAACGATCGATGCGGATCAGCTTGCCGCTGTCGGTCAGCAGGTACAGCCAGCCATCGGGCCCCTGGCGGACGCAACGGATGCGCTCGCCCAGGCTGGCGAACAGCCGCTCGCGCGAGACCTCGGCGGCCCCGCTGAGCACCACCCGCCACAACGCCTGCCCTGCCAGCGCGCCGAGGAAGGCGTTGCCCTGCCATTCGGGGAACCCTGCGCCGGTGTAGAACACGAGCCCCGAGGGCGCGATCGAGGTGGGCACCCAATAGGACACGGGTTCGATGTAGGTCGGTGCGTGCGTGCCGCCGCCGATCCGGCACGCGGTGCCGACCGGGTCACCGTAGTTGCAGCCATAGCTTTTCACCGGCCAGCCGTAGTTGCCACCGGGCGTCACCCGGTTCAACTCGTCGCCGCCCTGCGGGCCGTGCTCGACCAGCCACAGATCGCCGGTGGCGGGATGCAGCGCCGCGCCTTGCGGATTGCGGTGGCCCAGGCTCCACAGCTCGGGCCGTGCGGTCCCGCCGAGGTTCGGATTGCCCGCGGGCACGCTCCCATCACGCTCGATGCGCACCACCTTGCCCAGGTGCGTGGTCACGTCTTGCGCCGGGCTGCCTTTCTGCCGCTCGCCGAGCGTGACGAACAAGGTCTTGTCGCTGCGAAACACCAGCCGGGACCCGAAGTGCCCATCGCCCGACACCTTCGGGAGCTGCCGAAAGATCACCTGCACGTCCAGCAGGGCCGTGCCCGACAGGCGACCTCGCGCCACCGCGGTGCCACTGCCGCCGCTGCCGGCCTCCGAGTAGCTCCAGTACACCCACGGATCGGTGTCGAAATCGGGGTCGATCACGACATCGAGCAGGCCTCCCTGTCCGGCCGATGCCACCGCCGGCACGCCGCTCAGGGGGCCCGACACCGTGCTGCCGTCGGCGCTGACGACGACCATGGTGCCGCTCTTCTGTGTCACCAACATCCGGCCGTCGGGCAGGAAGGCCAGGCCCCAGGGCGACGTCAGCGCGCTGGTCAGCACCACCGCACGCGCCGCGACCTCCGGCGCAGGGGGTAGTGCGGCACTCGACGAGCCGCCACCACCGCCTCCGCATGACGACATCCCGGCGAGCGCGCCCGTGCCCGCGGCGGCCAGGGCAGCCACCTTCCAGGCGGTGTCCATCAGCTGGCGGCGCCGGCGGTTGGCGAGAGGGGATGGCGGCATCGCGGGTTGCGACATGAAGGCTCCTTGCGGCTCGCGGCAAGTATGCCGGGGCGGTGCCCGCCCGCCCGTGGATTTGCGTTGCCGGGTGTATCAGCCGATGGCGCCAGCAGCGCGGCGATTCGCGCCCGGCTCATCCACCGCCTGCGCACCCTCGACGATCATCTGCAGCCGTTGGCGGCCGTTGTATTCGTCGAGGCTCAGCCGGTAGGCCAGCGTCACCCGCGGCGGCAGCGGATCGACATGGCCGAACCAGATCGCCTCGCGCACGGTGCCGGCATGCCGCAGGCTCAGCTTCAGGTGCTTCTCGCCGACCAGCCGCTGGCTGATGACCTCGACCTCGTCGCTGAACAGCGGCGGTTCGAACGAGGGCCCCCACACCTGCGCATTCAGCGCCTGCACCGTGTCGACGTTGAAATGCTCGACGCCGAGCGGCCCGTCGCTGAGCAGGCGGCGCTCGAGGGTCGAGGCATCCAGCCCCTCGCGTGCGACCTGCTGGAACGCGCTCTGGAAGGTGGCGAAATCGGCTTCGTCGAGGGTGCAGCCGGCCGCCATCGCGTGGCCGCCGAACTTCTTCAGCACGCCTGGGTGGCGCTTGCTGACCAGGTCCAGCGCATCGCGCAGGTGAAAGCCCTCGATCGAGCGCCCCGAGCCTTTCAGCAGCCCGTCCTGCCCGCGTGCGAACACGAAGGTCGGGCGGTGCACCTGTTCTTTCAGGCGCGATGCGACGATGCCCACGACGCCCTCGTGGAAGCCGCGGTCGTAGATCGCGAAGGCGGGCGGGATGGATTGCGGATCACGATGCTGTTGCAGCAGGGCAGTCAGCAGCGACTCCGCCTGCTCGCGCATGCCGGTTTCCACCTGGCGCCGTTCGCGGTTGATCGCATCGAGCTGCTGCGCCAGCCGAGCCGCGCGCGCCGGATCGTCGGTCAGCAGGCACTCGATGCCGAGCGTCATGTCCGACAGCCGTCCGGCCGCATTGATGCGCGGGCCGAGCGCATAGCCGAAGTCGAAGCCCGCGGCGCGCGAGGCATCGCGGCCCGCCGCTGCAAACAGCGCGGCGACGCCGGGTTGCATGCGGCCCGCACGGATGCGCTTGAGCCCCTGCGCGACCAGCCGCCGGTTGTTGGCATCGAGCCGCACCACGTCGGCGACCGTGCCGAGCGCCACTAGGTCGAGCAGCGCGTCGAGCTTGGGCTGGGCGGGTGCCGAAGGGCCTGCTTGCGCTGCATCGGCATAGACGCCGCGCGCGCGCAGCTCGCTGCGCAGTGCCAGCAGCACATAGAAGATCACGCCCACACCAGCCAGGTGCTTGCTCCCGAAGTCGCAGCCAGGCTGGTTCGGGTTGACGATCACGTGGGCCTCCGGCAACACGGTCTCGCCTTCCACCTGGGCGGGCAGATGGTGGTCGGTCACGATGACGACGAGACCCCGTGCCCGGGCGTGGGCCACGCCCGCCAGGCTAGCGACGCCGTTGTCGACCGTCAGCAGCACCTGCGCACCTTGCGCCAGCGCCAGATCGACGATGGTGGGGGTCAGGCCGTAGCCGTGCACCGCGCGGTCGGGCACCACATAACCGAGCTGGTCGGGTGCCGCGCCCAGCAAGGCCAGTCCGCGCAACGCGACGGCGCAGGCGGTGGCGCCATCGCAGTCGTAGTCGGCGACGACGCACACGCGCCGGCCTTCACGCAACGCATCGGCCAGCAATGAGGCGGCCTGCGACGTGCCCCGCAGATCGGATGGCGGCAGCAGCCGCGCCAACCCGTCGTCGAGCTCGTCGATGCCGCGCACGCCGCGCGCCGCGAAGAGCCGCGCCAGCAGCAGCGGCACGCCGGCCTGCTCGAGCGCCCACGCGCTGCGCGGTGCCTGGGGACGCAACGTCAGCGTGGGTGCGCTCATCACAAGGCGCTCAGCACGGCATGGGGTTGAACCGCCTTGAAACGGTCGAGCAGTTGCCGCCACAACGAGCGCGATGCCGTGTCGTGACGCTGCCAGCCGCGCTCGCCGCACAAGGTGAGCGACACCGCTACGCCACGGGCGGTGCGCGATGCCAGCGGTGCGAGCACCTCGGCATCGAGCGCACGCCAGGCCTCGGCCCAGCCGGCCCAGTCTTCGGCGAGCAGCGGTGCCCGCAGTCGATCGTCCACCGTGATCGCGGCGGTTGCGGGCTGCGCCCGACCGCAGCCACTCAGCCAGAAAGAATTGACCGGCAGTTCGCCGCGGTCCTCGCGCGCCAGATTGACCGGGTGCTGGTGCAGCAGCATCTGCACCTCGTTCTGCAAGCGGCGCACCCAGCGCACGCGCGCCAGCGGCTCATCCGGCGCCTGCGGGTCGCTGCGCAGCCACAGGTCCACGTTGCGCCCGATCACTCTATCGATCGATGCGCAGGGCACATCAGCCAGGTGCTCATGCACCAGGTACCAGCGCAGTGGCGCGCCCCACATGAGCGTGCCCTGGTCGTCGTCGAAGAGGGGTCGCACCGCGTCGAACAGCGCACGCGACTCCTCGGCCGGCAGCGCGAGCGCGGCGGGGTCGGCCAGCGTGATGTGTTCGCGCCCGACATGCCAGTGCACCGGTGTCAGCAGGCCGCAGGGCGCCGTGCCGGGATCGCAGCCGTCGGCTTGCGCGTGCAGCGCGGCCCAGGGCCAGCGCCCGTCGCCACCCTGCCAGCCGTGGGCCTGTGCGAGCGCGTGCTCGTGGGGTGGCGACAGCGTGTACTCATCGGCGACGTGCGCTGCGCCGGCTGTCATCACCGAGAGCAGCCGGCTCAGGTTCGGCAGGCTCAGGTCGCGCAGCGTGTGGGCGCTGGCCTCGGACACGGCGCTGGCGTGGGGGATCAGGAGGTGCATCGCGGCCTATTGTCCCGCCGCCGAGAGGCCGGTTGCCGTCATCCTGTCTTTCGTCCCCCGGGCGAAAATGCGGCTCGCTGTTCATGGCGCAACCGCATTCCTGGCCCCGACTTGAAAATCTCCGACGCCATCGACATGGCCATCCTGGCCGCCCTGTGGGGTGCGTCCTTCATGCTGATGCGGGTCGTCACTCCCGCCTTCGGCCCGATCCCGCTGTCGGCGGTGCGGGTGATCGGCGCCTCGCTGTGCCTGGTCCCGGTGCTTGCGCTGCGCGGCGAGCTCCCGGCGCTGCGCAGGCATTGGCGCCCCCTCGTGGTGGTCGGTCTCACGAACTCGACGTTGCCGTTCATCTGCTTCACCTACGCGGCCCTGTCGATCACCGCGGGGATGTCGGCGATCTTCAATGCGGCAGCTCCGCTGTTTGCTGCAGTCATCGCCTGGTGGTGGCTCCACGAGCGGCTGTCTCCACAGCGCGTGGCCGGCCTGTGCATCGGGTTCGCCGGCGTGGTGTGGATGGTCTGGGATCGGGCGAGCTTCAAGCCCGGAGGCACCGGGTGGGCGGTCGTGGTTTGCCTCGGAGCGCCGTTGCTGTATGGCGTGTCGGTCAGCTACACCAAACGATTTCTCGCCGGAGTGCCTACGCTGGTCGTGGCCACTGGCAGCCTGCTGGCGGCATCGCTGCTGCTGTGCATCCCCGCCATCATCTGCTGGCCCAGCACGCCGCTGTCGATGGCCGACTGGGGCGCTGCGGCCTTCCTGGCGCTGGCCTGCACCGCGCTGGCCTATGTGCTGTTCTTCCGCCTGATCGCCAACGTGGGGCCGGCACGCACGATCACCGTGACCTTCCTGATCCCGGCGTTCGCCATGCTGTTCGGGTACCTGTTCCTGGGCGAGGCCCTGACGCTGACGATGCTCGGCGGTTGCGCGGTCATCCTGACCGGCATCGGCTTGGCCACCGGCGTGCTGCGGCTGCCGATCCGGCGCTGAGCCCGCGCCCTCAGCGTGGCGCGGCCTCGGTGCCGGCGCTGGCCGTGGTGGGTGCCGGAACCGTCCAGCCACCGCCCAGCGCGCGGTACACGGCCACCAGCGAGGTGGCGTTGGCGGTGTCGGCCTGGGCCAGCGCATCGCGCGCTGCGAGCACCTCGCGCTCGGCGTCGAGCACCGCCAGGAAGTCCGTGACGCCCGCCTCGTAACGCAGGCGAGCCAGTCGGGCAGCTTCCGAGGCGCTGCGCTCGGCCCGTGCCAGGCTCTCGCGCCGCTGCGCATTGCGGCTGAATTGCGCGAAAGACCCCTCGGTTTCTTCCAGGGCTGTGGCCAGCGTCTGCTCGTAGCTGGCCAACGCCTGCAGCGAGCGTGCCTCGCTGGCCTTGATGCGCGCGCGGACACGGCCGAAGTCGAGCAGGGTCCAGGAGATGCCCGCGCCCACCGAATAGCGACGTGACTGGCCGTCGGTGAGGTCGGCGAACTTCGTCGAGGCCAGGCCCAGCAATCCGCTGACGCTGATGCGGGGATAGAGATCGCCTTCGGTCACGCCGATCTCGGCGGTGGCCGAGGCCAGTTGGCGTTCGGCGGCAGCGACATCGGGGCGCCGCGCCATCCACTGCTGTGGCGTGCCGACGGGCAGGGCGGCGAGGTCGGTCACCGGCAGACCGGGCAGCGGCGCTGGTCTCGCCAGCCGCGCACGCAGTTCAGCCGGTGGCTGCGCACTGAGCGTGGCCAGGCGGTAGATGCCCAGGTCGATCGCCGCCTGCAGGCTGGGCAGCGCGGCTTCGGTGCTGGCGGTGAGGCTCTGCGCGCGCTCGAGGTCGAGCTGCGTGCCGCGGCCGGCGTCGAGCCGGGCCTGCGCGATGGTCAGCGATTCGCGCTGGTTCGCCAGCGACGCCTGCGTGACCTCGTGGCGCAGCTGCAAACCGCGGACCTCCAGATAGTTGCGTGCGACCTCGGCGGCGACGCTGGTCTGGGCCGCCCCAAGGCTGGCCAGGCTCACGCCGACCAGCGCGCTCGCTGACTCCTTGGCCCGGCGTTCGACTCCGAAGAAATCCAGCTCCCAGTTCGCGACGAAGCTGGCGTCGAAGTTCGCGCCGGTGCGCTGGCTGCGTGTCGACTGGAAGACCGACGACGGTGGCGACACCGAGCGCTTGGCGTTGGCGTCGAGGCTGATGCTGGGCAGCGTCTGGGTGTCGATCTCGCTGCGATTGGCACGGGATTCCTGCAGCCGCGCCTGCGCGATGCGCACGTCGCCGTTGGCCTGCAGGGCGCGCTCGACCAGCGCGCTCAGCTCGGCGTCGTTGAAGCCGCGCCAGAAGGTCGCGATGTCCGATGCAACCGGCTCGCTGTTGAGCCGGGCGGCGCCGGCACCGATGAAGCCGGCATCCAGCTTGGCGGCCGGGGTTTGGTAGTCGTGCCCGACCCAGGCGCAGCCAGAGGCCAGCAAGGCGACCGACAGCGCGACGCAGACCGCGGCGCGGCGCGGCATCGATGGGAGTGCGGGTTCACGCATGGCTGTCTCCGGTGGCGCCCGCGGGCAGGGCGGGCGGTGGCGGTGTGGGCGTGCGCCCGGCATGGTGCAGCCGCGCCGGGAACAGCTTGCGCAGCACCGCATAGAACACCGGCGTCAGCACCAGGCCGAACACCGTGACGCCCAGCATGCCGCTCATCACCGCGATGCCCATGGCTTGCCGCATCTCGGCACCGGCCCCGCTGGACAACACCAGCGGCACGACGCCCGCGATGAACGCGATCGAGGTCATCAGGATCGGGCGCAGCCGCAGGCGGCACGACTCGACCACCGCCTGCACCGGCGTGCGGCCCTGCAGCTCCAGCTCGCGCGCGAACTCGACGATCAGGATCGCGTTCTTGCACGCCAGACCGACGAGCACCACGAACGCGATCTGGGTGAAGATGTTGTTGTCGGCAGGGTGCCCGAGGAAGCCGCTGATCCACACCCCCGTGATGGCACTCAGGATGCACATCGGAACGATCAGGATGATCGCCAGCGGCAGTGTCCAGCTCTCGTAGGTGGCCGCGAGCACCAGGAACACCAGCAGCACGCACAGCGGGAAGATGTAGACCATCGTGTTGCCGGCGATCTTTTCCTGGTAGACCAGTTCGGTCCATTCGTAGGACATGCCGCGAGGCAGGGTTTCCTTCAGGATCCTCTCCATCTCGGCCTGGGCCTCGCCCGAGCTGAACCCGGGCTTGGGTGCGCCGTTGAAGTCGGCGGTGTACAGGCTGTTGTAGCGGCCGACCGCGGCCGGTCCGAAGGTCGGCTCCACCGTCATCATCGCGCCCAGCGGCACCATTGCTCCCGCGCCGTTGCGGATCTTCAGGTTGCTGATGTCCTCGGCCTTGGCCCGGTAGCTGGCATCGGCCTGCACGATCACCTGGTAGGTCTTGCCGAAGCGGTTGAAGTCGTTCACGTACAGCGACCCGAGGTAGGTCTGCATCGTGTCGTAGATGTCGTTCAGGTTGACACCCATCTGCTTGGCCTTGGTGCGGTCCACGTTGGCAAACAGCTGCGGCACGTTGATCTGGTAGTTGCTGAAGGCCTGGGTGATGCCGCTGTTGGGGTTGCCGTAGATGCGCCCCATCAGCTGATGCACCACGCCGTTGAGGGCGGCCTCGCCGGCGC